>Ga0209373_10004699_pt1 | contig 11632 bp, 10 predicted proteins | sample Higcelweek5metaG_FD_187173 | JGI IMG/M metagenome (GOLD analysis project Ga0209373, IMG submission 187173) | Freshwater pond sediment microbial communities from the University of Edinburgh, under environmental carbon perturbations - High... | ecosystem: Environmental > Aquatic > Freshwater >... | reverse complement strand
CCTGCGCCGCTTCCTCGACGTCAGCCGCCAGGGCCTGGACATGGAGATCGCCGAGGGCGGGCGCACCCTGCCCGTCGGCATCCGCCGCCGCGTGGCCCTGGCCCGGGCGCTCATGAACCAGGGGCGGCTGGTGGTCTTTGACGATCCGACCGAGGGGCTGGACTCCGAAGGCTGCCTGGCCGTGTACAACATCCTCAACGCCCTGGCCAAGGCCGGGGTCAGCATCATCGTGGCCACCGTGGATCCGAACATCCTCAAAGGGGCCGCGTATGTGCTGGACATGAACGAGAAGCCCACGCCCACCTTCGAACCCAGGCGCGAGCCAAAGTCCGAGGAGGTCACGTGAGCACTCCCGATCCCTCCATCCTCGGACCGGGCGCGGTCCACGCCGCCGTGGACAAGACCCTGGTGGCGCACCGCAGGTTCCTCTATCTTTGCGGCTGCCTGATGGTCATGGGCCTGGCCTGGTCCATGCTCACCAGCCTGGATATCGTCAGCGAGGCCATCGGCGAGGTCATCCCGCGCACGAAGGTCAAGAAGATTCAGCACCTTGAAGGCGGCATCGTGCGCGAGATCCTGGTGCGCGAGGGTGATCTCGTGAAACAGGACCAGCCCCTCATCGTGCTGGACGGCGCGGCGGCGGAGGCCAACACCGACGAGCTGGCCGTGCGGCTGAACTCGCTCATGATCGAGTCCCTGCGCCTGGAGGCCGAGTCCCAGGGCCTGCCCGCGCCGAAATTCACCCCGGAACTGGAGCAGAAGCACAAGGACCTTGTGGACCAGGCCCGGAACCTGTTCGAGGCGCGGCGCAAGCGTCTGCAGACGGACATCTCGTCCCAGGCCGAGCGCGTGCGCCAGCGCGAACAGGACATCCGCGAGACCGGCGCCAGGCTCGAAAACCTCAAGCGCAACCTGCCCCTGGTGCAGCGCCAGGTGCAGCGCAGCGAAGAACTCTACCGCGAGCGCCTGGTCAAGGAGGACGATCTCATCGCCCGGCGCAAGGAAGAGAACAACACCAGGAGCGCCATCCTGGAGAATTCCGCCGCGTACTCCCGCGCCACGGCCGCCCTTGCCGCCGCCAGGGAGGAGCTGGTCCGCACCCAGAACGCCTTCAACGAGGATGTGGAAACGGAACTCAAGAAGGTGCAGCGCGAGCTCATGGAGCTCACCCAGCGCATGAAGAAGCTGCGCGACAGCCAGAACCGGACCATCCTGCGCGCGCCCGAGGAGGGCGTCGTCAAGAGCGTCAACGTCGTCAGCGAGGGCGAGGTGATCCAACCGGGCATGACCGTGGTCGAGATCGTGCCTGCGGGCGACAAGCTGGTCATCGTGGCGCACCTGCCCATCCAGGATGTCGGCTACGTGCGGCCGGGCCAACTGGCCGTGGTCAAGCTGGCCTCGCGTGACGCCAGGCGCTTCGGCAACATCGAGGGCAAGGTGCTGCACGTGAGCCCCGACGCCGTGACGCAATCTTCTCCTGGCGGTGGCGTGAACACCTTCTACAAGGTGCTCGTGGTCACCGAGCAGGACCATTTCTCGCAGAAATCCAACCGCTACGACCTCTTCCCCGGCATGCGCGTCATCGTGGGCATCCACATCGGGCGGCGCTCCGTGCTGGGCTATTTCCTCGACCCCTTCATCGACGCCATGAGCGGCTCCCTGCACGAACGCTAGGCCCGTTCACCCGGCGCAACGCAAAATGCCCCCATGTGGGGGCACGCGTTGCTTTGCCTGTTGCGGACCTGGGTCAGGTCGACTGATTGAGGAACAGGCCGCTCATCTTCTTGATGGACGCGGAGAGCTTGATCAGCTCATCCTGCGGGATTTTGCGCAGCACCTTCTGGCTGATCTTGTCGATGATTTCGACCTGCACCCCGTCCTGGGCGTTGTCGAGCAGCTTGATTTTGAGGGACGTATGGCTGTCCTCTAGCTGCTTTGAAATCTTTTCCGCCGTCTCCAGCGCCACCGTCTTGTCCGCAGCGGCCACCGCAGCCTGCGATTTCGGGTCGAGCGCGACAGCCTGCGCTGTTCCGCGCTCCTGGCTCGTCTGCGGCGTTGATGCGGAGGGGGCGGAAGCTGCAATTTCGGCAGGCGCATACCCCTGCCTGACGTCCATGTCCGAGGGGTTGATGTTCATGGCGGGTACCTCACTCTGATGTTCTCAACATATGTTGATTCTGTCCCTACGTATTGCTTATCGACCTGGTTGAGTCGAAACTTTAGGGCTTGGCCGGAATTGCTCGACGAATGGCCAAGTATTCTTCTGCGCGTGGCGTTCTTGTTCCATCAATTCAACAGACCGCATTGCTTCCGCGCTCTTCACGGACCCTTGAGAACACTAAGCATTCTGCAGCTGTAAATCGAATTGTGCGGGAGCCGACGATGAAGAATGGCCTCGTTGGAACCTGGGCCCTGGTGCTGGGGCCTTGCGCACCGGCCCTGGCCCCTTCGTCCGCTCCGGGCACGCCTGCCGACGAGTCCTTGAAGCTTCTGAAGGACGGCAACGCCCGCCAATTGAGCGGACAGTCCGATTCGCGCGCACCGCTTGAGTGCATCTTTGCCCAGGGCGTGGGCGACCTCCTTGTCCTCCGCGTGAGACCGGGTAGGTGGCCGACTCCGGCGCATCAATAGCCTCAGGCTTTTGCTCCTGGCGATGCGGCGCGGGGCCGGGCGGACACGTCCACGGCATCCTGGGCAGGGGGAGGCGCGTGTCCTTTTCTCTTGAGCAGCGCCGCGTTGCCGCGTAGAGTATTCCGTAATCAATCCTGGAACCGCTGCCACCCGCGAGGAGAGCCTATGCATACCAAGATCGTCGCCACCCTGGGACCAGCCTCGAATAATTATGAAACCATGAAAGCTATGGTCGAGTATGGGGTGCGCATTTTCCGCCTGAACTTCTCGCATTCCGACGCCGCGACCTTTCTGCCCACGGTGAAGCTCATCCGCAAGGTGGAGCAGGACCTGGACCAGCCGGTGACCATCATGGGCGACCTTTGCGGTCCCAAGGTGCGCATCGGCGAGATCACGGGCTCGCCCGTGCAGGTGCGCAAGGGCGACCTGCTGGCGCTGGGCCTGCCGGAACACCTGGGGGCCGTGCGCGACATGGTCTTCGTCAACCTGGACATGCCGGAGCTGCTCAAGGGTCTGAGCAAGGGCATGCCCGTGTCTTTGTCCGACGGCATGCTCCAGTTTACCGTCACCGAGGTGCGCAAAACTGACTCCCTGTTCGTCATGGAGGCGCGCAACAGCGGCGTGCTCACGTCCAAGAAGGGCATCGCCTTCCCCGGCAAGTTCCACCCCATGCCCGCGCTTACCCCCAAGGACCGCAAGGACCTGCACGAGGGTCTGGACATCGGCCTGGACGCCGTGGCCCTGTCCTTCGTGCAGACGCTTGAGGACATCCGCGACATCCGGGGCGAGATAGACAAGCACGGGGTCTGGATTCCGGTGGTGGCCAAGATCGAGCGGCAGAACGCCGTGGACAACCTGGACTCCATCCTGAGCCTCACCGACGCCGTCATGGTGGCCAGGGGCGACCTGGGGCTGGAATGCCCGCTCTCCGCCGTGCCGGTGATCCAGAAACGTATTATCAGAGCCTGCCGCCACGCCCAGAAGGCCGTCATCGTGGCCACGCAGATGCTTCTGTCCATGGTCAACAACCCGCTGCCCACCAGGGCTGAGGCTGCGGACGTGGCCAACGCCATGCTCGACGGCGCGGACTGCGTCATGCTCTCCGAGGAGACGGCCATGGGCAACTACCCGCTGGAGTCCGTGAAGTTCATCAGCGAGATCGCCGAAAACGCCGAGCCCTACTACATCGAGCGCTCCAAGGGGCCGCTGGCGCCCAAGCCGGAGAAGAACCCGGCCAAGTACCTGGCCTATGCCGCCTGCCTGCTGGCCGAGAACACCGAAGGAAAGGGCATCGTCTCGCACTCCGCCAGCGGCGCCACGGCGCGCTACCTGTCCAGCCGCCGCCCGGCGCACCCGGTCTACGCCCTGACCCCGGACCCGCGCGTGGTCAAGCACCTGAACTTTTTCTGGGGCGTGGAGCCCAAGCTGGTGGACACCGCCCTGGCCAGCCACGTGGACCGCGCCGAGAAGTTCGTGCACGAGTCCCCGAAGTTCTCACCCGGTGAGAGCGTGGTCATCACCGCCGGCCAGCCCACCCCGGGCCAGGCCAAGACCCACACCAACGAGCTGAAGATCTACTATAAATAGATGGAGCCGGGCGCTGCCCGGTTTGCCTGGGCGCAATGAAAAAGGGCTTGCGGAATTTCTTCCGTAAGCCCTTGTTCTTTTTGGTCGGGATGAGAGGAGTTGAACCTCCGGCCCCCTGAACCCCATTCAGGTGCGCTACCAGGCTGCGCTACATCCCGTCTTGCGAAGTGGGCTAATACCTCCCACGGTTGCGGTTGTCAACAAAGACCCGCCGAAAACCTGCGGCAAAGTGCGATTCGTCTGCATTGACTCGCCAGGAACCGCCGGGCGACGAAACAGGCCCGGAGTCGGCTTGCGGTCATGCCCGCAGGCAGCGCTCCAGGTCGGCGAAGGTCTTCTGCATCGCGAACTGGCTGACGGCCCTGGCGCGGCCGTTCTCGCCCAGCCGCTTGCGCAGGGCCTCATCACCCATGAGGGCCAGCAGGCGGCCCGCAAAGGCTTCAATGTCCCTGACCGGGCACAGGAACCCGGTCTCCCCGTCGATGACGACCTCGGGCATGCTGCTGACGTTCCAGGCGACCACGGGCTTGCGCGCCTCCATGGCCTCCACCTGGGCCTGGCCGAAGCCTTCCCAGAGGGAGGTCAGGGCGAAGATGTCGATGGTCTCGTGGAAGCTCTTCATGTCCGCCACAAAGCCCAGAAATTCCACCACGTCGTCGACGCCGCGCGCGCGGGCGTAAGCCTTGAGCTCCGCCTCCAGCTCGCCGACGCCGGCGATGAGGACGCGGAAGGGGGGGGCGGAGAGCTCTTTCAGCCGCGCGGCGATGTCCAGCAGCAGCGTCTGGCCTTTTTGCGGCGTCAGGCGGGCGGCGTTGCCGATAAGGAGCTCGCCGTCCTTGCGCTCCACCAGGGCTTTGGTAGGCAGGGCGTCAAAGGCGGCCACGTCGAACCCGCAGTAGACCAGATGGATGCGGCCGGGAGCGATGAGCCGCTTGTTCTCGGCCAGCACGCAGTCGCGGGTGTTCAGGGAGTTGACGATGAGCTTGGTGAGCACGCGGCCGTAGAGGAGCCTGTTCAGCCAGCGGTCGCGCACGGGCACGGCGATGCCCCGGCGGTAGACGATGTCCGGCACGCGGGCCAGCCTTGCGGCCAGGCCCCCGGCCTTCATGTCCGAGGGCAGGCAAGTGATCACGGCCTCCACGCCCTCCTGGCGGTAGAAGCGGGCCAGCCGCAGCAGGGTGACGGGGTTCAGGAAGCTCTGGTTGGTGATGGCGATGCGCAGGAGCGTGATGCCGGGCTCGGCCTCAAGGCGGTCGGCCAGAACGCTCTCGCGGTTGGCCACCACGCAGACCCGGTAGCCCTTGTCGCGGGCGAGCAGGGCGTTGTCGTAGTGCCAGCGCTCGCCGCCGCCCCAGGCCTTGTTGGAGTTGAAAAAGCAGATGCACTTGGGCTGCATTGGGTGTCCTTGTCAGAGTGGGGGCCGAGGAGGTTGGGAGCAGGCTTGGGGCAACGCCACGGGACGCTTCGGCCAACCGCTTTTGTCCTTACTCTTTTGGTGGCCGTGGGGCAAGGTGGATTCCCGGCGCTACGCGCGCTGAAGACGGGCGCGCATTGCCTCGGTGTGCGGAATGGCGTAGCATCAAAGAAAGAATGCGAGGCTTGGCATGGAAAGGCACAAGACCCTGGCGGACGCTCTGGAGAGCGAGGTGCTCTCCGAGATGGCGGGGACCTTCTTTGGAGCGCGCAAGGCGCTGGAGGATCTGCTGGAGGACTTCAAGCTCCGCGTGGAGGACATCCAGGCGCGCGAGGCCCAGGTGTTCTCCCGGGTCTTCTATCTGCGCTCGCTGCTTCTGGGGATGGAGGGCGAGGTCGCGTTGTTCGCGGAGCTTGGCCTTGAAGACCCGTTTCCCGCCTCAAAAGACCGCTCCGGCTCGCGCACCTGGCATCCAGACAGCCTGCCCTTCGCGTTTCTTGCCAGCTCACGCTACGTGAAGGCCGTGCTCCAGGCCTATGCCGAGGTGCGCCACACCTGCGAGGTCTACATGGCGGGCGCGTTCGAGGAGGACCCGGAGAGAAGCGGCCGCAAGCGCCTGAGCCCGCACTACCGTCAGCTTGAGCGCTATTGCGCGCACCTCAACGAGCGCATCGAGAAGATCAACACCGAGATGACCCCGTCCTCGGTCCTGCAGTACGCCCGGAACATCAGCGCCGAGGATCAGCCCGGCCAGGGCACGCTCTCCAATTCCCTGGATGCGGAGAGCCTGGACAAGGGGCTCATGTTCGAGAAGATCGACTTTGCGGCCCTGGGCCTGTGGGAGGCTCCCGGCCTGCCGCCCGTGGAGGCCTGCGAGGACGCCATCCGCCGCTTCTGCAAACGGCACTACAAGAACAACGCCCCGCAAATAAAAAAGGTGCTGGCCGACCTGGACTAGCCGACAGCACCTTCGGGCGCAAAAGAGCGGGCCTGTTTCAGCCGGTGGTGATGATGTTCTTGACCAGGGCTTCGACGACTGCGTCCGCCGCGTCCGCAGAAATCTGGCAGGTGCCGACCTTGTCGTGTCCGCCGCCGCCGTATTCCAGCATGAGCCTGCCGACGTTGGTCTTGCAGTTGCGCTTGAGGATGCTGTGGCCCACAGTGATGACCACGTTCTGTTTGCGCACGCCCCACATGACCTGCATGCTGATGTTGCAGTTCAAGAACAGGGTGTAGATCAGGAAGCGGTTGCCGACGTGGATCGCCTCCTCGCTGCGCAGGTCCGTCAGCACGAGGTTGCCGTGCTGGGTGGAGTTGCGGCGCAGCATGTCCACGAAGATGCGCGACTGCTCGCGGTAGACCTCCACGCGCTCCTGCACATCAGGCAGTTTCAGGATGTCCTCGGCCTTGTGCGTGCGGCAGTAGTCAATCATGTCCAGCATGAGCTGGTAGTTGCTGATGCGGAAGTCCTTGAAGCGGCCCAGCCCGGTGCGCGGGTCCATGATGAAGCCGAGCAGGATCCAGCCCTTGGGGTCGGCGATCTCCTGGGCGGTCAGGGTGGCGCTGTCCACCTTGTCCACGGCCTCAAGCATGTGGTGCAGATGCTTGGGGAACTTCTTTTCGCCGCCGTAGTATTCCCAGATGACCCGGGCGCAGCTCTTGAGGGGCTTGCTCATGCCCTCGAACTGGACGTCCTTGCCGAGGCGGGTCTGCTCGCTGGTGTGGTGGTCGAACCATATGCCGCAACCGGGCACGTAGGGCACATTGGCGAGGATGTCGTTGGCCGAGACGGTGATCAGGCCGTCCTGGATGTCCTTGGGGTGGGCGAACAGGTAGTCGTCGATGAGCCCCAGTTCTTTGAGCAGCACCGAGCAGGCGAGGCCGTCAAAGTCGGACCGAGTCACAAGTCGCATCGAGGTGTCCTTTGGTTGCGTTTGGCCGAAATGTGCCGACCCCTTACGCCATTATCCCGATGCTGAAGGAACTGTCAACTCGCAAGCGAATTATATGGCCGCTCCGCACACGGGACACCCCTGCATGCGCAGGGGGGGCTCCAGGGCGCAGGCGGCCAGCAGGTCGTTGTCGGCGAAGATCTCGGCCGTGGGCCCGTCGGCCATGACGCGGCCCTGATGCAGGACCACGGTGCGTTCGCAGAGGTCCAGCACCATGTCCAGGTCGTGGGTGGCCAGGATCTTGGTGTGGCTGAAGCCGCGCAGCAGATTGATGAGCAGGCGGCGCGAGCGCGGGTCCAGGTTGGACGAGGGCTCGTCCATGACCAGGATGTCCGGCGAGCAGGCCAGCACGGTGGCGATGGCCACGGCGCGTTTCTCCCCGCCGGAGAGCCGGTGCGGGGGCCGGTGCTTCAGGTGCAGGGCGTCCACCTGGGCCAGGGCCTCGTCCACGCGCAGGGCGGCCTCCTCTGGCGGCAGGCCGATGTTCAGCGGCCCGAAGGCCACGTCCTCGGCCACGGTGGGCATGAACAGCTGGTCGTCCGGGTCCTGGAACACGAGGCCCACGGTGCGCCGCACCTCGCGCAGGGTGCCGGGCAGGACCGGCACGTCGCCCACGCGCACGCGGCCGGTCTGGGGCACGTGGACGCCGCAGAGGTGCTGGAGCAGGGTCGACTTGCCCGCGCCATTGGCGCCGACGAGCCCAACGGACTCGCCATGGTGGATGGTCAGGTCGATGCCGTCCAGGGCCGGTGTCCCGTCCGGGTAGCAGAAGCTCAAGCCTTTCAACTCAACGATGTGATGGCTCACGGCAGGACTCCAGGCACCAGGCCTCCGGCTTTTCCGCCCAGGTACAGGGGCAGGTCAAGGATGCGTACGGCGATGAGGAAAAGCCCCCAGATGAGGCAGAAGCGCCACTCGGCCGGGCCAAAGCGCGAGGTGGGGCGCAGCTCGGGCATCTGGCCGTCGAACCCGCGACAGAGCATGGCCTGGTGCACGCGTCCGGCTCGGTCCAGGGTGCGCAGAAGCAGGCTGCCGAGCAAGGTGCGGAACTCGCGCAGGTTCGGCCGCTTGTCCCTGGCGCAGCGCTGGACGCGGGCGTGCAGCATGCGCAGGGCCTCGTCGGCCAGCACAAAGAGGTAGCGGTACAGGAACTGGAGCTGCACGAGCAGGGCCGTAGGCATGCCCAGTCGGCCCAGGGCGCGGCAGATCTGGTCGAACCCGGTGACGGCCAGCAGCACCAGGCCGGTGGTGACGGCCAAGAGCGAGCGCAGCATGATGGACGAGAAGGAGAGCATGCCGCCGGTGATGGCCACGGGACCGAGGGTCAGCTGCACAGTGTGGTCGAGCAGGGGGTTGAAGATGCCGACAAAGACCACGAAGGGCAGGGCCAGGGCCGCGCGGCGCAGCAGCAGGCCGAGGGGGATGCCGCCCTGCACGGCCAGGATCAGGGGGAAGGCGGCAAAGGGCAGCAGCCGCGAAAACTCATAGCGGCCAAGGGAGAGCATGGAGATGAGGTACAGGAGGGTGACCAGGACCTTGGCCCGGGCATCCAGCCTGTGCAGGGGGCTGTCCTGGCCGGCCAGGTCGTCCAGGCGGCGGATCTCGTGCAGTGCGGTGTCCAGGCCCATGCGTCCCCCGAAAAAGCGGCGGGCAGGGAGTTCCCTGCCCGCCAGTGCTGCTGACTCGTTTGCGGCTCGGCCGATCAGGCCTTGACAGGGGGGCGGCGGCGCAAGAGCAGGGCCACGAGCCCGGCCAGGCACAGGGACATGAACCCGCCGATGAGGCCGGCGAAACTCGTTCCGGCGCTCACGTTGGGCCAGGACTCTGCCGGTTTGGCCTCAGCCTTGGCTTCGGAAGCCACGGCATCGCTCTTGGCCGCCTCCGGCTCCTTGAAATTGTAGTCCGGCAGGAAGGCCGTGCGCTTCTGCAAGGCGTCCAGGCTGCCGTGGATGCCGTCCTCCGGCGCCGCCAGCTCCTCTTTGCCGCTGACCTTGCCCATGGCCCATTCCAGGCCGTCGGGATCGGCGGAGGCGAACCAGCTGAGGGTCCCGGCGGTGACCAGGGCGGCCAGGGCCAGGCCGATGACGACAGGACGCAGCGGGCGGGACTCGGCGTTGGGCTGGGCCGCGCCGAAGAGCTCGGGCCTGGCCTTGTGCAGGAACACCAGGAGCATGGCCGTCACCACGCCCTCCACCAGCCCGATGGCCAGGTGGATGGGCTGCATGAGCAGCACGAAGGAGCTGAAGGGCAGTTCGCTGATGCCCGAGGCCACGGTCTCCATGACCACGCCGAAGGCTCCGAACTGCAGGCCGATGGTGGCCGCCAGGATGGACGCCAGCATGAGCCTGCCCTTGCTCGGGGTCGGGCCGGCAAGGGGCTTGTAGAGAAGAGGATAGGCCACGAAGCAGGAGAAGAAGCCCATATTGATGATGTTGCAGCCGAGGGCGAGCAGGCCGCCGTCGGCGAAGAACAGGGCCTGCACGGACAGCACCGAGGCGATGGCCAGGAAGGCCGCGTGGGGGCCGAGCAGCACGGCCAGGATGAGCCCGCCGCCAAGATGGCCGCTGGAGCCGGTGCCGGGGATGCTGAAGTTGATCATCTGCGCCGCGAACACAAAGGCCGCCAGCACGCCCATGAGGGGGACGCGGCGGTCGTCCATGGTGGCTTTCAGGCGGCTTGAGGAGTAGGCGAGCAGGCCTGCGGAAGCGGCCCACATTGTCCCGCCAACGGCTGGGGAGAGAAGAGCATCGGCCATGTGCATACGGGTGTCCTCCTGACGGAACGGTCTTTGGGCGTGCAGACCAGTTCCTTATGCACACGACTTGAGTTCCCGTCAACGAAAAAATCGTACGAAGTTGAAAAATGTGTTACGCGGAAGGCAAGGCCGTCAAAATCAGGTGCTCGCGCGAACCGCTCGGACAGCACGCACGGCCTTGATGCGCAGGGCGCGCAGGAGTTCGCCGGAGGTTTCGCCCTGGTCGCGGGCCTCCGGGGGCAGGGTGGCGCCAAGGGCCGCGTCGAGGTCGGCCTGGGCCTCGGGCAGATGGTCGATCTTCTGTGCCGGGTCCTTTCCCGCCCGGTTTTTGTCCGCCTGGACCAGGCGGAACAGCTCGCGCAGCACGCCCCGGCCCTTGAGCCGGAAGAGCAGGTCCACGCGGGTGGCGTCGCGCAGTTCCGGGTAGCGCGCGGCCAGCATGTGCCAGCGGGCGGCGTCGGCCCCGGCGTTGACCAGGCGCGTGGGCAGCCGCAGGCGCAGGCCCAGGGCCAGGGCCACCTCCTCGCCGCGTTCCTCGTGGCCGAGGTGCCGGGGCAGCAGCTCGGCTGGCGTGAGCGTCTTCCCCAGGTCGTGGCACAGGCCCATCCACACGGACATGGCGTCTCCGGCCAGTTGGTCCATGACCCGGGCCGTGTGCTCCAGCACGCTGGCGTCGTGATACTTTGGCGGCCCGGCCGGAATGGCCGAAGCGCCTGCCAGCTCCGCGAACCACGGCGCAAGGCAGCCTCCCTGGTCCAGCAGGCGCAGAAACTCGCCGGGGCGCGTTCCGGCGCAGGCCTTCTGGACCTCCTGGCCCACGCGTTCGGCAAAGGGTTCGCCGAGCCTCCCGCTGGCGGCAGTCCGGCGCATGGCCTCGACAAGCTGCTGATGCGCGGTGAAGCCGGGCAGCACGGCCAGGAAGCGCGCCGCGCGATAGGCGCGCAAGGGGTCGTCGGACAGGGAGCGCTCCGAGGCCGGGCGCAGGATGCGCGCCTGGATGTCCTCCAAGGCCTGGGGGTGGTGGAAGAGGGCGCCGGTTTCGTCCTGGGCCAGGGCGTTCACCGTGAAGTCGCGCCGGGCCAGGTCCTGCTCCAGACTCTCGCCGCGCGGGAAGCCGTACTCCTCCCCCTTGTAGATGAACACCGGGAAGGTCTTGCCCACGGATTTGGCCGCCGGGTAGGCCGCAAGGAAGTCCTCGACAGTGGCGTCCAGGACAAGATAATCCCTGTCTCGGACGGGGAGTCCGAGAAGCTTGTTCCGCACGGCCCCGCCGACCAGAAGAATTTTCATGCG
>Ga0209373_10004698_pt1 | contig 11632 bp, 12 predicted proteins | sample Higcelweek5metaG_FD_187173 | JGI IMG/M metagenome (GOLD analysis project Ga0209373, IMG submission 187173) | Freshwater pond sediment microbial communities from the University of Edinburgh, under environmental carbon perturbations - High... | ecosystem: Environmental > Aquatic > Freshwater >... | reverse complement strand
TCCTGACTGCGAAGACATGATTGGAGTTGTGTGAGTACGGCAAATCTGGTTTCACAAACCTGTCGTAAACCGATACCGCGCATGGCAACGTTTGAGTTTATTTCTGCGACATGTGTTTGAGCGGTGTCATAGCACTGTTTTTGTTCAAGAAGCGTCGGACCGACAAGGAAAGCAAAAATACCTATAAGAAGAACGCCAATAAATATAAGTTTCATATCAATTAATTCTTACTTCTATTCTACCTCTTTTTATAGCATTTGCGACAGCGGGCTTCGTAGACGTTGTCCGCAAGTTTATTCACAAGTGACGGGTCAGTTGAAAGGGGATCGGCGGTTATGCCGTTCTTTATCCGTTTATGAAATACTGCATCAGCGCCACATCTGCTACATACTGCAGAGAGTTTGGTTACTCTGTCAGCTATTGCCATGAGAGTAGGCATAGGAAGAAATGGTTGACGGTCAAATGTCATCGCAAGCCCAGCGACGATAACATGCTTTTTTTGTTCTAATAATTTTTCAACGACGAGGATGAGTTCCTCACCAAGCCACTGTGCTTCATCTATGGCAACTATTTCTGTTTTGGAATAAACACGTTTGAGAATTTCTTTCGCACTATGAATGACTTCAGAATCAAATGTCATCCCTGCATGAGAATATAATCGTTTTTCTTTTCCATAGCGCGTATCAATGGCATGTTTGAATACTTGTACGTGCTTTTTCCCGATGACAGCACGCTTCACCTGTCGTATGAGTTCTTCTGTTTTCCCACAGTACATAGGGCCTGCAATAACTTCTAAATATCCAATAGTATTCATATCTCTATCCTACGATGAACTATTTCCAAAACACAAGAAGCATCTTTGTTTGTTTTCATTTTCGGATTCTTTATGTAAATAAAGAAACATAGAGAAGTATTTTGATACATTGACGAAAGAGCGTTCGGGTTTTATTCTAAAATAAGCATTTAAATTTTCTCTATGAAAGAACCTATTGATGAATGTGTCAGTGTCCTTCTCTTAAGTCGGGTGAAAAAAAATCCTGTGCCGTGGATGATGGAATGGCGTGGGAGACGATATCAATTTACTGAATGTGGACTTCAGTATCAAACACATGTAGGAAACATGCTTCTCCAATGGTTCACGGTCGTTTCAACAGGTGCGTGCTTTACTTTGCAGTTGAATACAGATTCTTTGCAATGGACACTTATCGATATCGAAACACTATGAATGCATCCTTTTCTAGAGCTCCGGAAACCATCATGTATGTAGATATCAATTCCTGTTTTGCGACAGTAGAACAGCAAGCAAATCCATTTCTTCGCGGCAAACCCGTTGCTGTCGCTGCATATACGACTGACAGAGGATGCATTCTTGCTGCATCTTATGAAGCGAAGCGATATGGTGTCAAAACTGGCATGCGGGTTATCGAAGGAAAAGCACTTTGTCCATCATTACGGGTGATAGCGAGTGATCCGGATAAATATCGTGCTATCCATACGCGATTAGTTTCTGTATTGAAGCGATATACACCACATATCATTGAAGAATCAATTGACGAGATGGCATTGGATTTTTCCCACACACCGATTGTGGAAACATATATCTATGCTGGATATTCCAGCATTCTAGCAATGAGAAGCATTGCTGTGCGAATCAAAGAAGATATCCGAAGGGTGGTTGGTGTATGGATAACTGTATCGATTGGCATAGCGCCAAATATATTTCTTGCAAAAACTGCTTCAAATCTCGTCAAACCAGATGGATTATCTTTCATATCGTCTGAAAATGCACTTGCTGTTTTTGCGACACTATCCATCACCGATCTTTGCGGCATCAGTACGGGATATGCAACGAGATTACAAAAATATGGGATCACGAGTGTCCTTGCACTGTATCATGCGTCCCCACTTCTTCTGCAGCAAGCATTTGGTTCTATCGTCGGTCATCATTGGTGGCAGTGGATGCATGGATTTGCATCAGGATCTGTTTTTGATGCGCAACCAAAACAAAAAAACTTCAGTCAATCCTACGCATTTGGGAAAATTGCAGGTCCGTGTGATCGTTTCACTAAACAAATGCTTGCACAATTAACGAAAAAGTTGATGCTTCGTGTACGGACAGACTCCTCCGAAGCACGAGGATGTACGATTGGATGTGTGTGGAGAAATCATGGATATTGGCATAAAACATTTTTGGGGAAAACTCCATTTTTTGCCACAGAGGATGCATACCGAACGTTCATCAAACTTCTTGAAAGCGCACCGGAAGAGCCTATTCGCATACTCCAGATTGGTGTTTCGCATATCACCAAAACCCTCTATCAACAGCAAACCCTCGATATGGTGGAAGTAAAAAAAAGAAATGTAACACAGGCTGTGGACGGTATTACCAATCGTTTCGGAACCAATGCCATATTTCTCGGACAAATAGCAGGAGCGGAACGTATGATTTTGGACAGGATTTCGTTTGGGAAATCAGGAGTATGATGTTTGCAAAATCAAAATGTATTTATTACTATTACCCTATGACAAACGTCATATATCTATTTATCATTTCTTTCATCGGAGACCTCGGAGCATATATTTTTTACCAAAAATATATAGAGAGCCAAAAAAAAGAAGGGGTGTATCTTTTTTTCGCGATACTATCAGCTATAGTATGCTGGATTTTCATTTTCAAAATTCAGGATCGTGGTCAAACGTTACGAATATTTCTCCCTGTGTGGGCTGCGGGATCTGCCGTATTCGGATATTTCATTAGTGGTCTGTATACCAAAACGCCAATGAAAGATCTATTATCAATTCCTGCAATTATGAGTGTTTTGGCAATAGGATGCGGAATATATTTTCTCCAACGCTTATCATCGAATTAATTTTTTTTCTTCAACACATATTCTTCAAAATAACCTCTTGATAAGCACTATCGTTTTTGCTATGGTAGATAGAATAATCAAGAGTGACGGGGAGAGAACTCACTTGATAATCCGTCCGGCAACCCTGCGCTTGGGGTGTAAGGGTGCCACAATGAGCTACAAACGAAATAAACGTTTGTAGATGATTCGCCCGAAAAAGGGAAACCGAAAAGCGTTTTCTTTTCACTCGGGTGGTCAAAGAAAGGGACGTATGACCACCTATTTTACTTCTGAATCTGTTGCCGCAGGGCATCCAGACAAAGTGTGTGATCAAATTTCTGACGCTGTGGTCGATGCGGCACTGACCGCATATCCGAAATCCCGTGTCGCTGTTGAGACACTCGTGACAAAAAATCGCATCGTTCTAGCAGGTGAGGTCACATGTCCCAAAAAATTGAATTATGAAAAAATTGTAAGAAATACCATAAAAAAAATTGGGTACACGAATCCCTTGTTTCACTTCACTCACTTGTCACCACTTTCACTGTATATCCACGAGCAATCACCGGATATAGCTCAGGGTGTGGACGATGGGGGCGCAGGTGATCAAGGGATGATGTTTGGGTATGCCTGCAATGAGACACCTGAACGTATGCCGATGCCCATAAAACTTGCCCATGTCATCGTAGAGGCGGTAGACTCTGCACGAACAAGCGGAAAAATACCGTATCTTCGTCCTGATGGAAAAGCGGAAGTGAAAGTGCGATATGAAAATGGCACACCACAAGGGGTAGATAGTATCGTAGTAGCTGTGCCACATGATCCCAAAAAAACACAGGAAGAAGTGAAAAAAGATATTATCCGCTTCGTTCTCCAAAACGTTGTAGAAACATATCATTTCGCACTACCAAATAAAGAAAATATTATCATAAATGGAACCGGGAAGTGGGACATCGGTGGTCCAGCTTCGGACACTGGAGTCACAGGAAGAAAAATAATAGTTGATACGTATGGCTCGTTTGCAAGACATGGCGGTGGATGTTTCTCCGGTAAGGATCCTACAAAGGTTGATAGAAGTGCAGCGTATGCATGTAGATTTATTGCGAATAACATTGTTCACGCAAAACTAGCTGACAAAGCTGAAGTACGCGTTGCGTATGTCATAGGCAAAAGAGATCCTATTGATGTTGCAGTTGAGTGTTTTGGAACAAATAAAAAATCACAAAAAGTCATTGATGATTTTGCCAAGAAAATTATCGATCTGTCGGTTCTTGGGATCATCAATACATTATCGTTGCGTCAACCTATGTACGAAAAAACAGCAGCATACGGTCATTTCGGACGAGATGGATTCCCATGGGAACGGGTGATACAATAACGCCGATGGCAGATACAGTAGTTTCATTTGAATCCAAACCGCTTGCCGAATTTTTGCGTCCCAAAACACTGGATGATGTCATAGGACAGGAACATCTCGTCGGGAAAGACGGCATATTACGGAAAATGCTGGTAAATAAGTTTATTCCTTCCATGATTTTTTGGGGACCTCCTGGGTGTGGGAAAACGACGCTTGCTGAGCTTATTAGCACCCTCACTGATTCAGTATTCATTTCCCAATCTGCAGTGACGACCAACCTTGCCCAAATTCGCCTCGTTCTCGTTGAAGCGAAAAAACAACTTCTTGAACATCAGATACGGACTGTACTTTTCATCGACGAAATACATCGATTTAATAAAGCACAACAAGATGCACTTCTCCCACACGTCGAACAGGGAACAATTATATTTATCGGCGCAACGACGGAAAATCCGTCATTTGAAGTTATTGCACCACTTCTTTCACGCTGTCGGGTGTTTACACTTACACGGCTTTCTGAAGAACAATTATTATCAGTCATGGATAGAGCATTAACGTCTATTCAAAGGTCTATTGATGATGAAGGACGAAAAGCGTTATTAAATATGGCAAATGGTGATGCGAGACAACTTATCACGATACTCGAAATCAGTCACAAACTCTCAGATAGTAAACATATTTTGACACAAAAGGACATCGAGGAAGCGGCACAAAAGAAAATGCTTCTTTACGATACAAAAGGAGACGAACATTACAATACAATCAGTGCATATATTAAATCACTGCGCGCAAGTGATACGGATGCAGCTCTCTATTACCTTGCCCGAATGGTGAAAGCTGGAGAAGATCCACTTTTTATCGCAAGACGTATGGTTATATTTGCTTCGGAAGATATCGGTATGGCTCAACCAACTGCTGGGGTTGTAGCAAACATGGTATTTGATAGTGCAAACAAAATTGGCTATCCTGAAGCGCAAATTCCTCTTGCTTTTGGTACTGTGTATTTATCGAGCGCTAAAAAAGATAGAAGTGCCTATGATGCGTTTTTTGCGGCATTGCACGATGTAGAGGCATTTGGTAACCTTCCAATCCCGCTTTCTATCCTGAATGCTCCGACCGCTCTTATGAAGTCGCTTGATTATGGCAAGGGATATGAACGATATTCTCAAGAAAGTCATTTGCCAGAGAAATTGAATAAGAAAAAATATTATACTCATAAGGAGTAAACCTATGGAAGAACATGCAGCAGGTACCATTGTAGTTAAAAAAATTGAGAATGTATGGAATGTTCTTTTGATTTTGGACATGCATAATAATTGGACGTTTCCAAAGGGAAAAATAGAAAAAGGAGAAACGCCCATACAAGCGGCGCTACGAGAAACGTTTGAAGAGACAGGTATAGATCAGTGTCATTCTCTTGCAACACTTAAAAAGGTTCAATACATATTTACAAGAAATACGACTGTCATCCATAAAACAGTGCATTATTTTTTGTGTACAACAGCAAGTACGCAGGAACCTGTCCCCCAACAGGAAGAGGGGATTCAAGAGGCATCATGGAAGCCTCTAGATGAAATCAAACAGTTATTGGGGTATCCAAAAACGAATACGCCTTTGCTTGATGAAATTGAAACGATTCTTCGTTCATTATGAAAATTGATCGCGCGCTTGATATCCAAAAACGAATTGGTGAAATTCTTATCGAAAAAAAATCATTTTTTTCGTATATCGATAACTCACGCATTGTTTGCATGAGAAGTCATGAAGCAACCAGTCGGGCTCGAGCTCGCATTTGGAGCTTTCCAAGGATTTGGCAAATGGCATTAAACCTGCCTGCGTACTACATCATAGAAGTGCTTTCACAACACTTCGATCACTTAAGTCCTGACGATCAAACGAGAGTCCTCATTCATGAACTTATGCATATCCCAAAAAACTTTTCAGGTGCATTGGTCCCGCATAGTGGAATACATAAAAAAATTAATATAAGAACTGTGGAAGCAATTTTTCAAAATAAAATTATGGTTGAAACAAAAAAAAGGAAAAAGAAAAAGCCATTCTCATTTATCTTATGGTAACGCTCATCCATGGTACTGATACAGAGAAATCCCGTCAAGAACTTATGCGTCTGAAATCAGACGTAACAGAATCAGAACTTCGTATCATCACTGGTAAGCACGATGACATGTCAGATATCCTGACTGCGTTTGAATCACATTCATTATTTGAAACACAGACGACCATAATTATTGAGGAATTCTTTACTTTACACGCAAAAAAATTATCATTATCAAAAGAGTTTCTGAAGGTGCTGCAAACACATACAGATGGAAACATAATTGTTTGGGAATCTAAAGAGGTTTCTAAAACAATTCTTGCTAAAATTCAAGAATTTGGGACAGTAAAAACGTTTTCATTTCCAAAAACACTTTTTCTTTGTCTTGACGCAGTGAAACCAAAAAATGCAGCAATTGTTCTCAAACTTGTCGGTGAAACCCTCATGCTCGAGCCAGCGGAATTGTTTTGGTATTTACTTGGCATGCGTATTCGTCAACTCATCATCGCTCAAGGGACTGAGAAGCCAGAATCAATACAAACATGGCAATGGACTCGTTTGACAAATCAAAGCCGCTCATTTACGATGAAACAACTGCTGATTCTTCATGAGTCCTATTATCAAGAAGAATACCGCATGAAATCAGGAAGCGTTCCTTGGGATATGAAACAATGTATAGAACGCCTGTGCATAATGCTAAATTCGTTATAAAGGAGGAATATGGTTACTGATGTATCTATCTTCAAAGATTACGATGTACGAGGAATTTCTCACAAACAAATTACCGTCGAATCTATTCGAGAAATTGCCCATGCTATTGTTCGACAGTTTCAGCCAAAGTCCATAGCGATGTGTCGGGATATGAGGCTGTTCGGACTGGAAATGCGTAATGCGTTTGTCGAAGAGTTTGTTCGACTCGGAGTCAATGTTTTTGATGCAGGCATCGTTGGGACGGAAATGCAGTATTTTATCGCGGGAACGAAGGATTATGATCTTGCCATAATGATTAGTGCTTCTCATAATCCTCCAGAATACAATGGTTTTAAAATGGTTAAAAAAGGTCCCATTGCTATCACGAGTGATAGCGGTATGTATGCTGTACGAGACCTTATTAAGGAAGGACCTTTACCAGCTTCTGCAGTTCCTGGGGTGGTCACACAGATAGATGTATGGGAAGACTGGAAGAAGAAAATTCTTTCTCTCGTTGATACCAAAACCATTAAGCCACTGAAAGTCGTTGTGGATGGCGGGAATGGTATGGCTGGTACTATTGTTTCCAAAATTTTTGAAAATATTCCAATCACAGTCATTCCATTGTATTTCGAGCAGGACGGAACTTTTCCCAATCATACGCCAAATCCGTTAATTGAAAAGAATAATGAAATGCTCCAAAAAACTATAGTACAAGAACATGCTGATCTCGGACTCACATTTGATGGAGATGCTGATCGGATGTTTCTCGTCGACAACACAGGACGGTTCGTATCAGGAACTATCACAACAGCCATATTAGCGGAATATTTTTTGAAAAAAAATCCTGGAGAACTCATTCTTTACAATGCTATTTGTGGAAGAATCGTTCCTCAGATAATTACGAAGTTTGGTGGTCAAGGTAAGCGCGTACGAGTTGGCCATAGTTATATCAAAACGTACATGCGTGAAACTGGCGCAATTTTTGCAGGTGAGCATTCCGGCCACTATTATTACAGGAATTTTTTCACGGCTGAAAGCGGTGTTTTGACAGCGCTTTTCATTCTTTCGCTTCTTTCTGAAGCAGGTAAATCCATATCATCTATTGTTGATGAATTAAGTGTCTATCCAGCGAGTGGAGAAATAAACTTTACTTCTGATAAAATTCCTGAAATTGTGGAAGCAATTAAAAATGGATTTGCTGACGCAACCAGTAAAGACGAAATTGATGGAATCAGTGTATGGTATCCAACATACTGGTTTAATGTACGCGCTTCAAAAACCGAGCCTGTAATTAGACTTAATGTCGAAGCAGACTCAAAGGGAATTCTTGAAACAAAAACAAATGAGCTGATTACATTTATGCAAGCGATGGGAGCAACACGCAAATGAACGACACAGTCTTCTATAAAGAATTAGAAAAGCAAGCTATCCGTATCGTTGAAGAGGCGGTGCAGATACTTGTCAGCCACGAAAATTCTTTCACCATAGCCACGCAAAAAGATGAAGTTGATGTTGCGACGAATGCAGACATAGAAGTTGAGAATTTTATCAAATCAGAAGTTCGTAAACTGTATCCTGAACATGGATTTGAAGGAGAAGAATTTGGCAAAGAAAAAAGTGAGAGCGAATTTGTTTGGATTATTGATCCCCTTGATAACACAAAAGAATATGTACGCGGACTGGGTGAATACAATTGTTTAGTGGCAATTGAACATAATAAAAAATTAGTCGTTGGAATCACGAGACGAAAAGGGCATGAAATTCTTTACACATGCTCACTTAGTACTGGGTCATTTGCTGATGGTAAACACATACACGTATCCACAACAAAAACCCTTAACACTGCGTTTATTGGCACAAATATGCCAAATAAGAAACACCATCCATCAGAGGAAGTTCACCAATACGTGAAATTGTTTGAATCATTGATTCAATCTGTCTATCGGTTACGTCCTGATTTTGATGATGCTCGGACACTCGGATGGGTCGCTCAAGGAGGTCTTGATGCTTGCATCTTACTTCCAAATACAGATAAATGGGTCGATGTCGCATCAGGAATACTCCTCGTTGAAGAAGCTGGTGGAAAAGTCACCAATTGGGAAGGAAAGCCAATTCTCAATCATGATGTAACGAAAGGCGTCCTTGCTTCAAATGGATTATTACACGAACAACTATTGCAGAGTATTCATAATTTTATTTAGGAGGTACGTATGCAACAATCACTCGATGACAAAGAATACATTCTATCTCATGATCCGTCAAACGTGCTTGGTTCCATTGGGATGTTTGCAGATCAATGCGACGTTGCATGGAAAGAAGCGACGCTAGTTTCTATACCTGATGAATATAAAACTGTGGAAAACATCGTTGTTTGTGGCATGGGTGGTTCACGATTTACTCCTCGAACGATTAAAGAATTATTTCAATCTGAAATTACCAGACCATACGAAATCGTCGATGGATATACACTTCCTGGCTATGTCAATGAAAAATCACTTGTCATACTGTCGTCATATTCAGGCACTACAGAAGAAACCATTAGTTGTGGTAAAGAAGCAATCGCAAAACATGCCAAAATAATTGCTATCGCACACAGTGGCGATATCATCAAAATGGCAAAAGAAAATTCATTTCCGTATTATGCATTTGATGCAGTGAAGAATCCTTGTGGTCAACCTCGTATCGGAGGCGGATATTTACTCATGGGTCATATGGCGTTCCTCCGTACTCTTGGATTTCTTACCCTTTCGGATAGTGACGTACAAAAGGCTATAGCATTTAGTAGAACAATAAATAACGTTTGTGTACTCGATATACCAACGGAGAAGAATATTGCTAAACAATTAGCGCAGTCTTTTTATCAAAAACATATTTTTCTTGTTGCTGCTGAATTTATGAGAGGTTATGTCAATGGTTTTGCAAATCAGACAAATGAAAATGCGAAACAGATTTCAGATTTTCGTTACATTCCAGAGATGAATCATCACTTACTTGAAGGGTTACGTTTCCCTGAATCATTGAAAAACAGCGCGCTATTTGTCTTTTTAGAATCGTCTCTCTACGCTGCAAAAATTCAAGAACGGTTTGCAGTAACAAAAGATGTCATAACACAGCAACATATTGAAACGAAATCAATTGTTTTTACAGGTGCTGATACACTATCTCAAGTACTTGAAGGATTTGTATTGTCTGGTCATTTGACATTCTATCTTTCTATGCTCAACCATGTGGATCCTGTGGCCATTCCTTGGGTAGATTATTTTAAAAAACAGTTAGCATAAAACTACTTGCGAAGAGACAATCAGTCAGTCATACTAAATATATGATGAACAAAAAGTTTGTTGTGTGGTTTAAGGATGTTGCCAAAGAAGATATCCCAATCGTTGGCGGCAAAGGAGCCAACCTTGGCGAAATGCTCAGAAACGGCTTCCCAGTACCTAACGGTTTTATCGTTACAGCACATTCATACTTTCACTTCCTAGATAAAAATAAGTTGCGCGATAGTATTGAAAAAAAGCTGCATGGTGTCGATATCCATAGTTCCAAGGATCTTGCCAAAGTAGCGAGTGAAGTTCAAAAAATTATTCTTCGTTCTCCTATTCCTCCAGAAGTCGCGAAAGATATCTTTAGTGCGTATTTCCAACTTGATGGAGGGGCAATTGGACATCCGCTTGTGGCAATACGATCAAGTGCGACAGCTGAGGATCTTCCTACAGCATCATTTGCAGGTCAACAAGAAACGTATTTGAATGTGCGGGGAGAAGCATCTGTCTTAGAAAAGGTTCGGGAATGCTGGGCATCATTATTTAGCCCACGTGCTATTTTTTATCGTCAGACAAATAAATTTAGTCATTTCCAAGTCGGAATTGCTGTCCCTATCCAACGCATGGTCGAAAGCGATAGATCAGGCATCATGTTTACCATTGATCCAGTGACCAATGATAAGAAAAAAATAGTCATTGAAGCAATATTTGGACTCGGAGAATATATCGTTCAGGGAATGGTAACTCCTGACCATTATGAAGTAAGTAAAGCTGATTTCACTATCACAAAAAATGTTGCGAAAGAGCAAGAAAAAAAGATGATACTCAAAGGCAGTAAAAATATATCAGTGACACTCACTAAAACTGAAGGCGGTAGAACGAAACTCACTGACGAAGAAATTATTAAACTTGCCAAACTTGGTGAAAAATTAGAAAAACATTATTACTTCCCTCAAGATTCCGAATGGGCAATTGAAAAAGGGAAAATATATATCGTTCAAACAAGACCAATTACGACAATTGGCAAAAAAACAGCAGACACAGAGACGCAACTGGTAAAACCGGAAGATATCATCGTGACTGGTGATCCTGCAAGTCCTGGTATTGCGTCAGGTCCCGTGCAGATTCTTCAAAGTGCCAAAGAGATAGAAAAAATTAAGCAAGGCGATATCCTTGTAGCTGAACAAACAAATCCGGATTATGTTCCTGCGATGAAAAAGGCTTCCGCTATCATCACAGAGCGTGGAGGAAGGACGTCTCATGCCGCAATTGTGTCACGAGAACTTGGTATTCCAGCGGTCGTAGGTGCAAGCGGTGTCATGTCAAAACTCAAATCAGGAATGGTTGTCACAGTGAATGGCAAAACAGGACAAATTATCAAAGGAGCCATGCATATAAGTGCAGTAAAAGCGGA
>Ga0209373_10004697_pt1 | contig 11635 bp, 11 predicted proteins | sample Higcelweek5metaG_FD_187173 | JGI IMG/M metagenome (GOLD analysis project Ga0209373, IMG submission 187173) | Freshwater pond sediment microbial communities from the University of Edinburgh, under environmental carbon perturbations - High... | ecosystem: Environmental > Aquatic > Freshwater >... | reverse complement strand
GGGCTCAATGCTCATGTGTGCATGCGGGTGTTGAGCCAAAAATCGGACCTTTCGGCCTAAACTTTACCGATGAATGCCACGAACTTGCGCGATTCCGCTGCCCCGGCCCGCCCGCTCTGTCCGCAAACCGCTTCCGGCGGCCGCCCACCCTGCCGTCCCGCTACTCCGCCTCCGGCTCCAGCTCGCCGAAAAGCCCGAGCTGGCCGGCCACATCGTGACGTTTCCCCTCCAGAAACGAGCGCACGAACTTGTCTCGGTGCTGGAAGCAACGCCCCTGCCGCAGCAGCGCCGCACGATGCTCCTCCGTGCCGTAGCCCTTGTGGCCGGCAAAACCGTAGCCGGGATACTCGGCATCGAGCGCAACCATCGCCCGGTCGCGCGTGACCTTCGCCGCGATCGATGCCATCGCGATGCACAGCGACCGCGCATCGCCGTGGACCACCCCCTCATGCGGGTACGGGAAGCCTCGCAGCTTCAGCCCGTCGATCAGCACCCGGCAGTTCACCGTCGGCTGGAACGCCGCCACCGCCTCCGGCCCGGAAAAGAGGTCGGGCTCCTCGCGCTGCCGGAACACCTCCGGCGGGTAGATCGACTCCATCGCGCGCCGCATCGCCAGTTTCGTCGCCCCGAGGATGTTCAGCGTCTCGATCTCGCCCACCTCGGCGCGACCCACGCCCATCGCGATCTCGCCGGCCTTCGCCAACTCCTGCAAATCCGCGAAAACCTCGTCGCGCTGCTCGGCCGAGAGCTGCTTCGAGTCGTTCACCTTCGAGGCGCGCGTCTGCGCCCAGCGTCCCTCGAGGAACTCGCGGCTCACGCGTAACGATCCGGCCACCACAGGACCGGCCAGCGCGCCGCGCCCGGCCTCGTCCACGCCGATGAGCGTGTCGTATCCGACGATCTGCTTCAGATCGAAGCCGCGGAGCTGGCGCCGTTTGGACATTCGTAAGGAAGTCAGAAGTCGGAATGCAGAATGCGAAAGTGCATGGCGCACGATTCGTCGGTAGGCGCCGCTTCACCGCGCAACCACAGACAACTTCGCAGCTTAGCGCGCTTCATTCTGCCTTCGGTCTTCTTCATTCTACGTTCTTCGCTCTGCGTTGTTACCTTCCCCACTCCGTCTTCTCGGCCGGGGGCTTCAGCGGCAGCTCGTCGAGCTTGCCCGCCTCGCTCACGACCTCGTAGGCCGTGCGGAAATGCAGTTTCGCGAAGTCCCGCAGCGCCGGCGCGCCGAACTTCCGGATGATCTCGTGCGCCTGCAGCTTCACCGCCGCGCTCGCGCCCTTCTGCAACTTGTCGCCGAACTTCAACGATAGCGCGTGCATCTGCCGCACGAACTCCGCGCGCGCCACGATCGACGCCGCCGCGACCACCGGATCCTCTTCGGCCTTCGTTCGCATCTTCAGGTCGAACTGCGCGGTCGCCTTCTTCGCCAGCTCGCGCTGCACCAGCGGTTGTTCGGTGAACTGGTCGAGCAGGCCCCACGGCACCCACTTCTTGTTCAGCGCGTTGTTGAGCGCCGTGGCGTGGTACCAGGCCAGCAGCCGGTTCAGGTTCGCGCCCGGCCGCCCCATCAGCTCGTTGTACTTGGTCATCCCGCTGTAACACGTCTCGACGACGACTCCCGGCGTGTTCCGGATCAGCTCGTCGAGCTTCACGATCTGCGAGTCGGCGATCTTCTTGCTGTCCTTCACGCCGGCCGCGATCCACGCGTCGATCGCCGGCTTCTCCGCGATCACCGTAGCCGCGATCACAGGACCGAAAAAGTCGCCCTTGCCGCTCTCGTCCAGCCCCGCGTGCGCCGTGAACCACTCCGGGTGCAGCACCGCATCGTAGCCGAGCGCCGCCTGGCCGGTGATCTCCGGCTCGATCACGTTCTGCACGAACTCCTCGGTGCCCTTGCCGGCGACGACGGCCTTGCCGCTCGTGTAGGCGGTCACGTTGCAGTCCGGCCCCTTGAACGCGAAACGCGTGTATGCGACCTCGAACGGCTCCCACGACTTCGCCTCGCAGGCCGCGCGCAGTTTTTTCATCTGCGCATCGTCGAGCTTGATCGTGTAGGTGCTGAGCTTCTTGGGCGCGTCGGGATCGCCGCTGGATTTCTTCGCCATGTGTGTCGCCATCCAGCTAGGAGGATTCCTCCGCAAAAGAACAGCCGGCTTTTCGCGCATCCTCATGAGCGTAGCGCCGCTCGCCCGAGCGACTTCCCGTCCGTCGGATTCAGCCGATCGTTGCCACGCCGCTTACGAGGGCAAAGTCGGGGCTATGGAGATACAGCCACATCACCCGCGGCGAACGCCTTGTTTGCGGTTTCGGTCTGCGGGTCAGCGCTTCGCCATATGTTTCCTTCCCACGGTCACCTCGCGGTGTCGCAGTTGCCCTTCGGCTCGACCTTCTCTCTGGCGGGCGGTCAACAGACTGACTTCGTTCCTTTCGGCTCGGTTTCACTGTCGAACAGGTGCGCCCTGCCAAGCGCACCAAGCATAAGGCCCGGCGTTTGTGACGCCGGGCCTTGTAGAGATCGGGGGCGCTGCAAGCCAGCGCCCCTGCTATGTTGATGCGGAACTCAGAGGCGCTCGAGCAGGATCTCGAGGGTGCGCTTGGTGCTCTTCGTGATGACGGTACCGGGGCCGAAGACGGCAGCGGCGCCGTTCTTGAAGAGGAAGTCGTAGTCCTGCGCGGGGATAACACCGCCGCACACAACCACGATGTCCTCACGACCGAGCTTCTTGAGCTCGCCGACGAGCGCGGGCAACAGGGTCATGTGACCCGCGGCGAGCGAGCTCATGGCGACCACGTGCACGTCGTTCTCGACGGCCATCTTGGCGGCTTCTTCCGGAGTCTGGAAGAGCGGCCCGATGTCGACGTCGAACCCGAGGTCGGCCATGGCGGTGGCTACCACCTTGGCGCCGCGGTCGTGTCCGTCCTGACCGAGCTTGGCGATAAGGATACGCGGACGACGGCCTTCCTTGCCCTCGAACTTGGCAACGAGGTCGCGGATACCGGCAACTTCCTTATCCTCTCCGAATTCCTTCTTGTACACGCCGCTAATCGAGCGGATCTGGGCCTGATAGCGACCGAATTTCTTTTCGAGCGCATCGGAGATCTCGCCGAGGGAAGCGCGGGCCTTGGTGGCCTCGATGGCGAGGGCGAGCAGGTTGCCATTGCCCGTCTCCGCAGCGGCGGTGAGGGCGGCGAGAGCGGCCTGGCACTTGGCTTCGTCGCGGGTGGCGCGGAGCTCCTTGAGGCGCTTGATCTGCGACTCGCGCACGGCGGTGTTGTCGACGGTGAGGATGTCGAGCGGGGCCTCCTTCTCGAGGCGGTACTTGTTGAGGCCGACAATGGTCTCCTTGCCGGAGTCGATCTTGGCCTGGCGGCGGGCGGCGGCCTCCTCGATGCGCATCTTCGGGATGCCAGCCTCGATGGCCTTGGCCATGCCGCCGAAGGATTCGACCTCGGCGAGGTGCTCGCGGACCTTGGCGATGAGGTCGCGGGTAAGCGCCTCGACATAGTAACTACCACCCCACGGATCGACGGTGGCGCAGATCCCGGTCTCCTGCTGGAGGTAGAGCTGGGTGTTGCGCGCGATGCGGGCCGAGAAATCGGTGGGCAGCGCGATGGCCTCGTCGAGGGCGTTGGTGTGGAGCGACTGGGTGTGACCGGTCGTGGAGGCGAGGGCCTCCAGGCAGGTGCGGGCGACGTTGTTGAATGGATCCTGCTCGGTGAGGGACCAGCCGGAAGTCTGCGAGTGCGTGCGCAGGGCGCGTGACTTCGGGTTCTTCGGGTTGAACTGGCCGACGATCTCGGACCAGAGCGCGCGGGCGGCGCGCATCTTGGCGACTTCCATGTAGAAGTTCTTGCCGATGGCCCAGAAGAACGAGAGGCGCGGGGCGAAGGCGTCGATGTCGATGCCGGCCTTCACGCCGGTGCGCAGATACTCGAGACCGTCGGCGAGCGTGTAGGCCAGCTCGAGGTCGGCCGTGGCGCCGGCTTCCTGCATGTGGTAGCCGGAGATGGAGATCGAGTTGAACTTCGGCATGTTCTTCGAGGTGAACTCGAAGATGTCCGCGATGATCTTCATCGAGGGCAGGGGCGGATAGATGTAGGTGTTCCGCACCATGAACTCTTTCAAGATGTCGTTCTGGATCGTACCGGAGAGTTCCTCGAGCTTCGCACCCTGTTCGAGCGCGGAGACGATGTAGAACGCGAGCACGGGGAGAACGGCGCCGTTCATCGTCATCGACACGGAGACCTTGTTCAGCGGGATGCCGCCGAAGAGGACCTGCATGTCGAGGATCGAGTCGATGGCTACGCCGGCCTTGCCGACATCGCCGACGACGCGCGGGTGATCGCTGTCGTAGCCGCGGTGGGTCGCGAGGTCGAAAGCGACCGAGAGACCGGCCTGACCGGCGGCGAGGTTGCGCTTGTAGAACGCGTTGGACTCCTCCGCGGTGGAGAAGCCGGCGTACTGGCGCACCGTCCAGGGTTTCTGGACATACATCGTGGCGTACGGTCCGCGCACGAAGGGCGCGATGCCGGGCATGGAGTCGAGCCAGCCGTCCACGGGCACGTCGGCCGCGGTGTAGAGGGGCTTGACCGGGATCTGTTCGTAGGTCTGCCAGACGGCGTCGGCGGGCTTGGCGCCGGCTTCCTTGGCGAAGTCGGCGGCCCACTTCGCGGCGTCGGAGGCCGGGAACTTGAAGTCGTCGTAGGAGAGTTTGGTGAAATCAGGTGTGCTCATGGCGCTTACTTGGCTCCGATCTTGGCAAGGAGTTGGGCGAGCATGTCGCGCAGGTTCGCGCGGACATGGATGAACTCGTCGATGCCGGCTTTCTTGAAGGCTTCGACCGTGGCGGGATCGGCCGGGAGACCGGCGAGGACGGCGGTGATGCCAGGCTTGGCGGCCTTCAGCGTGGAGGCGAAGGCGGGGACGAGCGTGGGATAGGTGTCGTCGGTCGAGCAGAGGACAGCGATCGGCGCACCGGAAGCCGCGGCGGCCTTGGCGGCCTCCTCGGCGGTCTCGAACGCCTGCTTGCCCGTGGCCTCGAAGCCGGCGACGGCGAAGAAGCCGGCCGAGAAGTCGGCGCGGGGCTTGTGCTGTTTGACCGGGCCGATCTTCGCGAGGAAGACCTGCGGGCGCTTGCCACCGTTGGCGGCGGCGTAGCGGTCGCAGATCGCGCGGAGGGCCTCGAAGCCTTCGGCGGCGCGCCAAACCTTGACCGGGGTGACGGTCACGGCGGCGGTGGCCGGCGCGGACGCGACCGGAGTCGCGGCCTGCGTGGAGGCGGCGAGCGGCTTCTCCTTGAGGTTCGGGAAGAGGTTCGTGCCGAGGACGGAGAGGCGGCGGGTATCCAGTTGCTTGCGCTTGTCGGCCGCGGTGGCGGCGACGAGTTTCTGGATTTCACCGGCGGCAAGGGCGGCGGCGAAACCACCCTGCTTCTCGATGTTCTGGAAGATCGCCCAGGCCTTGCGGGCGAGTTCGTCGGTGTACTTCTCGACGAGCCAGGAACCGCCGGCGGCGTCGGCCACCTCGGCGAAGTTGAACTCCTCGGACAGCATGAGCGCGATGTTGCGCGCGATGCGCTGGGAGAACTCGTCGGGCGTGCGCACGACTTCGTCGAACGCGCCGACCTGCACGCTGTCCACTCCGCCGAGGACCGCCGAGAGAGCCTCGGTGGTGGTGCGGAGCATGTTCACGTACGGATCGAGCACGGTCTTGTTGAAGAGCGCGGTGCGCGCGTGGATCGTGGCGCCGGAGGCAAGCGAGGCGTCGCCGTAGGCGGAGACCACGCGGGCCCAGAGGAGGCGGAACGCGCGGAACTTCGAGAGCTCGGGGAAGAACTGCGAGCCGATCGCGAAGCTGAAGGCGAAGCGCGGGGCGGCGGTCTTGGCGTCGACCTTCGCGGCCTCGAGGCGGCGGAGGTATTCGACGGCCATCGCGATCGCGACGGCGAGTTCCTGGGCGGCGTTGCCACCGCCTTCGACCACGAAGCCGGCGTCGACGCCGATGGTCTTCACGGCCGGGGCGTTCTTGGCGGCGAAGGCCGTCCAAGCGGCAAGCTCGGCCGTGGCGGCTTCGAGCGTCGTTGCGAGCTTGCCCGTGGAGGCGAGCGAGGAGAGCGGATCGGCGGTCACGGCGCCCTGGAGCGCGGACCAGTTCTCACCGCGGGACTTCAGCGCGGCGCCGAAAGTCTTCTCGATGGAGGCGGCGGAGGCACCGACAGGAGCGAGGACCGGCGCACCGGCGAAGTGGATATCCTTGAGCGCCGCGGTGAGGGCGGCGGCATCGGCCGCGAAGGCGGCCGGGAGCAGGACGGCGTTCTGACCGCGCTCGAGGGCGGCCAGAAGAGCCTTGTTGAAGGCGGCAGCGGAGGCGGCCGGGATCGCTTGGGCGATGCGCCAAGCGACCTCGCCCTTGGCGCCGCGGGCATGCGTGCCGCGGAGGAAAGGAGCCTGGCCGGGCAGCGTGTCGCGGTGCGGAACGGCTTCGATCATGCCGCGGTGATACAGCGGCTGGAGGTCGATGCCCTCGGCGGTGCGCGTCACGAGTTTCTTCTCGAACGGCACGCCGAGAAGTTCCTTCTCGACGGTTTCGCGCCAGACGCGGCGAAGCGTCTCGGCATCGGGGATCGCGTTGCCGCCGGACGGCGACGCGGTAGGTGAATCCAACTTTGCGCTCATGAGGAAAAAAGGGGGCGGGAGTTATGATGCGGGATTGCTCAACGGCAAGCAGTCGGCACACTGCCGGCATCTTTGGTCGGGACAAGCGACAACACTCCGCCACTTTTGCGAGCCACACGCTGGACTCGACGGGACGATATGGATGTTGACGTTCACGACCCAAAATAACACCTCCTAATCAAATCTTTTGGCAAGATAAGTTTCCATGATTAACAAGATCGATCATCTAGGTATCGCCGTGAAGTCCATCGATGAGACGGCGAAGTATTATGAGACCACGCTTGGTCTGAAGTGCCTCGGCCGCGAAGAGGTGCCCTCACAGAAGGTGAAAACCGCCTTCTTCCAAGCTGGTGAGACCTGCATCGAGTTGCTCGAGCCGACGTCGCCCGACAGCCCGGTCGCCAAGTTTCTCGAGACCAAGGGCGAAGGCGTCCACCACGTCGCCTTCGGCTCCTCCGATGTCGTCGCTCAGCTCGTGCAGGCCAAGAACGCCGGCGCGCGCCTGATCAACGAGGCTCCGGTCCCCGGCGCTCATGGCAAGCAGGTCGCCTTCCTCCACCCGAAGTCCACCTTCGGCGTGCTCACCGAGTTCTGCACTCCGGCGGCCGACGCCAAGCACTGAGCCGTTCCCCCACTCTCAACCGTCAGTTCCTCCTCCATGCCAATCTCAGCTAAGATGCTCGAAACCCTCGAACGCCGCCGGAAGACCGTTCTGGCCAGCGGCGGCGAGGAAAAAATCAAGGAGCGCAACGCCAAGGGCCTGCTCACGGCCCGCCAGCGACTGCTCGAGTTGTTCCAGCCCGGCACCTTCCAGGAGTCCGGCATGCACATCGAGCACGCCGGCGAGCACTTCGGCATGAAGGGCAAAGTCCTTCCCGCCGACGGCGTCATCGCTGGCGTCGGCTACGTCGACGGCCGCCCGGTGGCCGCGTTCAGCCAGGACTTCCTCGTCTCCGGTGGCTCGCTCGGCAGCAAGCACGCCCAGAAGATCGCCGACCTGCAGGATTACGCCGCCAAGGCCGGCATCCCGCTCATCGGCATCAACGACTCCGGCGGCGCCCGCATTCAGGAAGGCGTTATGGCCCTCTCCGGCTACGCCAAGGTTTTCTTCCGCAACGTGATCCTCTCCGGCCTCGTGCCGCAGTTCTCGATCATCGCCGGTCCCTGCGCTGGCGGCGCGGCCTACTCCCCCGCCCTCACCGACTTCCTGATCATGACCCGGAAGAACGCCCAGATGTTCATCTGCGGCCCCGAGGTCATCAAGTCGGCCACCGGCCAGACCTCCACGCTCGACCAGTTCGCCACCGCCGAGGCCCACGCCACCGTCAGCGGCAACATCCACTTCGTGGCCGAGGACGATAAGCACGCCATCCAGATCGCCAAGAAGGTACTCACCTTCCTCCCCTCCAACAACATGAGCGATCCGCCGCACAAGCTGCCGGCCACGATCGACATGACCGAGGACCCCGAGATCAACAAGCTCGTCCCCGAGGACTCCAAGCAGCCCCTCGACACCGCCAAAGTCATCGCCCGCATCGTCGACGACGGCGACTTCTGCGAAGTCCAGCGCGACTTCGCCAAGAACATCATCGTCGGCTTCGCCCGTATCCAAGGCATCGTCGTAGGCATCATTGCCAACCAGTCCACGCAGAAGGCCGGCACCCTCGACATCGACGCTTCCGACAAAGGCGCCCGCTTCATCCGCACCTGCAACTGCTTCAACATCCCGCTGGTCACCCTTGTCGATACCGGTGGCTTCCTCCCCGGCCTCCAGCAGGAGCGCGGCGGCATCATCCGCCACGGCGCGAAGATGCTCTTCGCCTACTCCGCCTCCACCGTGCCGAAGATCACGGTTGTCATGCGTAAAGCCTACGGCGGTGCCTTCATCGCCATGTGCTGCCGCGACCTCGGTGCCGATGCCGTCTACGCTTGGCCCACCGCCGAGATCGCCGTCATGGGAGCAGAAGGCGCCGCGAAGATTCTCTTCAAGAAAGAGATCACCTCCGCCGCCGACCCGAAGGCCAAGGAAGCCGAGCTCGTCCAGGACTACCGCGAGAAGTTCGCTTCCCCGTATCAGGCCGCCGGCGCCGGTCTCGTGACCGATGTCATCACGCCCGCCCAGACCCGCGGCATCCTCGCCATGGCCCTGCGCAACACGCTCTCCAAGCGCGAGACCCGCCCGCCGAAGAAGCACGGTAACATGCCGCTATGATCTCGAAACTCTTCCTCGCCTCCGGCGCAGTAACCGCTGCCGTCGCCGATGCCGGTTCGATGGAGACGCTCAAGGATGTCCTCCTGATCGCCTTCCTCGCCGTCGGCATCGTCTGGCTGCTCATCGACGCCCGCCGCAACCTCATCGCCACCTACGGCGGTGCAGTCGCGCCCGCGCCGCAGCCCACAGCGCCCGTTTCGAGCCTCGCGGCCCGACCGGCTCCCGCCAGCCAGCCCACGCCCGAGATTCTCGCCGTGATCGCCGCCGCCGTGCACACCGCACTCGGCGGTTCCTCGCGCATCGTGTCCATCTCCACCGACGACGATGCCCAAGCCTGGGCCATCGAAGGTCGTCGCGCCATCTACGCCACCCGCAAAGTTCGCTGATCCCCCCGCAACCAATTCTTCTCGAATGAAAAAGCTCCGTATCACCGTCGAAGGCAAAGCCTACGAAGTCCTCGTCGAAACGCTCGACGCCTCCTCTCCCGCCGCTGCGGCTCCCGTCGCCAGCGCCCCGGTCGCGGCCCCGGTTGTCGCCCCCTCCGCCCCGGCTCCGAAGGCCGTCGTCTCCGCCGGCCCCGGCGTCGTCACCTGCCCGCTCGCGGGCAAGGTCGTCGCCGTGCAGGTGAAAGTCGGCGACACCGTTACCGCCGAGCAGGCACTCGTCACCATCGAGGCCATGAAGATGAACACCTACGTCTATGCCCCTCAGGCGGGCACGGTCACCGAGGTGCTCGTCAAGGCCGGCGACGCTGTCGAGGAAGGCGCCGTCATGGTCCGCCTCGGTTAAGCTAAATACTTCACGGGCGAGGCCGGCACCAGCCGCCTCGCCCTTTTTTTGTATCGTTTGCTTGAACGCGCCGAGCCACGCCCTACCCTGAAAGCGTGCAGCGAGTGCAGCTACCCTAAACCCTGTTGCAAAATGCCCGCCGTCCTCACTTCCACGCATCCCGTCATCGCAGTAGTCGAGCCTGTCGCCGCCCAGCCGATCTCGGTCGAGACCGCCCTGCTGATCATCCTCGGCATCGCGCTCGTGTTCGCATTCAAGTCCCTCGCACACCTGCACCGCCGCGTCGAAGCCCTCCACGCCGCCAAGGCCCCCAAGCGCAGCGCCGTTTCTCCCGCGCCGGCGCTCGCAGCCGCAGGCTCCGATCTGCCGCCGGAAGTGCTCGCCGTGATCAGCGCCGCCGTCTTCGAAACCCTGGGAGCCGACAGCCATATCGTCGCCATCAACCCCGAGTCCCAGAGCCCCGCATGGTCGATGGAGGGGCGTCGCCAAATCTTCGGTTCCCGTAAGGTCCGCTAAACCGCCCGTTTTCATCCCACTTCATGGATTCCACCAAGCTCCTGTGGATCATATTCTGGTCCACGTTCGTCCTCGTTTCGGCCCTCGACTACGCCGTCGTCACCCACCGCAAGAAACCCATCGGCGTGCAGTCCGCCCTGCGCTGGACCGGGCTCTGGGTCCTGGTCGCCCTCGCCTTCTCGGTCGCGATCTACAAGCTGCATCCCGAGGGCAAGACGCTCTTCATGGCGTACATCTCGGGCTATCTCACCGAATACTCGCTGTCGGTCGATAACCTCTTCGTCTTCATCCTCATCTTCTCGCTGATGGGCGTGAAGGACGTCGCCCAGCCCAAGCTCATCAAGCTCGGCATCTACCTCTCCATCGTCCTGCGCATCGTCTTCATCGTCTTCGGCCTCGCCCTCGTCACCAAATTCTCGTGGCTGCTCTACCTCTTCGGCGCCCTCCTGGTGTGGACCGCCTACAAGATGATCGCCACCGAGGAGGACGATCAGGTCAAACCCGAGAAGAACATCCTCTATCGCGTCGCAGCCAAGCTCTTCCCCCTGCACAACGATCCGCAGGAAAACAAGCGCCTCTTCGCCCGCTACGAGGGCAAATTCTACATCACGCCGTTCTTCCTCGTCTTCGTCGTCATCGGCTCGACCGACGTCCTCTTCGCCGTCGACTCGATCCCGGCGATCATGGGCATCAGCCAGGACCCCTTCGTCGTCCTCACCTCCAACATCTTCGCCGTCCTCGGCCTCAACTCCCTCTTCTTCGCCATCCGCGGCATCATGGGGCTGTTCCGCTTTCTCAAGCACGGCGTGAGCATCATCCTCTTCTTCATCGGCGGTAAGATGATCGTCCCCGGCATCGGCAAAGGCCTGATACTCCTCGGCGCCCACACCGTCGGCGAGAAACTCGAAGGCACCGAGCACTGGTTCAAGGTCCACACCTCCGCCTCCCTCCTGGTCATCGGCATCATCCTCCTAGTCTCCATCGTCATGTCCGTCTGGTACGAAAAAGACGCCAAACCCGACTTTCCCGAAAAGCACTAATAACACACTGCGTTACCCCTACCCCTCATGGACAACCTCTCCTTCGGATTGACCATGTTACTCGTCGGAATGGGCGGCACACTGCTCACCCTGTTCCTCGTCGCAGCCCTCATCCGCGGACTCACCTCCGCCTTCCCCCCCGTCGAAGAAAACGAAACCCAGGAATAACGCCCCGCCATGCTTCAATCCATTCTCGACGGACTGGGCGCGCTGACTGCCGGACTCCACTTCCTCACCACCAGCGGCGGTCCCAACTTGGTGATGCTAGCAGTGGCTATGGTGATGTTCTACCTCGCCATCGCCAAAGGCGTGGAGCCCCTCCTGCTCCTCCCCATCGCCTTCGGCTGCTTCCTCGTCAACCTCCCCCTCAGCGAGGTCATGCAGACCGAGGGCGTCC
>Ga0209373_10004696_pt1 | contig 11638 bp, 14 predicted proteins | sample Higcelweek5metaG_FD_187173 | JGI IMG/M metagenome (GOLD analysis project Ga0209373, IMG submission 187173) | Freshwater pond sediment microbial communities from the University of Edinburgh, under environmental carbon perturbations - High... | ecosystem: Environmental > Aquatic > Freshwater >... | reverse complement strand
ATATCTCTTATCTGCTCAATCTGCTTTTTATCAATATCAATAGAGATCTCCTCTTCTCCAACCTTGAACTTGATCTCAGCATCAAGATCAACAGTTCCAGCAGTTTCAACAGAGACATGACTGATTGGGTAATGTCTGTAAAGATACCGTTTCAGGGTCTTTTTTTTACTTACCGCACTCTTTCCATCCAGATGAATAAAGGCTATATTTGTAAAACAGTACTCATCGGTCTTTGATTTGATTACAACAAAAATTTTCTCATTATCCTCTCTAAAGATATATTCATCAATATCTGTCTTATCAAAATCTTTGGTTTCAATGATTTTTCCAATATCACTGAGGCCAAGTACATCTGCTGCTAGACTCTTAAACATGATTTTCTCCTTTTTGTTGAATAGTCAGACACGATTGGCGAAACTAAAAAGTGGTATGAGATTCTCACCTATACAGGAGCCTGTTCAATCTCATGGACAGAGATCACCTCTGCTCTCCTGATACAATAGTCCTAAGGATATCCTCTTTTCCCACAATCCCAACAAGCTGGCCATTATCAACAACGGGCAGGGTGTGAAAATTTTTATTGATCATGAGAGCTGCTACAGTTTCAATATCTGTTTCAGGAGAGATAGTTACAGGGTCAGGGGTCATGGCCTGTGACACCTGTATTGCCATAATTTTCTGAACCTCTTTCTCAATCTGTTTTGACGATGAGATTGAAATAAGGCCGTCAAGAAAGGTAAACAGAGAGGGTATCGGAAACTCTGTCTGCTGGGCGATCAGATCGCTCTGACACAGGATACCCACAACCATTCCATCGTCATCAACTACCGGAAGACCATTGATGCTCTTTTCAAGAAGAATCTTGGCAGCCTTAGTTACGTCAGTATCTGGAGAGATTGTAATAACCTCGGTTGTCATAATATCATTAACTTTAAGCATAACCACCTCTTTTGTTAAAAATTTTGTTTTTTTTATATGAAAGTCTAGGGATACAAACTGGTTGGTACCCCGTAGAGACGCAAGATCTTGCGTCTCTACAACTTGCGTCTCTACAACTTTCATGCTTCGTTGTGGCAGTCAGGGCATGGCCGTTATATGAAAGCCCCTGCGTTTCAATTTTAGGTTACAGTCCCCTCATCCACTCCGGCTTCAGTTTTATATTACCGGCAAGAGCCTGATCAAGACTTTCAAGTACAGCTGGTTTGTCATAGGGAAACCTTGCATCAATGGAGAGATAGTTACTGGCATGGACAGAACGGAATGCACCCCTGGAAAGTTCTGTGTATCTTACAAGTTCTCTGAGTTCCGCTATCATGCCAAGAGCATCTGGAATCTTGAAATCCCCCCTTTCAAAAGCCTGCCCGATGGGAGTATCAGGCAGAGGAATGAGGCTTAAGGCACTTACCGCTTCAGGATCTATGGCAGTAAGTGCTCTGCCAGTCTCTCTTGCATGCTCAAGGCTGAGGTCAACCTGACCAAGCCCTAGAAGGACAATGGTTACCATGCGGATACCGGATCTTCTGAGGCGCTTGCAATGAAAGATCAATTCCTCAGGTGTGCCACCTTTTTTAATATCCTTTCTCACCTGGGCATGACCAGATTCCAGACCTAGAAATACCGCCTTAAGACCCATCTTGTAGAGAGATGCGAACTCTTCATCTGTTTTCAGCTTGATTGATTTCAAGTTTGCATAACAGGTGACTCTCTTTACCCATGGAAGCTTCTCCTGAATCTGCTCAAGCAGCCATTGCCAATTTTTCATGGGCATGACAAAGGCATCCCCGTCCATTATGAAAACCCTATCCTGGTGCTGGCAATAACGGCTTGCAAACTCAAGATCCTGTTCTAAATATTTTCTCTCTTTTATGGCAAATCTCTTATCCTTATAGGCTCCGCAAAAGGTGCATTTAGAGTGGGAACAGCCAAGAGTTGCCTGTAAGAGTATGGCATTGGCTTCACTGGGGGGACGGATACAGTTTCCAACATGGTGAAATCCATTGATGGTATTTTTTTGGTTCATATAAGGGGTTAACTCCGGTTTGTATTTAAGGTTATCTGTATGAAATATCTCTGGGGATATGAAGAACAGGGTTAATACGGGGTAGTGAGCAACTATACCTCCATTGTTATTATTTCAAGATTTCATCTTCCCTTTAACAGGGTACCACTTAGATCAGATTGTTATCAAGAAAAATATAGTTTCCCTATATACGCTCCGCCGCGCACGTCGGTTCCAGTGTACTCCTCCACAACTTTGAATCCTGCATCGGTCATGGCAGATATGTACTCTTCCCGCGAGAAGAGACCGATCTCCATGGATTGTTTATGGTAGGTAACCTCACCATCTTTTCCTATAAGATGGTGGAAAATCACCTCCACAATTTTTGCCTCCTTGAGGCGAACCTGTTCCATACGGGCGATTTTCAAATCCGGCTGATCAGCGGCATCTACCACTATAAGATCCTGAAACTCCTCCACCGTGCTCCAGGGAGTGATCAGTACCACTCCATTGGGCCGCAGGTGGGTGGCAATGCGTCTCATGGATGCACGCAAATTGTCAACGGTCTTAACAAATCCGATTGACCCGTACAGGCAGATCATGGCATCAAAATCCATATCCAGTTTAAAATCAATCAGATTACCAAGATGGAATCTGATGTCGGGAAACTTCTCCCTGGCCAGATCAAGCATATCTTCGCTCAGATCCAGCCCGGAAACATTGTAATCGTCCTTGAAGTAAGGGATATGCCCTCCAGTGCCACAGGCCAGAACAAGAAGCTCACCCTTTGGCGGAACGCCATGCCGGGTGAGCAGCTCTTTCACCCTGGCAGCTTCAGGCGCATACTCTCGGTCGTTTACATACAAAGCGTCATAATAGGTTGAAATGGCTTTAAAATCAGAATACATGACTCTCTTCCTCCATATTTTTAAAATCATAAACGCATCCGGCTCAGAATGCAAAAATTTCCCAACAAGAAGATAACCCGCAGGCGATAGCTTCATCCTGTTGGGCTATAGTTAACCAAACACTATGCCTTCTTGTTTTGGAAATATTCAAGATAAAGTTTTTTAGCTCCTCTTCAGATTCAGAATTTCAAAACGATCGTTACCTGATTCATGATCCTTGCAAATGTATTGAAACCCGCACTTCATGAGCACCTTCAGTGATGCTGCATTTTGCGGAGTTGTGTGTGCAACTATTTTTTGAACTCGCACGTCGGAGAGCGCATTGGCAATAAGTGCCTTTGCCATTTCTGTTGCATATCCTGCCCCCTGCCATAAAGGCATCATGGAAAAGCCGATCTCTACTTCTCCTTCTTCATTCGGGGGGCCAACATACCCTCCTGCCCCTACTAAGGTAGATGAGTTGCCCGCTCCTTCTCTCAGGAGAGCATACCAGCCATACCATCCAACGGCCGATATTCCCCCCTCTTCAAGGCGATAGCGAAAAAACTCCTGAGCACTCCTGTCATACTCACCAGGGGGCCATCCTGAAGATACCTGTACTCCCAATAAGGACGCCAAGCGTTCAGGAGACTCTATCTCTGCACAGACATGGTCAAATGTCGCGGCTACCAGCTCAAGGTGATTTGTCCGTAATGTGAATGAGTTAAATTTGATCAAGTTGTCTGATCCTTTATGTATAAGATTCAAGGTCATAAATTGAATTTTAGGATAAAACATTGAAACTGTAGAGACGCAAGATCTTGCGTCTCTACGGGGTACCCACCAGTTTGTATCCCTAGACTTTCATATAAAAATCAAGATAGTATAACTCACCTGTCAGCGTAAATCATGCTCTTTTATGCCGTCTCCACCAGCTACCGCATCTTGTTGTTTTTCAGCTATCTGAAACAGTGTGCCATCCCCCACCAGTGCATACTTAATATTTCATCACAATCCCATGTTGCTCTAATATCTTTTGATAAACCCCTTTTTCTTTGAGTCTCTTCAATGCCAGATTGAACCTGTTTAAAAGATGCCTTGCATTGGGGTAGTGCCTGGAGGTCATTAAAAAATCTCCGATTCCTACTGTCAAGGGTTTGGTCAGCGTAAAAAATTTTTCTACCTCTTCCGGGGGAAACAGCTTCTTGATGTGATACCATCCGGCAGCTTCACCGACAGGAAATAGATCAATCCGTCCTCCCTGAAGCTTTCGGAAATTCAGCTCTTCTGACGCGATATACTCCACGTCAAGCGCAGCCTCACGAAACCATTTTTCGTAATAATATCCGAGTATTCCGCCGATCCTATAGCCTTTCAGATCAGTCAGTTTCTCATAGGGAATCTGCTGTTTTCTGCCGTCAGGAGTGTATGCAAAAAAAAGAGACCGTCCTATAATCAACCAATCGTCGGAAAAATAAAACTTCTTTTCCCGTTCAGGATTACGGCTGTACGGAATAGCCCCCCATGCTTCCAGCCTTTCCACCTCAGCTTCGCAGCGTCTCCACGGCCGGAATCTGAACTTGAACGTCACACCCATCTCCTTGCCGATCTCATGAAAAAGGTCTGTCAGAAAACTATCTTCCGAACGCTCGCTGATAAATGGCGGGTATTCCCCTGTTGTGATGATTAAGGTCGTTTCTGCCTCACTGGTTGAGACCATGCAGAACATGCATACAATCAGTATGAGCAGATATCTCCAGGTTACCATAGCGTGTTCTCCTGTTCGGTCGTTGTACAATGTCTGAGTGAATATTATGATAGTCATAATCAGTATCAATCCAGCCTCTGGAGATGCAATCATCATAGAATTGCAGAACTACCTCTATACCTCTGTTTCTATTACTCAATTGCCTCGGCGAGCTATCGCCAGTCCTGCCCCGGCTATTATCATCAATCCTCCAGCTGTCCGCAAGATTGATTGAAATGCCTGCTGACTCTTTATAAACCCGCTTACCTTTCCTGTTACCAGTGCCCAAATTGATGTCACAGTAAAAGTGATCACCAGAAATGTCGGAACAATAAATGTGAACTGTAATCCAAGGGGACGCCCTGCATCAATGAATTGTGGCAGAAACGCTGCAATGAAGATAAGGCTCTTGGGGTTAGGAATCGTGATAATCAGCCCCTGAACAAACAGATTTGTTTTGGAGAGAGAAGAGGTCTCAAACTCCAGAGGTTTACCTGCGCTCAGCCACAACCTGATCCCCAGATAAACAAGGTATGCTGCTCCGGCCCACCGGAGCCATTCAAATAGATCTGTAACAACATTTAATAATGAAGTGAGACCGATAGCTGCGACTACAAGCTGGACTGCAATTCCCATTGTAGATCCGGCAACAGTGGATAGAGCCCTTTGCCAACCGAATGAGATGCTATGAGCCACTGTCAAAAGTACGCTTGGTCCTGGCAATGCAATCATGATTGCAGTAGCAACAACAAATGCAAGATATACGTGTAATTCCATAATGGGTGCCTCCTGTTAATCAGTTACGTATCAGATACAGTTATAAAAAATTTTCGTTTCTCTTTCAGAGATGAGTAGAGAATCAGGGGGCAGGTTTTATAAGAGCAATAAACTCTGCTGTTACTATCAGTAACAATTCCATACTTATCCTTTCTGGGCAAAGTATAGAGTTGTTGAAAATCAAATTATTGTATGAAATTGACTTGATACTCTTTAGGGGTCACTGTTATTATCATAGATAGATATTGATATCGCTACCTTCGGCCTGTTTTGTCTCTTTATTTTTCTGGGTCTCTTCAAGCCGTCTCTCTTCCTCTTTTTTCTCTTTAATTCTTTCCAACATTTTTTCAAACCACCCTTCATCCCTGCCTATGGATCTACTGTCACTTGTGGACGTTGTGCTTATGGACATAGAGATTGATTTTGCACTGCCCTTGTAAGGGATTCCGCCGACACTTTCGTTACTGTCACTCAATGAAAAGACAGAACCAGTAGTCGTAAAACTGTGCGACTCTCCGTTGATCCTGACGTTATTTACCCCAAGAGAATCGCCTTCCCTTCTCATCAAACCGAAAACTTTCGCCCTGTACCCAGCGTCGTTTGCCATCTTCTGGAGGTTATTTTCATCAATATAAAGCAGGTTTTGCCCATCTACGACATCAGCAGGTTCGCTTGAAACCATTTTATAGATGGGAAACTCTTTTTTGATCGTTGCCTTCAATTCATCTACGCTGATCTTGCCGCCATTTTCCATACCTGAAAACTGCTTGTCATACACTCTGGTCTGTTCCTCACCATATTGCAAAAAGACCTGATTCATTTGATTAAACGAGGAGTAGGTTCTATTTTTTGCAAGCAAGTTGCCTGAAAACGCCTGATTCATACCTGTCTGATTCAGGCTCGAAAAGTTGACTGTCATCTTTTGTTCCTCTTCAAAAAATATTGGTCTGAAACTATGAATCTTCTATACATGGTTGTATCGCCATTGCCAACCAGCATGGCCTGTATATATTTCTGATAGTCTGTATTAAACACACTCCATGTAGGCTGTCAAGTCACCCTCACCTTGCCAGTGAGCAGGTCTTGCATCAGGGCGGTTTTGAGAGAGCGGAGTTTAAAAAAGCGTAGCTTAGTTTCTCTATGGTGTTTATCAATTTTCAATAAGCTTTCAACGATTCGTGCCTGCTCAATCTCTTTTATCATGGGAACTGGAATTCCTAGGAAATCTCCAGTTGTAAAAGATGCCTGATTAACGGCAGGCTTAGTTATGAGCTTAATTTCATTTTGAACTATCTGAGACTCACAACTTTTGCTTCAAAAGCCATTGAAGCCATCTTTGCCTATCCTTTGCAAACTTAGGTTATTTGCATGAAACAATATATCAGCAGCTCAAATGTATAAATAAATAAGTGCACTTTAAGCTTGAAAAGTATGGGAAATTATTTTTTGCAAATAGCCTTAAGGGTAGAGGCAGTTCACTCATAATGTGTCCATAACCTTATCACTTTGATTATTTTCTCTACATCATAGGTTTGGTAAACAAGTCTGTGTTGTATGTTTACTCTTCTTGAGTAGGCACCGGTCAGGTCTCCGACCAATTTTTCATAAGGTGGTGGATTTTGATAGGGATTTTTTTTTAAAATATCTATCAGCTTAAGAGCTTCTGGTTTCAGCCCAACTGCAGCGAGTTTCTTTGCGTCTTTTTGGGCCTGTTTTGTATAAATTACTTCCCAAGTCACCAATCAAGCTCCTTATCACATTCTGATGGGTCTTGATATAGGCCTTCCTTAATAGACTCTCTCATCCCAGGAATTGAAAGTAAGTAAAGAGTCTCTGAAATGGAATTCCAGTCTTCTTCTGATATTAAAACTGCATTGGATCTTTTTCCTGTAATAATAATGGGCTGATGAGAAGCGGCAGTTTCATCAATAAGACTGTATAATTTCGATCTTGCTTCTGTTGCGTTTAATATGTTCATAATAACACCTCCACATCAAACGTACGTATTTACGATCCTTAAGTCAAGCTTTATTTTTGGTGGGATTTGGGTCGGGGGTCGGGAGAGGTTAACATCCTTAATTTTCAATCTTTTATTCCCAAACATACCTGTTTTCAAGGTCTATATCGCTCTTTTGAGCCCCAAAAAAGTTCAATATAGAACCCATATGAAGTATTGATTTTGATTTATTCTCTATATTTATAGATAGTTAGCTTGGCCAGACATCAGCACCAACCCGGCACCACCACGCATTAAGATATTCTTTCAACTTTAATTTTCAGAGTCTCCGCAATCCGTTTTGCCATGTCAGGCGTAAGACGGCGTATTCCTCTTTCATAGTCACTTATCATATTCTGTCGAATTCCAAGTTTTTCAGCAAGTTGGGATTAAGAAAGATTCGCTTTAAGCCGGGCGGCGGAAAGAAGGTTGCCTATCCTGTTTGATTGCATTTCTTGCCAAAAATCTGTCTCTTCAATAGCAATACTCTCCTCTTGATCAGATGTAAGAATGTTCACTTCATATTTTTTACTGATCCATTCAATGAGTTCACTAACATTCTCACCTTGAAGAGAAATTTCAATACGGGGCTTTTTCACGAGAGCCAACATAATACACCTCAATTTCGATTTCCGGGTCTACATATTTTTGATAAACTCTTCGATTGTACATCCGATATCTTTGCAGATCTGCCGGATCAGGACAGGAGAAATATCTCTGCCAACGTGAAAGGGAAGGGTTGTAATTCGTCCGTCAGTATGCCGAAACTGCTTATGTGATCCCCGTTGACGGATCTCCTGAAAACCCAGCTTTATCAGAATTGACGCCGCTTCTTTCGGTTTGACTACCGGAATATTACCCATTTCAGGCCACCATGACTGTCTGAGTACCGACGAATTCGGCTTCCAACTCAGGCAAACCGTCTTCAAGGAGCATTTCAATGACTTCTTTCAGATTCCTGTTGAGTTCATCCAGGGTCTCACCCTGAGTGTGAGCTCCGGGAAAACCCGGAACATAACCTACATAAACGCCTGTATCCGGGCATTTTTCTATAACTGCTGTGAATATATTCATGTTATGTATCCCTCACATTTAAGTTTGCCATATTCAGACTTACTGCTTTAAACTCTCATTTTGCACTTCAATCAGCATCAAGACTTTTAAGTATTTTTTTTGCCAATGATTCTTTAATTTCAGTATGTCTTGGAATCGCTTCTGTAACTCCTGTTTTTGGATTAATCTCAAAGAGAATGAGAGGCACCTTCTCTTTTAAGATAGCACCCTGCGATTCTGAGCAATCTCTCCAGATCCCTTTTTTTCATACTATAGCAACAGTCTCACAGATAGCATCATCCGGCAGCCCTCTCATAACATCTTCCAGACGGTCATCAAGAATCAATTTTATTGCCTCCTGGATGATTTGATGATTTGGGGTCGGGCCACGTTAACATACTGAATTTTAAATCTTTCATTCCCAAACATACCTGTTTTCAAGGCCTATATCGTTCTTTTGAGCCCCAAAAGAATCAATATAGGAAGTTCGCTCCTCCCGAAGTTGAAATGACTCTCCTGCTTCAACGTTTTTTCTCCCTAAAGCCATTACACCCATCAAAGATTTTATATTTTCAATAAAGAGTTCGCTGCCTACAGCGATGCTTCTGGTCCATCTATCTTCACGCAGATTATTATTGCCCAGACAATTTTCAACCAATTGCCTGTGGATGCTTCTCACTCTATCATAGCTGTCTAATCCAAGAAGCTCTCTCAGACGGTCATAATTGATCAAAACATTTTTTCTTTTTGGTTGCTGGATCTCATTGTATCCAAAATATATCCACTCGGCAGGATGGCTCACAACTCCTGCTCTCACCATATTGAGATCTATGTATGCAAGACACCGACATAAATGACTTCCATCCTCAACAGCAGTGGCATGGTAACGATCTTCCCAAAAAGCACCTTTCCTACTCTTGCGTTGATTAAATTCTTGCCCGGTTCTCCCGGCAATCAATCTTATGGAGTTAGGTATAACATCACGCCCACTATCATCAACCACCAAAAGGTGAATGTGATTAGATGTAACTGTATAATTTAATATAACCAGACCATAACGCCTTTTTGCTTCAAAAAGCCACTGAAGCCATCTTTGCTTATCCTTTGCAAACTTAAGCAAAAACTCTCTCTTATGGCATCTGTGGGTAATATGCCATATTTGCCCTGGTATGTAGTGTCTTTTTGCCCTTGCCATAGCTATTTTGCTGTTTTTGCCCCCCCAAAAGTTCAATATAGAACCTATATGGAGTATTGATTTGGATTTATTATCTATATTTATAAATAGTTAGCTTGGCCCGACCCCGTCAACTTGTAACTTGTCAACAGTCAACAAAGATCAAATCGGGCACGTATAGCTCGCTCCATGACAGAAACTTTTATATCTTCCCAATCATCTCGAATTTTAAACTCTCGGCTTTGGCCAATGGCTGCACATCGAAATGGATTTGAGCAGTTTTTCATAATGATCGATTCTTCAGTAAATTTTGATGCTATCACGATCTATCCTTATTCGTTTTAGGCTGTATATTATCCTTCAATCCTAAAAAGCTTATCATCCTGAGATAATTTTAAAATCACAAACTCATCTTTATTCAGCTCCCCCGGTAGTTTATCTTTTAAAATTGACGCTATAAACTGTATTCCTCTCATATTTACAAGATTGGCGATTCTTAGGAGTTGATTGCCATGCATCAGTTCTTTTTTATCGTTAAGAAGGAAATGCATACAAGGAATATTCTCCTCATCAGCAAAAAGCGTGTATGCAATGTCAAAACAAGATATTTCACCTTGCTTTTTTCCTGAGCTGAAATTTAGATTAAATGCCGTGAACTCATAAAGGCGGCGTCCTTTTACTGTTTTTGTATCAACCTTTAGTGCGTACTTTTCACCATATAATTCATTAGATACAGATGAAAAATGCTTATTAAATTTATTTATTTGGTCTTTTATTTTCAAAGCAAATTCATCCGAAAATAGCTCATTGTCGATTGCAATGAGATCATTATTAAGTTCAATTAATTTTGACTCTACAGAGCCCAATTGACGTAAAGTGTTTTCATAGTCACCCTTTTTTTGATATTTAGCATTTAGCTCAACAATCAATTGCTCAATTACATTAAAGGAATCACTTTGAATGATAACTGAACTTAATTCGGTTTCCTCGGCCAAAAGACTCTTCAGATGCTCACGTTGTGTGGCAAGTTTTAAGTCAATTTCAGGCAAATCTTTTATAATGAACTTGATCTTAGATTCCACCATTCGGTTGTGAAAGTCATAAAGATCCTGAAAAGTTTTTTGAAGTCCGCTCACTAAAGATGTCGCCTGCTGATAAATCTGCTGCAACTGTTGCAAGTCTATATCGGATTTACTCGCTTGTACTTCCTTTTGAGCTTCTGAAATCAATTCTCTGCGAAGTTCAAGCCTGCCAATTTCTGATGATGCAAGATTTATCTCGTATTTAATTTTATTAAGCTTTTCTAAATCAGACTCGAAATTTGGATTTAGGTTGAGTGAGGCTTTTTGACGTTCAAGTTCATCAATGTCAGTTTGAATAAGATTTAAGGCTGCTTCATATGCTGATTTTGTTTGTTCAGACTCAAGACGTTTCCTAAATTTTTCCTCGATATCTATTTGAGTGCGTAATTCTTGTTTGGTATCTCCCTGTTCAAAATCACAGCCAAAAAGAAAGAGATAGAGTGTCTCATACTCATCATCCCTAGTGAAAGAGTCTAAATTTTTAATAGTATTGTTTATGCTTAAATCTTTATAGCGGATATTGTGAGCAACTATTTGGCGAAATGTTGGTTTCTTACCATAATGTCTAGGAAGAAGGAGGTCGGTTAGTGTTTTTTCAAACTCATCATCAGTTTTGTCTTTACCATTTATGCGCTGTATTTTTAATTTACGACTCAAAAAATTTCGTTCAATGAGCACTTCCCGAGATACTTCTTGAAAGAGATCATCTTTGAGCAAAAGAGAAACACACACCCTATTTTCAATAAGGAAATCTTTAACAAGTTTATATTCGTTCCGTTTATTTTCTTGATCAGAGTATATTCCTTTTGCTTTTGCACCGAGGCAGAAGTCAACAAGCTTCAAAACTGTTGTCTTACCCACATTGTTTCCGGTTTCTTTGCCACTTTCAGCTGGCGTTTCATCAACAATGAGATTAAGGCCGG
>Ga0209373_10004692_pt1 | contig 11646 bp, 11 predicted proteins | sample Higcelweek5metaG_FD_187173 | JGI IMG/M metagenome (GOLD analysis project Ga0209373, IMG submission 187173) | Freshwater pond sediment microbial communities from the University of Edinburgh, under environmental carbon perturbations - High... | ecosystem: Environmental > Aquatic > Freshwater >... | reverse complement strand
TATTGCCATCAAAAAACTGGGGGCCAGTTTTGGTTCAAAAACAATCATCAACATGGTCATAATTTCGATATTGCTTACGATCATGCCAAAATATTTGAATAAGGCAATCATTGATGATACGTTTCTTGCAGCCGTTTTAGGCGGAATTTTTGGGGGCGTTGGATTAGGAATAGTTTTCAGCCAGGGAGGCAGCACTGGAGGTACAGACATTATTGCCATGCTGGTAACAAAATATAAAAGAATCAGCCCGGGAAGGGTAATCATGTATTGCGATGTTATCATAATCGCTTCGTCGTGGTTGGTATTTCATTCTGTCGAAAAACTGGTGTACAGTTATGTTACGATGTGGGTTGTAGCCTATTCTCTCGATGCTTTCTTAAATGGAGAGAATCAATCGGCTCAACTTTTTATCTTTTCAGACAAGTGGGAAGAGTTAAGAGATTATATCATGAAAGAAAACCGCCGTGGAGTAACCATCATCGACGGCACAGGAGGCTTTACAAACGAATCGCAGAAAATTATCATGACAGTGGTACGCAAACGTGAAACTGCAGCGATATTTAAGAAAATTAAAGAAATTGACCATACCGCCTTTGTTTCAATGGGCAGTGTCATGGGTGTGTATGGCGAAGGTTTCGATCAATTGAAAGGGTAAAAGGAAAAACGTTAACCGAAGACCGGAAAAATTTTTTGACAACTTCCACAATAGACTCCGTTTTCCGGTCTTCGGTTCCCCGTCTACTGACTTTTCTTAAATTTTAAGGTTTATTAAAGAACTTTTATTTTGATTTTGAAACTTGAAATGTCATTTTTGTAAAATCCTGGACAAAGACTGACATTTTTCTAGTACTTATCTGTTGAAAGAATACTAATTTTTTACCTTATTAAGGTACATTTAAGCTATTTAATAAATGCTTATGAAGAATAAAATTCTTAAAATATCCTTAATTCTAGTTTCTGCAATTATAATCAGTGGGATCGTATTGTTTGTCATTCAGAATTGCAGTCAACCCACAAAAGCACCAATACCTGTTCAACCAAAAATTAAAATGGTTTGGGAAATGCCTCTTGACTCAATAAGTATCGATACATTTAAAGTCAGGCCAAATCAATGCCTTTCCGATCTCTTAACCGACAGAGGAATCGGTTTATCCACGATTGATCAAATTGCTAAAAATTCACGGCTCATTTTTGATGTTCGTCGCATCAAATCAGGAAATACATGCTACCTGATCAGAAAAAAACCAACCCGTACCCCAACTCATTTCATTTATGAAGAATCAGCCGCAAATTACTATAAATTCGAATTAACAAACAGCTTATCCGTTTCAAAGGGAGTAAAAGATATTGATACGGTAAGGAGCTCGATGTCAGGCATCATAGAGACATCACTTTGGAACAGCTTTATTGATAACGGAGCCGATCCCAATCTAGCCATTGCTTTATCCGATATTTTTGCATGGACCGTTGATTTTTTTGGAATTCAAAAGGGCGACCGATTCAAAGTGATTTATGACAAATATTATGTCGATGAGAAATTTGCCGGGATTGGAATGATCTATACCGCTTTATTTGAAAGCTCTGGAGAAAGGATTTACGCCTATTATTTCGATAAAAATGGGCAGGTAGGATATTTTGATGAAGCAGGTAATAGTTTACGAAAAGCCTTTTTGAAAGCCCCATTGAATTTTTCAAGGGTAAGTTCACGCTTTTCGTCCAACCGTTTTCACCCGGTACTGAAAATAAGGAGACCACATTACGGGGTCGATTATGCTGCCCCGACAGGAACACCAGTATACTCAATCGGAGACGGTGTAATTATCAAAAAAACATATCAAGGCGCCGGAGGAGGAAATTACTTAACCATCAAACACAACTCCGTCTATTCGTCTCAATACATGCACCTGAGCAAATATGCCAAAGGGATTTCTGAAGGAGTACGTGTAAAACAGGGACAACTTATCGGATTTGTCGGTATGACAGGGCTTGCATCAGGTCCACATCTCGATTTTAGAATCTATTTCAACGGCTCTCCCGTCGACCCTTTAAAAGTTAAGACACCGCCTGTTGAACCAATTAAAACAGAGAACAAATTTTACTTTGCAGCAGTTCGCGATTCAATGAATAAAGAACTAGAAACGGTCGTATATCCCGCATTAAAACCCTCACATCGCTGACAGCACCTCTTCAACAACTCTCGGGAAATGTTCATATTCAAGCTTGTGAACCTTCGCGGCCACATCGTCGGAAGTATCGTTAGGAAGTACTTCACACGTTGCCTGAAAAATAATCTGCCCCTCGTCGTAATTTTCATTTACGTAATGAATAGTAATGCCTGAAACTTTTTCACCGTTCGCAACAACGGCCTCATGCACTCTCTGTCCATACATCCCTTTTCCACCATACTTGGGGAGCAAAGCGGGATGAATGTTGATGATGGTAAAATTGTCAGTCAAATTTTTAGGAATTAGCCAAAGAAAACCTGCAAGGACAATTAAATCAACACCTTTCGCCTTGAGTTCATTCAAGATCGAGTCAGAAGAATAAAAATCTTCTTTCGAAAATGTTTTTGAAGGTATGTTTAACTTTTGAGCCCTCTCCAGTACATAAGCATCGGCCTTATTCGAATAAATGCATTCGACGTTCAAATTTTCTTTCCCCTGAAAACAACGGACTATATTTTCAGCATTCGAACCCGATCCTGATGCAAAAATGGCTATTTTTTTCATTCTTAAGAGCTTAAGATTTCATTGTTTCTTCATTGATTTTTGACAAAAATAAAGCTTCCGAAAGTTTAACCAAACCTTGGAGGGTTAAAAATTTGGAATTATGAAACGATTCTTTATTACTTTGCAGCGTCAAAAAAAATAAAGTTTAAGTTTAACTATAAAAATTAAAATTATGTCTGACATTGCAGGAAAAGTTAAAGCAATTATCGTTGATAAATTGGGTGTTGATGAAAGTGAAGTTACAGCTGAAGCCAGTTTTACCAATGATTTGGGCGCTGATTCTCTTGACACCGTTGAGTTAATTATGGAATTTGAAAAAGAATTCGACATGGCAATACCTGATGATCAAGCTGAAAAAATTGGCACTGTTGGTGATGCTATTAAATACATCGAGGAAAATATCAAGTAATTAACTTTCTTATTATCTTATGGAATTTAAACGAGTAGTTGTAACTGGTCTAGGAACCATTAACCCTATCGGGAACAATATTGCAGAATATTGGGATAATCTGACAAAAGGAGTGAGTGGTGCCGGACCTATCACTCGTTTTGATGCAAGTTTACACAAAACCACATTTGCCTGTGAGGTAAAAAATTGGAATCCACTTGATCACTTTGAGAGAAAAGATTCCAAACGATTCGACATGTACACTCAGTTTGCATTAGTTTCGACCAGAGAGGCAATTCTCGATTCAGGGATCGACTTAGAAACAATCAGTAAAGATAGAGTAGGTGTAATATGGGGAGCAGGTATAGGAGGCATTCAAACTTTTGAAGAAGAAGTGATGTCGTTTAACCTGGAAAATCCCAGAACTTCACCTTTTTTTATTCCTAAAATGATTGCCAATATGGCAAGTGGTTGCATCGCTATCGAGTTTGGGTTTACAGGACCAAATTTTGCAACTGTTTCTGCATGTGCTTCATCAGCAAATGCAATTATCGACGCTCTTTACTATCTCAGGATGGGGAAAGCAGATGTTTTCGTTGCAGGTGGTTCAGAAGCAGCAGTTACTCCGGCTTGTATTGCAGGTTTCAATTCTTTGAAAGCGCTTTCTACCCGAAACGACGATCCACTTACAGCATCACGTCCGTTTGACAAAGACCGCGATGGTTTTGTGTTAGCCGAAGGTGGAGCATCACTGATCCTCGAAGAGTATGAACATGCGATTAAAAGAGGGGCAAAAATTTATGCCGAAGTAGTTGGGGGCGCATGTACCTCAGATGCTTACCATTTAACAGCTCCTGATCCTGAAGGTAAAGGTGCCGCGATGGTTATGAAGCTGGCGTGCGAAGATGCCGGGATAAAACCCGAAGACATTGACTACATCAATGTTCACGGAACATCTACCGGATTAGGCGACATTGCAGAACCACAGGCTATTATTAAAACTTTTGGCGATCATGCATTCAAGTTAAATATTAGTTCAACCAAATCGATGACCGGGCACATGCTCGGTGCGGCAGGTGCTGTTGAAGGTATTGCTTCAATTCTGGCCATTTATAACGACCTGATTCCTCCTACAATCAACCATTTTGAAGTAGACCCGGAATTAGATACCAGATTTGATTTTACATTCGATGTGCCAAGAAAGCGTGTAGTGAATTACGCGTTGAGCAACGCATTCGGATTTGGAGGTCATAATGCTTCGGTAATTTTCAAAAAATACAAATGATAAAATTTCTTTATCAAAGAATAAAACTCTTTTCTTCTAAAAGGAAAGAGTTTTATTTGTTTTTAAAAGATATCATGGGCTTTTATCCCGGAAATCTTAAATTATACGATATCGCGTTCATTCACAAGTCGGCTTCAACGACCGACACCATGGGAAATCTCATCAACAACGAAAGGCTGGAATACCTTGGCGATGCTATTTTGGGAGCCGTTGTCGCTGAATTCCTTTACAACCGCTTTCCGCAACGTGGCGAAGGATTTCTAACCCAAATGAGATCGAAACTGGTCAACCGCGCTTTCCTTTCTCAATTGATCAACGAAACAGGATTGCACCAGTTTATTAAATCAAGAACCGTTGGAAATACCTCGGCCAGTAATATCTATGGCGATGCCATGGAAGCTTTGATTGGAGCCATCTATCTTGATAAAGGTTTCGAAAAAGCCCGTTACGTAATCATTAAAAGGTTCCTGAACGGGTATGTTGACCTCAATAAAATGGAAGAGTTAGACAACAACTATAAAAGTCAGCTGATTGAATGGGGCCAAAAAAATAAAATGGATGTGAATTTTCAAACGGAAGAAGAAGCATCGCCAAATAGCAAGTTCAGCATTTTCGTTTCAACCGTTGAAATTGAAAAAGAAATCAAAGGAAAAGGTTACGGTAGTTCTAAAAAAGAATCGCAACAAAACGCAGCCCGTGAAGCCATCCAGAGCACAGAAACAACGACTTAATTTTTTTATCTGACGCTAAAACAACTTTTCCTCTCCGTTAAAAAAGCTTTACAGGTCGGTTAAATAATGTTAAGCAGAATAATTCCAGCCTCTTAAATCATGTATCTTTGCCGCCATGGGCAAAAGAATGATTTATCTTTTAATTATTGTCATGTCAATTGTGGTGACATTGCTGATTATTGTCCAAACCAGAATCATCAACAATGCCGCTCAAATCAAGGAAGAACAATTCGGACAGCTTGTCAAACGCTGTTTAATGCATGTGGCAACACGTCTCGAACAAGAAGAAATTAAACAATTCTTTCTCTCAGAACAATTTGGACGATCTGCAATTCTCAACGATATAAACCATCCCGACGCTGGAAGGATCAATCAGAAACAGATTAACTTTTCGGTAAACTTCACACAAGACCCTTCAGGGAAAGTGTTAGCCAAGGCTTCTATTCACGAGAGTGATACCATCATCGACTTATCAACGAAAAATGGATTTCAAGATCCCGATGTTTTTAAAAAACTGGATCAACTGAACGACTTTGAACAGCAACAGTTTTTTGAGAGTTTTAATAACCGGGATGCGCTGAACAGAAATTTCCAGTATCAGCTAATGCTGGCAAATAAGCCCATTGAACAACGAATTGACTATCAACTTCTGAAAGCTTTACTACGGGAAGAGTTCAGTATAAACGGGATTGACCTTGATTATGAATTTGTGGTAAAATCATACAATCATGGTGTCGAAAAAATTATTTTAAGTTCTGAAAATTACAAAAACAGCAGGAAAAAGGAGCACCAAACACCGCTCTTCCTAAACGACTTAGGTTCTCAAAAACCGAATTACCTGAAGGTATACTTTCCCCGTAGCCAACAAAGGTTTCTAGGTTCAATCAGTTACATGGTTTATCCAACATTCATTCTGGTAGCGCTCATCATCGGGATTTTTGCCTATACAATCTGGGTCATTTTTAAACAAAAAAAGTTGTCTGTTATCAAAAACGACTTCATCAACAATATGACCCACGAACTGAAGACACCCATCTCGACCATTTCGCTGGCCTCGCAAATGCTTCGCGACAACTCGTTAAACAATACACCTTCATCCATTGAGCGAATATCGGGGGTGATTTTTGATGAAAGCAAACGGTTGAGCATGCAAGTTGAGAAAGTTCTGCAAATGGCTATTTTCAATGAGGGGCGATTGAAAATGAAATTTAAAAATTTCGACATGCATGAGCTTATCAAGACCGTCGTTCAAAATTTTGAAATCAGAGTTCAATCCGACAGCGGTAAAATTACATTTCGGAACAATGCCACGAATTATACAATTTATGGCGACCACGTGCATATCACAAATGTTTTGTTTAACTTGCTCGATAATGCCGTGAAATATAGAAAAGAGAGTCCTGAAATAGAAGTCACTACCGAAAACCAAAATAACAAATTGGTTGTTTCGGTAAAAGACAACGGAATTGGGATTGCGAAGGAACACCAAAAACAGATCTTTGAACGTTTCTATAGAGTTCCAACCGGGAACTTGCACGATGTAAAAGGTTTTGGGCTGGGGTTACATTATGTATATAAAATTATTGAAGCACATAACGGCACGATCGAAGTTGAAAGCGCCTTAAATAAAGGAACGAAATTCATTATCTATTTTCCTATAAATAATTGAACCATGGAAGCAAAAATCAAAATCCTTTTAGCAGAAGATGACGAAAACCTGGGATTACTCCTGAAAGAATACCTCATTGCCAAAGGGTATGAAACCGACCGTTTTGCTGATGGCGAATCAGCTTATCACGGGTTTATGCGCAACCACTACCACGTTTGCCTTCTCGATGTAATGATGCCCAAAAAGGACGGATTTACCCTTGCAAAGGACATACGTATGGTAAATGCCGATATTCCAATTATTTTCCTCACTGCAAAAAACCTAAAGGAAGATGTTCTTGAGGGGTTTAAAATTGGGGCCGATGATTATATGACCAAACCTTTCAGCATGGAAGAGCTGATCTTCCGCATTGAGGCAATTTTACGGCGTATTTCGTCGGAAGCACAACCGAACGAACAAAACAACTATCAAATAGGAATTTATAGTTTCGATGTGCTGAAGCAAATTCTTTCTCACGATGGAGAGGAAGTAAAGTTAACGACCAAAGAGTCGGAATTGTTGCGGCTTCTCGTGTCGAATGCCAATAAGGTACTTGAACGGAATTTCGCCCTGAAAGCTATCTGGATCGATGATAACTATTTTAATGCCCGCAGCATGGACGTTTACATTACCAAACTACGGAAACACCTGAAAGATGACCCCACCGTTGAAATTATCAATGTGCACGGAAAAGGGTATAAATTGATCATGTAGAATTTTAAAGATTGGAATAGGATTTTACCAAAATTTGACTAATTTCAAATTGAAAAAATCAGGTTAAATAGTTGCTGAAAAGGCAGGATTAAACCCTTCAGCATAATGAGATAGTTGGAATTTTAATAACCTTAAAACTTAGAACTATGGCTAAAGAAAAAAACAAACAGAAAGAAACCGAAAAAAAAGCTCCTGAAAAAAATCTGAAAGAAAAGAGATTGGCAAAGAAAGCTAAACAGGATAGCAAAAGAAACAATTAATCTTGTAAACACAAGGTTTTAAAACAAACCCCGGGGAAGTCCTCCGGGGTTTGTTTTTCTTAATTCAAGCGTTCTCAAATATAATTTCATTTTATATGTCGTTTATAACTAATGTGTAGTGCATTTTTGATTAAGCACTCGGTTAGTATTAATCTTTAAAACATTTAAAATGAAACGATGTACAAAATGCATCCTGCCTGAGACATATCCGGGCATTGTGTTCGATGAGAATGGTATCTGCAACCGCTGCCATGAGTGGGAAACAAATTATGGACATATTGACTATGGGCGGTTGAAGGGTGAACTTGATCACCTGATCGACCTCAAAAAGCAGGAAGCCCGCAGCTACGGGTTGCCTTACGATGTGATTGTTCCAATAAGTGGTGGTAAGGACAGCGCTTACGCGCTTTATGTAATGAAAGAGCTTTACGGTTGCCGGGTGCTTGCGCTGAATTACAACAACACCATGCAAAGCGAGCTTGCCTACCGGAACCTGATCAATCTGGTCGATACTTTCGATGTCGATTTCAAGATGATTACAATCCAGCCTTCACTGCTGAAACGGGCTTTTAATGCCGCGATGAAAAAGTTGGGCGAGTTTTGTCTGGTGTGCAATTGCACCGGATATTGGATACTCTTAAGTTTTCTGTCCGATCAGTTCTCGAAATTTGGTTACACACCTCTGATTGTAGGAGGCTGGAACCGCATGATCGAATTCGATCCGCAAATCAACACCCTCAACTTTGCCACCTATCGAAAATTGCTCGAAAACACCGGGTTGATCGGCGAGTTTTCGCAAACACTCAGCAAGGATGTTCTCGACGGGCTGACCTTTCAGCGCGATGTGCGGCAGCAGAATTCGGGAGGCTTCATTCAATTGCCCGATTACTGGGAATGGGACCATGCCGAAATGCTACGGATTTTGAAAGAAAAAGGCTGGCAACCGATGAAGGATAAAGATACCCATTTCGATTGCTGGGCCAGTCCGTTTGCCGACCGGCTCGAAGTGTTGAAATATGGGTTGAACCAGAAAAGCACCATTGCCGCTACGATGGTCAGGGCAGGAAAGCTGAACCGTGATAAAACGATTATCGCTGAAGAATTTTCACTGTACGAACCCGAAGACTGGCAACTGGTTGAACGCTTTGCCCGTCACATCGGGTTTTCATTGGCTGAGTTTGAAACCCTGAAATTGAGGCTAAAAAAATGATCCCGCATCTTATAGCATTCCTTTTAAAAAGGGATCATCTTCAAAAAAAACAGGAAAAGAGAGCCAAAAAAGCGCTCAGTTCCTTTCAAAAATTGGGGCGTACCAGTGGTTGGTACCAAACATTTTTGGAGAAAAGCAGGTGCAATATTTCGGATATCCAATCGGTGAGCGATTTCACAAACCATGTTCCACTGTTATCAAAAGAATCGGTATTCAACAAGAATCCTTTCATCGAACTGGTAAAATACAATCTACGTGAGATTCAATCGATCATGCTTAGTTCAGGCCAGTCGGGCAATTTTTCAACAGGGATCATCACCCGGCGTGAAAACCAAAAACTGGCTGTACGGACTGATCTTTTTCTCAACATCTTCTTCTGGATCAAAAAAAAGGAAGCTCTTATAATCAATGCCTCTGCAATGGGGGTTCGGGTCTTCACATACCACACTTGTTGCGATACCGGGCCACGTTCCGACATTGTAATAACGCTGCTAAAGGAGGTTTCTCCCTCGTTTGCCAAAACGATCATTTCAGCCGACCCGCATTTGATCAAGCAAATCGTTGAGGAGTCGATTGCAGCAGGTGTAGACTGGCAAAAGCTGAAGGTTTGGTTCATTTCGGGCGGCGATTGGTTTCCCGAAACGTTGCGCGCTTATGTTCAATCCCTTACCGGCAAAAGCGCCTTGGTTCCTGAAAATGGTTTTTGGCTTGCTATTTACGGATTGACGGAGCTGGGGTATCCGCTCTTTTTTGAAACTGCGCAACTGGCTGCTCTCCGTGGTGAATTCCATTCAAACAAGGAATTAATTACGGAGCGGCTTTCGTTTCAACAAGGCCGATGTACAACCCCTTTTCTGTTTCACCTCCTGCAATCGTCGTTTTATCTCGAACAGGTGAACGATGAAGGCAACGTACCAGAACTGGTTTTTACAACCCTCGATCAGTCGCGTGCCATTCCGCTTGTCAGGTACAATACGCACGATGTGGGGGAACTGCTCGACCCTGATGTTTTTGAACCTTCAGAATTCAAGTTGCCGATGGTCGCCTTCTGGGGGAGAAATCAAAACTGGCTCTGCTCAACCTCAACAACGGTGCTGATTACCGACATCAAGGAGTTGCTTTTCGCCGACTACTCGTTGAATGAAAAGATTACCGGGTTTTTCACGTTGCAGGTTGATAACGGGAAAGCGGTTCTCTCCATTCAGTTAAAAAGAGGGAAAATTGCCACTCCGCAAGAAGAAGAACGGTTTTGTCATTTGATGAATCAGGTTTACCCTGCCGAGATGATGGTCACCTTTGAAAAATACCATTGGTTTGAAGAGCAGATGGAACTCGATTTCGAGCGAAAGTTTAACCACTTAAAAGCAAACCATCATGGATAAAATCAAGATTAGAAAGGCGAAAACCCTCGATGATTTGCACAGGGTTTACCGTTTAACGCACGATTCGTATGTTGATGCCGGTCTATATAATAACCAGACAAACCGTATGATCATCCACCACCCCGACCAGGATGTTTTGCCCGAAACAACCATCTATCTTGTCGAAATAAAAGGGGAACTGGTAGGGACTGTTACTTTCACCCTCGACAGTGAATTTGGTTTGATGGTCGATCATGGGTTTAAGGAACAGATTGACAAATACCGCAGATTTTACGGCAGGATTGCTTCATTCTGGCGTTTAGCCATTTCGCCATCCTATCACAACGATACCCGGATTATCAAGCATCTCTTAGGGATTATTGCCCGGCGGCTTTTAAAAGACCAGATTCCGGTCTGTCTGTTCATTTTCAGCCCCGAACATGCACGCATTTACGAGAGACTTGTAAATACCGAGGTTGTATGCCGGGGAAAAGATTCGAATGAAAAGATAAACCCCGAACAGGCCGAAGTGGTTCTGATGAAACTCTATCCCGATAAGATCCCGGATAAATGGTTTTCAATTATCGGTGAAGAGGCGCTGGTTTGATTGGTAGTTTAAGACCTGACCGGTTTTGAAAACCTGTCAGGTCTATATTTCAATTACTACAGGCTTTAGCCTGTGGATTAGAAGTTTAGTACAACAAGGGGCTTTGGCCCAAAAACCACAATTTGGCTAAAGCCCAGCTTGCTAGGAGTTTTCATTTTACCCCCTACCTGTCCCGATGTACATCGGGAGGGACAATTGAAAATCAACGTCACCAATTATTTCGAACCTAATTTTGATATTTAGGTACATTATCGAATATTCATTTAAAATTTTTCTTCTAAAATTGGCTTACAACTGGCAATATATCGTAATTTAACATATATTTGACACTAGTTAAACCCTTTTAATCACTTACAATGAAAAATATTTTGATCACCGGAGTTTCTTCTGGAATTGGACATGGTTGCTCTAAAATTTTTATCGAAAATGGGTATCGAGTATTTGGAAGTGTTCGGAACCAGCAAGATGCCGATCGATTAAAAAAAGAATTTGGGGTCAATTACTTCCCAATCATTATGGACATAACAGATACCGGTTCAATTGGTCTCGCTGCCAAAATTGTTGAAAAAGAAGTTGGTGAATCAGGGCTATGCGGATTGATCAATAATGCCGGGGCTACAACCGCATCGCCATTGATGCATGTCCCGATCGAAGTATTCCGGAGGAATCTCGAAGTACTTGTAATTGGTCAGTTAGCCGTAACCCAGGCTTTT
>Ga0209373_10004691_pt1 | contig 11647 bp, 10 predicted proteins | sample Higcelweek5metaG_FD_187173 | JGI IMG/M metagenome (GOLD analysis project Ga0209373, IMG submission 187173) | Freshwater pond sediment microbial communities from the University of Edinburgh, under environmental carbon perturbations - High... | ecosystem: Environmental > Aquatic > Freshwater >... | reverse complement strand
CGGAGTTAGATACTCTCAAAATGTGGATAACTATACGTTTGGATTGGCTCGACACAAATATGCCCGGAGTTTGTATTCCATCTGATAATCAAATTTTATTAGCAAATGCTTTTAGTGTTTTCCCAAATCCAGCTCGTGATTTTATTCAAATAGATTATTCGCTGTCCAGTTCAACATCTGTTAACATAAGTGTAATAAATTTTGTCGGAGCAGAAGTGAAATCTTCAATTATTGGAAATCAAGTAGCTGGATACTATTCTGTAAAAATGAATACTGAAGGTCTTCCTCCTGGTGTCTATATAATTCGTTTTGATACCGGAACTTATGTTGAGAACACTAAGTTGGTAATAGTCGATTAATTATATTGGCTAGATTTGTTTCTAATGTCGAGCATAAGAATGAATCCTAAAATTTACGTACCGTCGACTCATCGAAAGAGAATTTAATATGAATAAATTCTGGATCAGTAATGATTTTTGCAGTTTAGAATTTATTATTGTATTTTTGAGATTCAGCTAAAAAATTAAAAAACAGTAACAACCCATTAATCAAACAATTTTAAATTCTTTAGAGTATGAAAAAGACCATTACAATAATATTCGCATTTTCTTTAGCAATTGTATTGTTATCTTCCTGCAATGCATCGGACAGTTTAAAAAAATCAAATTCAGACAAATTTAATGTTCAAAAAGATGGAGTTAGGCAAAGATTAATAATAGCTTGGGCATCTGAATCAGGACTGGAGTCATACACAAAAGAGGGCGGCGAAGATTGGTTCTGGTTTGTTAGTGATATATATCTTCATTTTGATGCCAATCCGGTAGAAAATCTTATGTTTTGTGTTAATTTACCCGAAGGTGTTACAGAGGCGGATATGAAAAAGCTAGCCAAGGAAGTCGGGAATAATGAGTTGTATTTTGGTTATTACCTGATTGATGGAGACAAAAAAGCTTTTATTCAACACAATATGCCGGATGAGATTTACGATGATTTTTATAATTTCTTTGGAATAGATATGCCTGAATCTGAAGGTAATTAGTAGCGATAATCTTATAAATCTACTTTTTTTGAATTGACAACCAAAAACGCTAAGAAAAGATATTTATTGGGTGAATTTTTGCTTTACGTTTCATATTTTATGCACATCATATAATTAGTGGTTGATGCTGGACACTGGTTTTTTAAACCCAAAAATTTAGTTATCTTTAACCCCTGATTCTGTACGACTTTAAATGCAGAATTGAGTTTTAAGAGAATGGAATTATAAACGGAAAACTACAAATTTTTATGACTGGACTAAAGCAGATTTTACTGGTAGTGGCTTTTATGTTAAGTGCAATTGTTATAAACGCTCAGGATTGGACTGAAATAATCAAAGTGTGTGCGATTAATCGTGGAGCATCAGATAATTATGGTTATTCTATTGCTATTAGCGGCAATTGGGCAATTGTAGGAGCTCCTTTTGAAGATGAGGATGCTAATAACGAAAACAATCTAAATTCTTCTGGCTCGGCATACATTTTATACAACACTGAGGGTGTATGGCTTGAGTATCAGAAAATAGTAGCATCAGATAGAGCTGCTCTTGATAACTTTGGTTTTGCTGTTGATATCGATGGTGATTATGCTATTGTAGGAGCTTATACTGAAGATGAAAATGCTAGTGGAAGTGATACGAAAATGAACCCGGGCTCTGCATATATTTATAAAAATATTGAAGGAACTTGGACACAGATCGAAAAGATAGTAGCATCAGACCGCTCAGCAGATGATAATTTTGGTTACTCGGTTTCAATTGATGGTAATTATGCAGTTGTTGGAGCTTGGTACGAAGATGAAAATGAAGATGGAAATGAAACCTTGACAAGTGCTGGCTCTGCCTATATTTTCCAAAATAATTCTGATAACTGGACTCAGATACAAAAGATTGTTCACTCTGACAGAGCTGGTGGTGATAATTTTGGATGTTCACTTTCTATAAGTGGTGACTATATTGTAGTTGGAGCAAATTGCGAAGATGAAAATGTAGCTGGTGGAGCAACATTAAATGAGTCAGGTTCAGCTTATATTTTTAAGAAAAACGGTGGAACTTGGGAGCAATTACAGAAAATTGTTTCTTCAGATCGTGATGCAGCAGATTATTTTGGACACAAGGTGGCAATTGACGGATTAAATATTATTGTTGGTGCCTACGGTGATGATGAAGATGCTAATGGATCAAATGCTGTTGATGGTGCAGGCGCCGCTTATATATTTTCTTATAATGGTTCTGTGTGGACACAGTTTCAAAAGATTGTTGCCCCTAACAGAAACGTAGTTGGTGACAGATTCGGCTATTCGGTTGCAATTTCTAACAGTTATGTTATTGTTGGTGCTTATATGGAAGACGAAGATGAGGCGGAGGTAAATTCGTATTCAAATGCTGGTGCAGCTTATGTTTTTCATAAAGTGAATGCAAATTGGACTCAAGTTCAAAAAATTGATGCATCTGACCGTGCTATGACTGATAATTTTGGTTTTTCAGTAGGTATTAGCAATGGCTATGCATTTGTTGGAGCCCAATCCGAAGATGAAGATTCTATTGGGGCAAATTATATGTCTGGTGCAGGATCTGTTTACTTTTTCGACTATCCAACTGAAATTAATCTGAGACAGAATACTACTCAAATTGCTGATGGTGGTGAATTTAGTTTTGGGGTTGTTTATATGACAGAAAGCAGTGATGCTCTTAGCTTTACAGTTGAGAATGTAGGCGGAAAAGATGTTGTTTTGAGTGGCGATCCAGTTGTTTCTATTTCGGGTGCTAATGCTGCTGATTTTATTGTTGATTATTCAGGTTTAACTTCGCCTATTACTACAGACGACAACTCGACTTTTACAATAACATTCACACCTTTGGCTATTGGACATAGAACAGCCGAAATAAGTATTGTAAATAACGATGCAAATGAATCAGTATATAATTTTACAATTTCGGGCTCGGCTTGGTCTACTGCTGTTATTCAGAGTTTGAATAATGGTAATATTTCTGTTTATCCAAATCCGACAACCGGTATTGTTAATTTTGATTTTACTGTTAATGATATTCAGAAAATTAGAATCACTGACCTAACAGGAAAAGTAATCGCCGAAAAAGAAAACATTCAAAAAACTGAGAGCATTGATATGTCGATGTGTGCAAAAGGTGTTTATCTGATTTCGATACAGACAGAAAATGATATTTTTACAACCAAACTTATAAAGGAGTAAACACAGATTGATGATATGAGTAAAATCATAATCTCAGATATGCAGTTTTTTGCTTTTCACGGACATTATGCCGAAGAAAAGTTGGCAGGGAATAAATTCAGCGCCGATCTTACGATATGGACTGATACCGAAAAGGCTCAAAAATCTGACAATCTCGACGATGCTCTTAATTACCAGGTTGCGTATGCAATTGTGAAAGAGGTAATTACCACCACCAAATCAAACTTGCTCGAAAATATTGCAGAAAATGTTCTGAATGCGTTATTCGCAGAATTCTCCCAGCTAGAAAAGGCAAAAATCAAAATCCGCAAACTCAATCCGCCTATGGGAGGACAGATTGGAGCCGTTGGGGTGGAGATAGTCAAAGTAAAACCTTGATTCGCATTGCTGCAGCGTTGTGCTTTCGTAAAATCAAATATTAAGAATTAATTGTCAAAATTGAGAACTCCATATTTCACAATATTTCCAAATTTGTCAATAATTTGGAAATATTTGGAGATTTTCTTTGCGATATATTTTGTAGAATGCCCTAGTTTTTCTCACATTTTTAAGAAAATCAAAACTTTTACTAATTTTGTTTTATAATTAGTAAAAATGAACATCACAATCGTAAATCCCTCCAAAATTCCGGCTCTGCTATATGGTGGAACTGAAAGGGTGATTTGGTATTTGGGGAAGGAACTTGTAAAACTTGGGCATAAAGTTACTTATCTTGTTGCTGCAGGATCGATTTGTGATTTCGCTGAAGTAAAAATTTTCAACCCACAGCTTCCAATTAATTCGCAGATTCCTGAAAATACAGATATTGTTCATTTTAATTTTCCTGTTAAAGAAACGATTTCGAAACCAAACATAACTACAATTCACGGAAATAGCTCGCCAGGACAAGAGTTTGATATAAATACAGTTTTTGTTTCTTCAAATCACGCTGATCGGCACAATTCTCAAAGTTTTGTCTATAACGGACTGGACTGGAACGACTACGGCAAACCTGATTTCGTAAATAAACGAACTGGTCTACATTTTTTGGCTAATGCCGCATGGAGAGTCAAAAACTTAAAAGGAGCGATGTCGATTTGTTCTCAGGCTGGCGAGAATCTTGCAGTTTTAGGTGGAAATCGTATCAATTTTAAAATGGGATTTCGATTTACTATTAATCCGAAAGTTAAGTTTTTCGGAATGGTTGGTGGTCAGAAAAAAATGAATCTAATTGCAGGTTCGAAAGCATTAGTTTTCCCTGTCTTATGGGACGAGCCATTCGGACTTGCTCTTACCGAAAGCATGTTTCTTGGCTGCCCAATTTTTGGTACTCCTTATGGGGCTTTACCCGAAATCGTTAAGAAAGATTATGGCTTCTTGTCTGACAAAAGCAGCGAAATAGCCAGTGCTGTAAAAAACATTGACTCATTCGACCGAAAGCAAATTTCGGATTATGCTGCCGAAGAGTTTAATTCGCAGAAAATGACGATTAAATATCTCGAAAAGTACGAAATTGTTCTTGGTGGAAAAACTCTTAACGAAGTCCGACCATCGTATCAGGCATATAAACACCGACAAATTTATAATTTCAGCTAATGAATTATATTGCCGCAATATTAGTAGCCATAATTATTGGTCTCGGAATATATTTTCTGAAGTTCTTCCGTCATAAAGGAATTAAAAGACATGTTTTTGTCTTGCTTTTTGCAGCTAAATTAATCGGTGGGATAGGAGTATATTCAGTTTACACCTACTATTACGATCCGGCAATGTCCGATATCCATAAGTTTTATCGTGGTGGGATGGCTTTGTACGATGCTGCAGATGATAATTTTGTGGATTATCTGAGATTAGTAACGGGAATTCAGGGTAAACAGCCACAGCTCGAAAAATATTACATAAATACCGAGCACTGGACCCGAAAGTTTGATTACGGCTTGTTTAACGACAATCGAACTATAATGCGATTCAATGCTGTTGTTTGTTTGGGTTCGCGTGGAAATATTTTTATACATATTGTGATGATGGCGTTTCTGTCTTTTATAGGATGTTTTGTCCTATTCAAGGCATTTGCAAAGATGCTTAAACTAAATAATTATTTATTGGTTTTTGCTGCATTTCTGGTCCCATCGTGTTTGTTCTGGACATCTGGTTTACTTAAAGAAGGTCTGATGATGTTTGCCATTGGCTTTGCATTTTATTTTCTTGTAAAACTGTACAAGGAATTTAAACTTTTTTACTTAATTGGTTTTATCATTGCCGCCGCCTTGATGTTTGCTTCAAAGATTTATGTGCTTCCAGCATTTTTACCCGCAGCGGTATTTCTTTTTATAATTAAAAAGATGCGAATTCGGTATCAGGTCATCAGTTTCTTCGCTGTGTTGGCAATTAGTTCGGTTTTTGTTTTATTTAGCGGTAGACTTATTGGTTATGATATTATTTCGACCTTGTCTGGAAAGCAAAACGACTTTATAAATTACATAGAGTTACAAGACGATCCCGGAAGTACTTACGACCTAACCCGATTAAGTCCTGATGTTCGTAGTTTTTTAAAGATTATTCCCGAGGGACTGGCAAATAGTTTCTTTAGGCCTTTTCCATCCGAAATAAATTCGGCGTTTATGCTATTTTGTTTTCTGGAGATAGTTCTATTCTGTCTTATTGCCATTGTTACTGTAATTTTCTTCAAAAAGCCCGACAAAGAAACCTTGCGTTTTATTCTTTTGGCAGCTATGTTCATACTTTTCCTTTACGTAGTTGTAGGCGTTTACACTCCCAACACCGGTTCCATTGTCCGATACCGAACTCCCGCATTGCCGTTTTTGTTTGTTATGATGTTTGCGATGATTGATTGGGACAGGATTTTGCGATTTTATAATAGAGTTCTAAAACGGGTAAATAAAAAGGCTTAAATCCGATTTATTTCGAAACTGCCCTTGTTTTGTTACAATAAAAATATTAAACTGGGTTTGTTTTGTTACAAAATAATTGTTAAACTGGGTTTGTTTTGTTACAATTGTTGTATATTTGCATTATAAAACAAAACAAAAATGCAATTTAAAAGACATATTTATAAGAGTCTGGTCGAATGGAAATCAGGTTCGTCACGCAAGCCTTTGGTTTTAAGAGGAGCAAGGCAGGTGGGGAAAACGACATTGGTAAAAGAATTTGCACAGATGTTTAAGAATAAGATTTTTTTGAATTTGGAGAAGTCGGCCGATTTTGATTTTTTTAGCCGATATTCAGATGCAAAAACTCTTGTGGATGCTCTTTTTCTTAAGAATAACATTAAACATGATGAAGTCAACAACACAATTCTTTTTATTGATGAGATACAAGAATCTCCTGAAGCTATTGCAATGTTGCGTTATTTTTTTGAGGAAGTTCCAGATTTATACGTTATTGCTGCCGGCTCACTGCTTGAGCATGCATTAAAAAAAGTGAAAAGTTTTCCCGTTGGAAGAATATCTTACTTATACATGCATCCTTTAAACTTCGAGGAGTTTTTGGAGGCTACCGGAAAGACTTTGCTATTGGAAGAGTTGCAAATAATTCCCATTAGTAGAACAGCTCATCCCCTGTTACTCGAAGCATTTAAGCAATATGTAATTGTTGGTGGTATGCCTGAGGTTGTCAAGGCGTTTATTGAAAATGGCAGTGTCGCAGCTTTACCTCCAATTTACGAAAGCATTTGGGAGACTTACAAAAATGATATTGAGAAATATGCCACAGGTGATGCAAACGCCAAAGTCATAAAGCACATTGCCCAGGTTGCACATCTTTTCTTCGATGAGAGAATCAAATTTCAGAATTTTGGAAACTCCAACTATCGTTCGCGTGAAGTTGGTGAGGCTTTTCGAAGTCTTGATGCCGCAAAGATTATTCAGTTGATCTATCCAACAACATCGTTAAATACTCCAATTATTCCGGATATTAAAAAGAGTCCAAGACTTCAGTTCTTAGATATAGGAATACTCAATCATGAATTGAAAATTCAGGAAGATCTTTTAGCATTAGACGATTTAAACTCTTTGTACAAAGGTGCACTAGTTCCTCAGGTTGTTTTTCAGGAATTACTTTCGTTGAACAAAACAGCATACAAGAAACCTGCGTTTTGGGTACGGGAAAAAACTCAGGCCTCGGCCGAAGTCGATGTCGTATTGAATTATAAGAATCTTGTTATTCCAATCGAAATAAAATCTGGTTCAACAGGTAGTTTAAAATCTTTACATCAGTTTGTCGACAGTGCTAATCATTTCTATGCGGTTAGAATTTATGCCGGTGAATTCAAAATCGAAGAAACTGTTACCCCAGCCGGAAAACACTATTTTCTGATGAATGTTCCATATTATTTGGGAATTAAGATTAAAGATTATATCATACATTTTGTAAATAATTACAAAACCTTATCCTGATTTATAACCAAACTGCCCTTGTTTTGTTACAATAAAATTATTAAACTGGGTTTGTTTTGTTACAATTATGATGTGATTTTATTGAATTTTACGACGATTTAAACTACTAATTTGAATTATTAAACAAATAATCATTTTTTAATTCGACTTGTACTTCGAGTCCGTTTTGTAAAATTACAATCGTCATTGGCTTTTCATTTACCAGAATTTTCTGAATTCGGAATTCGAAAGATTTTTCGATTCTATTGCGTTGATGGTTATTAGATCATTAAGGATAAAAATAATTCAGTCAGGATGTTTTTTCTGTGATTAAATTTGCTTAATTTGTAATAATAAACTCCAAAATAGTTCGTTTGATATAAAATTTGATATTATGAATCAGCAAAAATTACTCATTATAATTTCCTTACTTGTCACAATTTCTCAAAATGTTTTCACTCAATCAATAAGTAAAAATGTAAGTCCAAATCAGATAGAAGTGTCATTATACAATGGAGTCGTCAGTAATCAGGCGAATTCTATTTCTGGTATTTATAAGTTAAATACTGCATACAGTCTCAATCATAACTTGATGTTTAGATATAATAGATTGTTATCAGAACAATTATCATTATCTGCTGCATGGGGATTTGGGTTTCAGGGGTTTAACTATAGTTTGGATGCTAACGAGAATTTCGAGGGGACAAAAGCTTATTCATATTTATTAACTGTTGATTACAATCTTTTTCATAAACTTGAATTAAAAGCTAATTATAATTTACAGTTAAACAGAAATGACAGACTCCGATTTGGCATAGGTGGCGGTGTTACTCAGTTTTTAAATCTTGGTTTAGGGGTTTCTGCCTCTGATGATGCAAATGGGCAAGAATTTAGAATCGACATTGAGTATCCGAATCAAATAACTCCTTTGGCGGTGGCAAGTCTTGATTATGTGAAAACACTTAAGGGTAAGAATGAAATAGCATTTGGACTTGCGTATAATCACAGTTTTAAGAATGTTTATGATGGAGATTACTCGCTATATAACAATACTTCGACAGGCGAAGTGTTTTGCAGCGGATCAAATGTCGGAATAAATGTATCTTATATTTTTACTGGAAATAAGAATAAGCAAAAGCTAAATGCGAAAATCAATGCTGGTGAAGATTCGAAACTCGCCATTAAAGAGCTAAGAAAGGAAAGGAGATTTTTGCCCGACAATAGCTCTTTTGTTAATGTATTTGGTGGTTCTGGTTTGGGTATTAATAAAGTGGATGACCCTAACAACTATGTCGGGAATGCTCGTAGTGCTGGAAAATTTGCGGGTGTTGAGTACGAACATGGCATAAAAAATAACTTCTTTGTTTCTGGTGGTTACCATTTTATTGAGTATTTCAGCATGACAAGGATTATAAATACTTCATGGTCAAGTGGATCTAATGCATTTTGGGGACACGAATTTTCTGTGGGAGGTGGATATCGGTGGATAACTCCTGCTAATTTAAAAATATTGAATTTTTATGCTGGACTAACAGCTGGTTTCTCCTCAGATGAAAAAGGACAAAAATCTTCATCGGTAATGAATATTAGTGGATATTATGATAATTATCTTGGCGGAGGGCTAAGTATATTAAGTAATGACGAAATTGTTTCGGATTTTATTTGTGCTGCCTACATTGGTGTGTCAAAAGATTTCAGGTTAACTGATTTTTTCTGGCTTAGTCTTAACTACAGATACCAACATGGATTTAATCCTGTGTTACAAAGCGATTTTGTTTTCTTTGAAGACTGTTTTGAATTAAGCAAGCATGCAACGAAGATTATTGACGGAACAGCTCATATGATAAGTTTTGGAATGAAATTCAGATTTAAGTAGAAATCTTTTTTTATTGTACCCAGCAACTACATTCGTTTTGTTACAACTCTCATCAACAATATTATTTATTCCACTTTCGCAAGACCTTCTTCACTATCTTTATGTTCAAAGGCAATTGGTCATAATCCAAATCCTCGATATTTACAAATTCAAGATATGGTTTGTTCTCATATTCAATGTAGATTACTGTTCCAGAAATCAGAAAAAGGTAATCGTCAAAACACCAGTTGTAATTTATCTCTTCGGTATACCATACATTGTATTCACGTTTGCCATTTCTTACATGTACATTCTTACAGCTAAACCCATGAATAGTTTTTACTGAATCTGAGTATTGATAAATTGGAGCTTCCCATTTTGGTAGAGAATCAAAGTGCTGATAAAGCGATTTGATCCACTCTTCATCAGTTCCAGTTAAATCGGGTTTTTTATCTGGAGTAATTTTTTGCCAAGTCCGAAATTCTTCTTCATAAGAGTAAACACGGTCATTTTTTTCATTATATCTTGCCGATATATATTTTACCGAACCGCTCTTTCTGTCATAAAGGCTTAAAAACTTGTAATCAGATAATGTTTTTGGAACGCTATCAACAGATTCCGAAATAGAGTCCTGTCTAAACATTATAGCTTTTTCATCTTTAAAAATTAGAATATGATGATAGCCTTTTTCTACAGAATAATGTGTTTCTGACTTTTTATTGGTCGCTTGTTTTAGCGAAATACTATAAATGTCGCCAATGTAGGTCAAATGCTTATTCTGCGCTAAAAGAAATGTTGAGGCTAATAAAAATATTAAAATTGCGTAAGTTTTCTTCATGAGTTTTTAGAGTAAAAATTATCTATCAAAATATTTCAAACTATTTTCTCACCAATGTTTCAAAAATCATAAAAAGCTTGTCCATATCGTCTTCCGTCTGGCAACTGCCGAACGCGTGGATTCTCATTTCTGTGCCATCAGCCGATTCGTAATCTGTAATAGTTTGAATAAAAAAGTAATCTGGATATTCAAAAACGGTCCATTCTGCTTTCTTGCCAAATATTGTGCGGCTTACATCCTTGGTGGCGACAATGTTGTCGGTTTGCGTAAAAGAGCTTGGGTTAAAACCATAATATATTCCACCTGTTAAAGAAACTTTGTCGGTCGTATCTACGGGATAGAAATAAAACATGTCAAAGTCAGGACCTTGGTTTTTTTCGATTTTGTAATTTTCTGGAATAGAAATGCTCAGATCTGTGTTTTCCAGCTTTGTCGGACGTAGTGTTTTTATGTATTCTTTGTTGGTTCCAGTGCAAGAAAAAATTGTTGCTGCAAAAGCGATTAGAATTATTAAATATTTAATCTTCATAATTTGATTTTATTACCACTTTTTTAATAAGATTTCCATTAGGTTTTTATTCACAGAGATTTTATTGTAATCTAAATCTTCGATGCTTAAAAGTTCAAGAAAAGATTCACCATCATATTCAATCTTAATTATTGTTCCCGGAATTAAGTTCCTGTAATCCTCAAAGCACCAGTTGTAATTCATTGCTTCGGTGTACCAGACTTTGTAAACTCTTTCGCCTTCTCTCACATAAGCAATTTTACATTGGAATCCTTTTCGTTCCTCTATTTCGTCTGTGAAGTCAATTACCGGCGGATTAAATTCTGTACTTACGCCTATTGATTCAAGATAGGTATACCAAATTTCTTTGTCTTCGGTTAGCTCTGGCTTTTCATTAGGATTAATTTTCGTCCATTTTTTCTTACAGGTTTTATCAATTTTTACAAGATTTGTTTGGGGATTATAAGTTCCCCAAACGAGTTTGCTAGAGTTGTGTTTTTTATCAAAAAGCACTAGGTCGAAATAGTTATTTATGAATTGACCAGCAGTGTCGTTAGCAATATCATTCGATGAGTTTTTTTCTTTGTAAAATATTGCTTTTTTCTCTTTGTAAACAATAATATTATGAATGCCTTTTTCAATTTTATAAATTGCATCAGGGGTTTTTTCAGCGGCACCTTTTAACGAAACCGAATAAATATCGCCTATATAGGTTATATGTTTATCCTGAGTCCAAGCTGCATTTGCGCAAACCAAAAAAAGAATAATTATTAGTGTTGTTTTCATAGTTTAAATTTAAAGACTTTATTCCTATGGCTCATTTA
>Ga0209373_10004690_pt1 | contig 11648 bp, 5 predicted proteins | sample Higcelweek5metaG_FD_187173 | JGI IMG/M metagenome (GOLD analysis project Ga0209373, IMG submission 187173) | Freshwater pond sediment microbial communities from the University of Edinburgh, under environmental carbon perturbations - High... | ecosystem: Environmental > Aquatic > Freshwater >... | reverse complement strand
TCAATAATATTGTCCATTTCTTTTTTTCCTAACCTGAAATAGACCCCGACACTTTTTACAAGGTCAATATCTGGCAAATTGTTATCCATATCAATGTTTAATGCCAATCCAAATTTGTCGATTGAAGGATTGATATCAAATGCCGGAGATAAACGCCAGCCCTTGTTAGTGAGTATAAAGCCATGATTTCTCAGATGATCGTCGGTATTGGAAATTAGTATATTGAAAACCATTCGTCTCCATAACTGGTGTAAATCTTCTTCTATGTGTACCCCGGAAAACTGGATGAATTCTACGATATCCAGATAGGAAGGCGTTTCATCACGGATGAGTTCTTCATTTTTGCCAGTCATTGTCATAGCTGAGGCAAAATGAATCCTGTCTTGCTTTTCCCTGTCAAAACGTTTGGTGAAAAAAGTATGATAAGGGCCGGCAATATGTTCCAGCCGGGATTCAGCCATATCAATGCCAGCGTTAACTGCAAGACAATAAGCCAGGTATTCCCAGGCTCCTTTGTCTATGGTATCGTTTTTCGATGGGAATTTGGCGATCCAGGGATGGCCGTGTTCGTCCAGAATATTAGCTTTTGGTCTGGCTCCTCCAAGTGAAGAACCCGGAGCCATCAGCATGGCAAGCCATTTTCTAACTTCAACTGTATCTTCATTGGATTCAATCAGCTTTGCCCCATACTGGAGTTCCCGGATACTTGCCCAAGGTGGAGTGGGCGAAACAGGATCGTTGTCTAGAAAATCTCCATCGGGTTCACTTTTAAACCTTAATGCACCCATCCGGCTTAAATCATGAACACCTAAAAGAAAATCAATATCATACAATACCGGTGCAGGTTTGCCTTGCTCTTTTGCATTTAATGCTGCCCGCCGCTTCATTAGTGTTCTGCCCCAGGTGTCGGGCATAGAATCCAGAAAGACTCCAAAATTTTCCTTTCTATTGGGATATTGTTGCCCACTATACCAGACAATATCCGGGTCAAGCAAAAATTGTTCTTGAGAGCTGATCCAGTTTGCATCATAAGAAAAACTAAATGCTTTCCTTCCTTTAGCCTGTTGAGCTGACAATATTCCTATGCATTTTGGAGAAATCAAACCTTTCCAATCAGCATACACCCATATATCTGTTTTGTCCGCCATGATTTATTTCCCAATCAATTTTAAATCTTGCAATCTTCTTCCAAATTCATCATCGGCGGCCAACTTCAAAAAGTCATCCTGAAGCCCCAATACCCTAAGTACATTAAAATATGCACCCACCGAAACGCTGGGATTTCCTTTTTCAATGTGATAAAGTGTAGAACGGTCAATACCAGCCCGCTCCGCCACTTGTATGGTCGTCAGGCTGCGTCTCTTTCTGGCCAACTTAATATTTTCACCCATTTGTTCAAATATCTTTTGAAACTTTGGGAGTAGAGTTTGCTTTTTTGATTGCATGATTTGATGTTTATTATCAACAAAAGTAACTTAAATGTATTAAATAAACAACACTTAAAGGAATACACCGGATTCGCAATTGAATCAAGGTACTTCTAAACAAAATAAAATACAATCCCTAAAGACAGCACATAAACTGGTAAATCCTTTTTAGATACTACCAGATGTGCGATTAAATTGCGAGTTCGTACTTAACTCTACTATGTGGCAACAAATTCATAATTTGAATTTTCTTTTCTGTGCATCAGCATTCATAAATTTCTTTACTGCCTTAAAATCTTCAAACAAAAAGTTCGATGTTTCTCCGCTTTGATTTTGTGTTTCTATAGAATACGAATAGGGGAATGCTCTGTCTATTTTGTGCAGCATAAATTTGTCTTGCCCATATTCTCATTACCTGTTGAAATGATTTGTAGAAACTTGTTTGACCTAACGGTGAAACAAGAGACTAGAGAAGTGAACGAGAAATTATATTCGCTTTTTTGGGTAATGTGGCAAAAAGAAAGTGGTAAGAAAAACTTGTATCAGACAAGTTTTCTTACCACTTTAATATGTTGTTGTATTAACTACTTATTGAAAGGCAAATACCAGTTTGTTTTGTTCTTAAGTTTTTCGCGAATCGTATTGGCAGTTCCTTCATCGCTGAATTTAGAAGATACTCGGCTTGCTAAATAATCGGGATCGTTTCTGCGCTCGGCTATTCGAACTAAATCGGTAAAGCGTTTTCCTTCGAATGCCATCTCCATTGCTCTTTCTTCAATAATTAAATCTTCGACATAAAGCATTATTGAATTTGGATCGATAAGTTCGACAGGAACAGCTAACGTTTTTAAATAAGCGCGGCCCCTAACTCCTAAGTTTTGTGCCCAACGAGTGTATCCAGTAGGTTTCTTCTTTTCAGCATTCATTCCTGCATTCAAAAGAATTAAAGCTGTTGTTGGATCACCACTTCTGTTTAGTGCTTCGGCCAACAGTAAATGTAAATCTGCTGCACGCGAAATTACGATATCAGTGCTGTAAGGTTCTCCAAGGTCGAGCGAATATTTTGAGATATAAGTTTCTCCCCCAGGTATTGTATCATATGTTACACCAGTACCACGATAAATATCGCCGCCTGCACCTTTCAACAATTCTTGTGCTAAATAGGTATTAACCAATTTTGACGATGGCTTTACCATGTATTTATCGTTGTAAAGCATCATCTCGGTCAAAGGGTTACGTTGTCCTTCAGTAGATTTAAATGAGATGTATGCAATGTTTTCAGACTGATTAGACTCAGCATTGATGAAAATATTTTGCCATCCTTCTTTGGTGAAGTTTTTATCTACTTTATACATACTAGTTGAGTTACCATAACTTTCAATACCCATTTTTAAGTAGGTTACAGCATTCGCATAGTCGTTCTTTTCAAGATATAGCTCACCAAGTAACGCTTTGGTATTCACATAGCCACCAATCCTAAGCTCTACAAGTGATTCATCAGTATGGATATACGGTGTAATTTGATTAATCAACGTATCAATCATTGCTGATTTGCTAATGTATTCTAAGGTCATATCGTCGCTAATACCAGGCATATTATCTGGAATGTACGCTGCTTCACCCCATATTTTTACAATGTTGAAATAAGCCCAAGAGCGTAACCCAATGATTCCTCCTTTGCAATAAAAAAGGTAAAATTCATCAAAGTTAGGATCGGCGTTTGGAACACTGTCAATATGTGCTAAAATTTCATTTGCACAGATGATAACCTTATAGAAGCTAGCTGGATCGAGGTATGGATTGTCTGCAGAAAAATCTTCATTCAATATACTTCTCATATTGCCATCGGCATTTGCCGTAACATCCATCAAATCGGAGCGGAGCCCATCGGTGATGATCAGGTTTGGCATAGCCTCTTGAAGAGGAATTAATGCAGCTGCTAACGACAATTCCACATCTTTCAGCGATTGATAATGGTTATCGGGGTTCATCCTATTACCTGCCTGCTGATTAAAGAAATCATCACTACACGAAACTGTTGTGAATAAGATTCCTAAAATCGCAATAAAGCAGTATTTCGTTTTAAATGTTTTCGCTTTCATTATATAGAAAATAATTGCGGTTATAAGTCAAGTTTAATACCCAGTATAAATGTTCTGGTTTGTGGAATTTTACCATAGTCGATTCCTGCATAGAATGGATTGTTTTGGTAAAAGAATTCAGGATCGTAACCAGAGTATTTTGTAAATGTGAACAAGTTTGATCCGGTTAAGTAGAGTGTAATTCCACGGTAGAATTTCGATTCAGGCATGGTATAACTTACAGTAAACTGTTTGAAACGAAGATACGATCCATCTTCAATCCATCGGTCAGAGAACATTGTGTTTCCAGTTGGATCTCCAATTGAACCACGAGGCATTGTTCCTCCGGTGTTGCTTGGTGTCCAGCGGTCTAAAACAGATGTAAACTGGTTGGCATAAGTGTCCATCGATTCTGCTTTGTACCTCACATAATTGAAAACATCGTTTCCAACGCTATAGTTGAATAGAACAGAAAATTCAAGGTTCTTGATCGTAACGGTTGAGTACAAACCTCCAAAAAGTGATGGGTTTGGATTTCCAATTACAGTTTTATCGGCATCGTTAATCACCTTGTTGTCATCCTTATCAACATATCTTAAATCGCCAGCTTGCATTGCTTTGCCTTTTGGTCCAGTAATTCCTGCAGCATCGGCATCGCTTGCATATATACCATTTGTTTCAAATCCGTAAAAAGCGTTAATCGGATTTCCAACTTTAGTTACATATTGTGCACCTTCAACGTCTACTACCATTTGTTTCATTGTAGGTAGAATAAAGTCTAAGCTGTTTACTTTTGAAATCTGCTTTGTTGCAGTTGCACCCAAAGTCCAAACTGCGTTGCCAATGTGTTGTCTTCTGTCTAATGCTAATTCAATTCCTGAATTTTCAAGTTTTCCTCCATTATCAAAGAAAGTTGTGAAACCGTAAGGAGAAGGCAAGCGTTGTTCAATAATCAGGTTGTTAACATTCGATTTGTAAAGGTCGATATGCAAATTAGTGGTTTGTTTCAACATGGTAAGATCAAGTCCAACATTGATGGTTGCACTTTTCTCCATTTCAAGGTTTTCGTTCGGTATTGCTTCACGGATTGGTACACCCATGTTGTTCAACCGTTCTTCGGTATAATATAATTTCGAATAGTCGTAAATGTGATTATACATATTACCTGTAATTGAGTATGATGCACGAAGTTTAAGATCATCGATAAAATTACTGTTCGACATGAATTTTTCTGAAGATAAACGCCATGCACCACCTACAGATGGGAACAGATTATAACGGTTTTTTTCGTTATTAGCAGAGTTTCCATCATAAGAAACATTCGCATTTAAGTAGTATTTGTTTTGGATGTTGTAATTCACATTTCCAAAGTATGAAACCCAGCTTAAGCCACGGTTGTCTCCAGTCGATGTACGTAAATAATTGTATTTCGACCCTTGTCCCAAACTTTTAAAGTCATCGGAAGGGGTATTAAGGTCAATAGCCTTATTGAATTTATAACTGTTGACCATGTAATGCATCCCCAATTGAGCATCAATGTTGTTCCCTTTACTTGTTACCTTGGTGTAAGATAATGTAGTGTGGTTTTGTGTTGAACGGAATTCATTTACAAAGTCACTGGGTGAATTTGATGCTGAGTCTATTTGAACAATTCCATTATCGGGAAGGAATATATTCTCGCGGGCATTGTTAAAGTTAATACCCATAAGGTTCGAAATTATAAAATTATCGTTGATCTTATATTGGGCATTAATCGAACTTAAGAAATGGTAGTTACGACTTGTTCCGTATGCATTTTCAACAATTGAAACAGGGTTGCTAACATTGAAATCACTAACATCATCGAGATAGGGTAGCGTTTCGCCTGTTTTAGGTTCACGTGCATTAGGTGTCTGTATCGAAGGAATCAATAACGAAGAGATAATTGGATTTCGCGAAATGGTAAAACCTTGGTTTGGCAAGTAGCTATCGGCTAAAGTCAACTTGGCGTTAGGCGTTACTGAAAACTTGTCGGTAATGTTGATTTTACCATTGATACGCAAATTAAATCTTGAATACATTGAATTGTTGTACAATCCATTGTGTTTTAAGAATCCCGCTGAAATGTTATAAGTAGCAATATCATCACCCCCCTTTAAGAAGATGTGAAATTTTGATACCGACGATGGTTTATAGATTTCCTTCTGCCAATCAGTGCTATTGTTGTAACGGTAAGATTTAAACATTTCGTTTGCACCGTCTGATGAAAGACCTTCTTCCTGCAAACGTTGTGAGTAATAGTTTTTAAACTGGTCGGCATTAAGTACATCGAGTGATTTTGGTGCGAGAGAAATCCCTTCGTAAGCCGAAATTTTGATCAACGTACTGGCCTCACTTTTTTGTTCTGTATTTACAAAGATAACGCCATTCGATCCGGCAACACCAAGGTGCGATTGTCCATTATTGATCACAGTAATGTCGGCAATATCGTCGATATCAACAACATCAAGAGGGTTAATTGAAAAACCTTCCATAATGCTGTTATCGGCATAGTTATAGTCGTGGATCATTCCATCGATATAAAGCAATGGTTGATTTTTACCGAATATTGAACTTACTCCACGAATATTCATCCATGTTTTATGCCCAGGCATCCCCGATTGATTAACAACATTAAGTCCGGGTACTAACCCCTGAAGTGTTTGGTCAAACGAAGTTGCTTTCGATAGTTTTATATCATCAGCAAGAACCGATTTTACTGCATAATTTGCATCCTTAATTGCTGTAACACCAAGTGGATGATTGTATGATTTATCGTCAGATTTAAATTGCGAAGCTACCAGTGAAATGGTAATTGTTTCGCGACCGTTAATATACACCCTTCGTTTAGTATAACCGGGCATATTAATGAGAAGTGCTGATTTAAGATTGGGAACATTAATTGAGAAGTTCCCATTTTCATCAGTTTCAGCTAATACCCCTGTTGATGAAACAGAAATAGAAACTTGTTTTAATGGCAAACCTGTCCCCGATTCTATAACTGTTCCTTTTACAGTTTGATTAGGTGTTTGTGCCGTCACTTGTTGAATACCTATACTTAGGATAAACATGAAGATCAGGGCAAAACAGCTAGAGTATATTGATTTTTTTATCATTTCTAAGTTGTTTTAGAATTTTGAATGAATGTTTAATTAAGAGGTGTAAGTGTAATGGTATCCCAAAAAAGTAAGCCAAAACTAAGAGCAACTAATTTAATTTTATGAGTCTCAGTTTTTGTCCAGTGTACATCACCCAAAACCGGAAGACCATCGCCACCAGCATTTTGAATTGTTGCAGTTTGAACACCATCTACATAGCATGCATATGACGCTTGGCCATCCCAAATGAAACCTGAAAGCGCATAATCACCTTTCATTATTTTTGGTGTCGTAATTTCAATCCACCAATAACCAGACATATTTAAACAATCCCAATTCAAGTTATTTTGTGACTTAGCAGGATCTTTATAATAGTATTGCAAATAATCACCTTCCCATTTAATATTCTCAAGATCAGTTTGGCCATTGAACCACTTTTTATAATATTTTCCATAATAATCACCTTGTTTAATGTCAAGGTAATCAGTTACTTCAAAAGTAATTGGTACAGGATCAGGTTCAATAATCGGCAGTAAGTCATTAATTGTATGTAACGCACCATTTTTAGCAGGAATATTCGATTCTTTAACAATAAAGCCTGTGTACGTTTTGTCGACCTTATTGTAATTTATTTTATAATCCACTGCATCTATGGTCATCGATATGTTGTTATCGTATGAGAAAATAGGGTAGAGTTTAGAACTAAAATCAGAGAGATAATATGTTCCACCCATACAATGATATTCGATGTAACGATAGAATCCGTTATCTAAACTTGTTACAGTTGATGGATCATCGGTAAAGTAATTGACCAGATCATCAATTGTATTGATTCCGTAACGGTTAAAAATGGTGTCGGGTACAGCTAATATGGTAAAATTGGTACGAGCAAATTTTTTACCGTAAGGGAAATCAACAAGTTGCAGGGTGTCTTTCAATCCTGTTAGTTCAAGTCCTTGAGCAAATAACGAATAAGATGGGTTTGATTTGATCAAATCAAACATCTTAACGGTTACTGGTTCAATTATCCTATTGATTTGGTGAATATACCCATTGGCAGCTTTAATATCTCTTTTTGTAATTATTGACTTTTTGTTAAGAATAATGTCTTTAAAGTCCTCAGAGAATTCAGATACAATTTTATCACCTAATCCATTTACTTCGCGAATAGCACCAAGCCCAATATCGCCTGTTTGAATTTCAGTTGAAATGATGTGGTTATAAACAAGATTCTTTTGCGCGGTTGAATCTAAATCAAGAATTGAATTCAGGTTTTTCTCCTTGCAATAAATTGCAATTGCATCATTGGTAGGAAGAAAGAGCGTGAAAGGTCCTCTAATACTTAACAGAGAACTGATTCTGGTTGTGTCAAGTAATTTCGCGAATTCAGAATATTTCTCCAGTGCAGTATCTTTTGCAGTATTAGCTACATAGTCTGATATTACCTGTTGGTCTGATTCCGGTTTCCAAATTTCAATATCTTGTTTACAAGAAACGAATGCAACTACAATCAACAGAGCTAATAGGGTTCTGATTATTGATTTTTTAGTTAAAAATTTTTCCATTTTCATAGTTTAAAAAATTTAGCGGTCATAAAATGGATTTTGAACAAGAAATGGATTGTAACGCAAATCTTGTTCAGGTATTGGTAAATAATAACTCATTGTATCATATACCCTTGTTTTAAGAATAGCTTGTTGTTTAATGTCAGCTCCAGCTAAAATCATCCCAATAATCAGTTGTTTGTTGCTAAAATGATCTCTTTTTGCAGAGCGCAATAAGTCGAACCAGCGTTTTCCTTCTAATGCAAATTCACGTCCGCGTTCATTCAATATTTCGGTACGCATTTCCTTTTGGTCAATAATGTCGACATGGCTAATCCCTGCACGTTCTTTTGTCAACCTTAAATATTCGTTCGCTTCGTTCGAGCGGTTAATCTCATTTAAGGCTTCTGCCTTGTTCAAAAGGATATCGGCATATCGATAATAAATGAAATTGGCATCACGTTCGCTACCCGAACGGACTACTGGGCTCACTAAATCTATCCCTTTGTATTTCCATGTTGGATTTTTAACACCACACCATCTGATATCAGCCTTTTCAAAATATGATTTTGCCTGAGAACTAAATGAAACCTGAAGACTTCCTTGAACAGGAATCATGTTGTTATAAATAGGGTTTTCCTGTGCATCTAAATTGTCGTCGAATTGAATTTCAAATATACTTTCCGACATTGAATTTCCCGGTTTGTATAAGTAAAACCAAGTGGCATAGGGTTCAAGGCTAAACTTAGCGCTATTGATGATAGAGTCACAATAGTCGATGCTTTTCTGGTATTGTTCGTCCCAAAGGTAAACATCAGAAAGAAGTGCCATTATCGCATATTTATTTGCTCTTCCTTTGTAATAGGCAGGATTACCAATATACTCAGTTGTATATGCTTTATCCTTTGCTTCAAGAAGGTCGTTGATTATTTGTTTAATCACCTCATCTTCTTTGCTTTTTGGTGGGAAAAGATCTTGCTTATCCGAGATCGAAGGTTCAATTACAAGTGGTACTTCTTTCCATATTCTTACAAGGTAGAAGTAACTCAACGAGCGGATAAAGAGAGCTTCAGCATCAATGGCTTGTTTCATTCGTGGAGTGAATGATTCATCAATGTCAACAACTTGTTGGTCGTAATACATTAAGGTATTGGCCAGGTTAATGGCATTGTAGTATTTTTCCCACTTTATTTTGCCGTTTGAAGAACTAATTTCACTTTCTGCAATATTGTTGTATTCACCAAAATTAGTATTTCCGAACTTTACAAAATCAGCACGCAATTCGCCCCAAATTAATGATTCAAGGGCTGCATCGCGAAAAGCATCGTATGTTGCAGCTAAAGCGCCATCGACATCTTCTCTTTTGCTCCAGAATTTTTCTTTAATTAAGTCGTTCTCCGGAGCAAGGGTTAACCAATCACTACAACCTGCCAATAACATTAGCATAAGGATTGGAGCAACGATTAGTTTATAATTTGATTTAAATTTTCTCATTGAACAATTATTAAAGGATTAGAAGGTTACGTTAATACCAAGCATGATTTTCTTTGATGGAGGAGTGCGGCTGTAGTCCTTTGGCAATTTTTTTGGATTTGATGGTACTCCCACATCAGGATCTTGTCCTGAGTAATTTGTCCAGGTATACAGGTTGTAAGCAGTAGCATAAAGCTTAAGTTCGCTAACCTTAATTTTTGTACAAAATTTCTTTCCAAACAAATAGCTCAACGAGAGAGTTTTCCAACGTAAGAACGATCCATCTTCAACAAAGCGGTCAGATCCCATCCAGTTGTACCCTTTATCGTACAATGCGCGAGGAACTTTGGTTTCGTCTCCCTGACGTCTCCAACGCCAGTTGGTATGAACACTTTGGTTGTCATGGTTATACATTTTCTCGGTATCCATTCGGGTTTGATTAATGATTTCCTGACCAACCTTAAAGTGGAAGAAGGTGTTAAGAATAAAGTTTTTGTATTTGAGACGACCGCCGCCACCACCCATAAATGTTGGGTTAAGGTCTCCAAGTGGTACCAAGTCTAACTCATTAATTATACCGTCAAAGTTCTCATCACTGTACTTGGCATCGCCACCCATGAATTGATATCCCTCACTTCCACCGTGAATCATGTTCATAGGTACGTCACCAGTGATTGCATAAATGGCATTTCCTGCTCTATCGCGAACAATGGCATCTTTATCAGTTTTATATACTCCTAAATATTTGTATCCATAAAAACCACCCATTGGTTGCCCTGGTTGCAGTGCAATTTTATAGTTCCCATTATCGAGCATGCTTTCATCAGATTTCAATGAATAGTTTGCTGGCAATTCCAGGATCACGTTTTCGTTGTGCGAGACATTAAAATTGAAACTTGCATTCCAATTTTTTGTTTTAATAAATGTATAGTCAAACATGAATTCAACACCCCTGTTTTCCATTTTCCCATCATTGAGGGCGTAACCTCCAAATCCGGTTGATGTTGGTATTTTTGCGTCTTCGAAATACAAGTTTAACGTTGTTTTTTTGTAAACGTCAAATTCAATATTCAACCGGTTATCAATTGCATATAACGATAACCCTCCATTCAGCTGATCGATGGTTTCCCATTGCAAACTGGTTAATTCCATTCCTCTTGGTTTAACACCCTGAAGATCCATGTACGAAAGATCTGAACCTGCAGAATAGGTATTGAAGTAAAGGTAATTTTGGTTAGGGGTGTTTCCACTTTGTCCCCAGCTACCTCTGATCTTTACGTCATCAAGAAAGTCTACGTTTTTCAGGAATGATTCTTCAGAAATACGCCAAGCCAATGAAACAGTTGGAAATAACCCCCAACGGCTTTCTTTGCTAAACTTAGAATTTCCCTCAGCCTTAGCACCTAATGTTAAGATATACTTGTCTTGTAGTTTATAATATGCTTGTAGAAACATACCCATTGACCTAAACTTAGAAAAGTTGGCTCCCATGTAGTTAAGGTGCTTATCTCCAATTGGTTCAGAGATGTATGGTGAAGCTGATTGACTGGTTTCAACTTTAAACCAACGGGATTGGGTTTCTTCGGTATCGAATTGACCCATAATGTTCAATTCATGACCTGTTGCTAATTTTGGAGTCCATACCAGTTGGTTAATGGTATATATTGAACTTTTCTTTGAAAATTCGTTTTGGCTACGGTTGGTAACATCACTGTTGTAATCATATCCAATTGCCTTATATGGAAGGAATTTAGTGATTTTACTGTCGAAAATATCAAGCGTTACTGTTGAGTTAAAAATCAACGAAGGTGAAATGCTATATCTTAGTGTAAATAAGGCACGTGCATTGTCTTTAATCCTTTTGTGTTCTCCCAGTTTTGCAAAAGCAACAGGGTTATAAATTTCACGAGAATTTCCCTGAAGTGTACTAGGTGGTGTAAAAAATTCACCATATGACACATCATTGCTATCGCGTTCATAAACCGAAAGGTTAGGCATTTTGCGGTA
>Ga0209373_10004689_pt1 | contig 11654 bp, 4 predicted proteins | sample Higcelweek5metaG_FD_187173 | JGI IMG/M metagenome (GOLD analysis project Ga0209373, IMG submission 187173) | Freshwater pond sediment microbial communities from the University of Edinburgh, under environmental carbon perturbations - High... | ecosystem: Environmental > Aquatic > Freshwater >... | reverse complement strand
GCCCTCGCTCTCGTGCTGCTCTTCGCCTCCGGCCTCTTCCTGCGCAGCGCCATCGCCGCGGCGGGGCTCGATCTCGGCTTCGAGCCGAAGGGCGTCGTCGTGGCGCGGATCGATGCGACCGCCACCGAGACCACACGCGCCCGTCTCGACCTGCTCGCCCGCATCAACGCCCTTCCGGGAGTCCGCGCCGCCAGCGCGAGTTCGCTGCTGCCCTACGGCAACCTCCACCAGTCGCGCCGCATCCAGAGGGCCGACACCCCACTCGCCGCCGACCGCGACGAATCCACCGTGGGCTGCCTGCTGACCGCCGCATCCCCGGGCTATTTCGCCACTCTGGGCGTTCGGCTGCTGCAAGGCCGCGACTTCAGCGAAACGGAAGCCGGCGACCCCTCCGCTCCGGCCGTCGCCATCGTCGACGAGGCCCTCGCCCGCAAGCTCTTCCCCGCAGGCGACGCGCTCGGGCGCTCGATCCGCTTCGCCGGTCAGCCGCAGGAACTCGAGATCGTGGGGATCTGCGCACCGCATCGCCATGCGCTCCTCGAAAAGGCGTCGCGCTCGCACCACCTTTTCGTTCCGGCCGCCAAGGCGCCCACCACGCACGCGTACCTCGCCGTGCGGCTCGCCGGCACGGCCCCGGCCGCCGTCGCGGCATTCACAGGTACGTTGCGCGACGCATTGCGCCGGTTCGCCCCAGAACTTGGGGCGCCAACCGTCACCACCTTCGAGGATTTCCTCGGGCACGACGTCGGCCTGTGGGCAACGCGTTTCCTGCTCGTCGCCTTTGGCGCCTTCGGCGTGCTCGCGCTGATTCTGGCGACGCTCGGCGTGTACGGGATCAGCTCCTACGCGGCGACCTGCCGCACCCGCGAGTTCGGCATCCGGCTGGCGCTCGGCGCCAGCCGTAGCGACATCGACCGCCTTGTCCTCCGCCAGCGCCTCCTCCAGACCGCACTCGGGCTCGGCTCGGGGCTCGTGCTGAGTCTGGGCGTGGCCCAGTTGCTGTCACGACTCATCTACCACGTCTCCGCCGTCGATCCGCTCACCATCGGCTGGACCACGACGCTGCTGGCGGCCACCGCCCTGCTGGCGGCGTGGCTCCCCGCCCGCCGTGCCTCGCGCGTCGATCCGCTGGAGGCGCTCCGCGCCGAGTGACTCCCGCCATGAAAACGCTCCTCCTCGCCTACTTCTCCGCCCTGTTGGGCCTCCTCGTCAGCTCCGCTCCTGCGGCAACCCCCATCGCGCCCGATCTCGCAGGCATGCCTTCCGAACTCGGCTGGAAACTCGTGAATCGTGCCGCCCAATCCATCGAGAAGGACGGCGCGCCGGCGGTCCGTCTCGAGGGCCGCGGCGACCACGGCTACGCGCGTGTCGAAAACCTCGACTTCGCCGACGGCTCCATCGAGTTCGACGCCCGTGGGAAGAATATCGTCCAGGGCAGCTTCCTGGGCATCGCCTTCCACGGCGCGGACTGGAAAACCTACGACGCCATCTATTTTCGGCCGTTCAACTTCCGGGCCGCCGACCCGATTCGGCGGCAGCACGCCGTGCAGTACATCGCGCTGCCCGCGCACACATGGCAGCGTTTGCGCTACGAGCATCCCGGCCGCTACGAGAAGCCCGTGGCGCCCGTGCCCGACCCCGACGGTTGGTTCCACGTGCGCATCGTCGTCGCCGCGCCCAAGGTCAGCGTGTTCGTCGACGGCGCCACAGAGCCGAGCCTCGTGGTCGACCAGTTGAGCGACCGTCGCCGCGGCTGGATCGCCCTCTGGACCGACGTGAACGGTGGCGACTTCGCCAACCTCCAAATCACACCCGCGCCCTGAGCACGATAAGACGCCGTTCCTCATCCCGTCCACCAGTCGTCCGCCCCGGCGTTCCACACTCCGCACTCCGCAATCCGTAATCCGCATTCCGCAATGTTCCAAGATCTCCGCTACGCCCTCCGCCAGTTCCGCCAGTCGCCCGGCTTCGCCGCCGTCGCCGTGCTCACGCTCGCGCTGGGCATCGGCGTCAACACCGCACTCTTCTCCATCGTCCACGGCGTGCTGCTGCGCCCGCTGCCCTGCCCGGAGCAGGAGCGGCTCGTCACCCTGAGCGAGTGGTCGGAGAAGATCCCGGGCATGTCGATCAGCTACCCGAACTTTCTCGACTGGCGCGCGCGGCAGTCGTGCTTCACCGCCCTCGGCGTCTCCCGCCGCCAGGCGTTCAACTACACGACGCAGTCCGGCACCGAGCGACTGTCCGCCATCGTCGCCAGCCACGACTACTTCGGCGCCCTCGGCGTGCCCGCCCTTAGAGGACGCCTCTTCGCCGCCGACGACGACAAGGCCGGCGCCGAACGCACCGTCGTCGTCAGCGAGGGATTCTGGCGCAAGAACCTCGGCGCCCGCGACGATGCCCTCGGCGAGAAGCTTCAGCTCAACGGCGATTTCTACACCATCGTCGGCGTCTTCCCGGAGGCGCTCAAAACCGTCGGCAACTCCGGCGACCTCGCCGTACCGCTCGGGCTCTGGGCCGACCAACTGCAACAGCGCGCGAATCATCCCGGCCTCTACGGCGTCGCGCGGTTGAAGCCGGGCGTGACATTCGCCGCGGCGGAAAGCGAGATGCACGGGATCGCCAGCCAGCTCGCCGCCGAGCACCCGGCCGAGAACACCGGGCTGTCCGTCACCGTCAGGCGGCTAACCGATGCGGCCTTCGGCTCGGTGCGCACCGCCCTGTGGGTGCTGCTCGGCGCCGCGGGCTTCGTCCTGCTCATCGCCTGCGCCAACGTCGCCAATCTCCAGCTCGCCCGCGCCCACGCGCGCAGCCGGGAGTTCGCCATCCGCGGCGCGCTCGGAGCCGGCCTCGCCCGGCTCCTGCGCCAGCTCGCCACGGAGAGCCTGCTGCTCGGGCTGGCCGGTAGCGCCGCCGGACTCGTGCTCGGCTCCTGGGCACTCACCGGACTGCGCACAGTGCTGCCCGTCGACATCCCGCGGCTCGCCGAGGTTTCCCTCGACGGCTGGGTCCTGGCTTTCGCCTGCGGCGCAGGCCTGCTCACCAGCGTCGCCTTCGGCCTGATCCCCGCCTGGTTCGCAGCGCGGCAGGGGCTACGCGCCTCCTTCGCCGCCACCCCGGGCGCGGGCGGCGCGGCCCACGGCCAGCGCTGGCGTGCCGCTCTCATCGTCGGCGAGTTCGCCCTCACATGCCTCCTCGTCGCCGGCGCGGGCCTGATGCTCCGCACACTCTCCAACCTCTACCGCGCCGACCTCGGCTACCGTACGGAGAACATCGTGACCTTCGACGTCGAGCTCGCCGGCCCCGCCTACCGCCAGTCGATCCAGCGGCGGGCCTTCATCGAGCAGACTCTGGAGCGCCTCGCGGCCCTGCCGGGCGCCGCGCAGGTCTCCGTCGTCAACCCGCTCCCGCTGCGCGGCGGCAACCAGAGCACCTACTACGTCGAGGGCACATCGGTGCCCGGGCCGGGCCGCGCCCCCTCGGCCGAGCGTGCGCAAATCGACGGCGCCTACTTCTCCACGCTGGGCATCGCCCTTGTCGGCGGCCGCACCTTCGGCCCGCAGGACAACGACACCGCGCCGCACGTGGCCGTCGTCGACACGCTCTTCGCCGAAAAGCACTTCCCCGGGCAGAACCCGCTCGGCAAACGCTTCGCCTACGGCGAGAAACCGCCGGCCAACGACTCCGACTGGCTCCAGATCGTCGGCATCGTCGGCCATATCCAGAACTTCGGTCTGCGCTCGCCCACGCGCGAGCAGACCTATCTCCCCTTCACGCAGAACACGCCCGCCGGAGTGACGTTCGCCCTGCGCACCGCGCAGGACCCCGCCGCCCTCATCCCCGCCGTGCGCGCGACGATGCGCGACAACGCCGCCGAGCTAGCCGTCTTCAACTTCCGCACGATGGAGGACCGGTTCGCGTCGAGCATCGCCACCGAGCGGCTGACCGTGCTGCTGCTGGGCGTCTTCGCCGCGCTGGCCCTGGTCCTCGCCGCCGTGGGCCTGTACGGCGTGCTCAGCTACGCCGTCGGCCAGCGCACGCGCGAGATCGGCGTGCGCATGGCGCTCGGCGCCGACGCCACCTCCGTCGTCGCGCTGGTTTTACGGCAGGGCGCACGTCTCGCCGGGCTCGGTCTGGCCGCCGGTCTTGTCGCGGCGCTGGGCGCCACACGCCTGCTCCAGTCGCTGCTCTACGGCGTATCGGCGTTCGACCCGCTCAGCCTGGCCGCCGTCGCCGCCATGCTGGCGCTGGTCGGCGCGCTGGCCTGCTGGCTGCCCGCCCGCCGCGCGACGCGAGTCGACCCGCTCGTCGCGCTGCGCAGCGAGTAGCAACATTCTCAATTCCGATTCCTCCGCCGCCACCGCATCTCGCGACACTCATCTTCTCTCAAATCCGCGATTCCCTCCCTCCGCCCCAATCGCAAATCGGCAATCAAAATGATCCAAGACTTCCGCCTCGCCCTCCGCCAGCTCCGCAAGACCCCCGGCTTCACCGCCGTCGCCGTGCTCTCGCTCGCCCTCGGCATCGGCGCCAACACCGCCGTGTTCAGCTTGGTGAACGCGGTGCTGCTGCAAACGCTACCCGTGAAGAACCCGCAGGAACTGGTGCTCTTCAACTGGCTCACCGCCGCCGAGAACACCGGCCCGGGAAACTCCAGCGGCACGCAGACGGTCGAGCCCGGCACGAACCTCCGGACAGGCACGTCTTTCACGATTCCCATGTTCGAGGCGTTTCGCCTTCAGCACGAGACGCTCGCTGAGGTCATCGCGTTCGCACCGGTCTATGGCGGCGTCAACGTCACTTCCGATGGCAACGCCGGAACCGTCTCCGGCGCCCAAGTCGTCTCCGGCGACTACTACAGTGCATTGGGTGTCTCCGCTGCCGTGGGACGGCTCCTCGCGCCGGAGGACGACGCGCCCGCCGCCGAGCCCGTGGCCGTGATTTCCCACCGCTACTGGCAGCGCCAGTTCGGCGGTGATCCGGCGGCTGTGGGCAAATCCATCACGGTCAACGGCGTACCGGCCACGGTCATCGGCGTGACCGCTCCGGCGTTCATCGGCGCGATGCAAGCCGGTGAAGTCATGGACATCACGCTACCGCTGTCGCTCGAGAGCCGCATCAATCGGGGCCAGGGGGACAACCGCCGGGCAGGCTACTGGTGGGTGCGGATCATGGGGCGCCTGAAGCCGGGCGTGACCGCGGAACAGGCCCGCGCGAGCCTCGAAGGCGTATTCAATGCCAACGCCCGCGGCAATCTCCGGGCCAGGGCGCTGCCGGGGGCGCCCTCGATCGATCCCGAAAAAATCCCTCTGCCGCGGCTGCGGGTCGAGCCCGGCGGCCAGGGACTATATGAGGCGCGGCGCACCTACGAGCGCTCGCTCCGCCTGCTCACCGGTGTGGTCGCGCTCGTGCTGCTGATCGCCTGCGCCAACGTCGCCAATCTGCTCCTCGCCCGCGGCGCCGCCCGCCGGCGCGAGATCGCCGTGCGGCTGGCGCTCGGCGCCAGCCGGGGCCGCCTCGTCGGCCAGTTGCTCGCCGAGAGCGTGCTGCTGGCCGCGCTCGGCGCGGCCGCCGGCATCGTGGTTTCCATGTGGGGAGTTCAGGCGTTGCTCGCGTTGCAGCCCTTCGGGGCCGGCGCGCCCCTGTTCGACACCTCCATCGATTGGCGCGTGCTCGGCTTTGCCTGTGCCATCGCCCTCGGCACGGGCGTCGCCTTCGGCCTCGCGCCCGCGCTGCGGTCGACGCGCCTGAACCTCACGGATGAATTTCAAGGCGGCGCACGCACGCTCGGGGCGGGGTCGCGCTCCGCGCTGGCAAAGGCTCTGGTGATCGTGCAAGTCGCGCTCTCGCTTGTGCTGCTGGTGGGCGCCGGGCTTTTCGTTCGCACGTTGCGCAACCTCCGGAACATCGACGTGGGATTCGATCGCGAGCGGCTCCTTCTGTTCGAAGTCGACGCCGTCGCCAACGGCTCGCCCGTGCCGCAGGCCCGCGCCGCCTACGATCGGATACGCGACCGCATCGCCGCGCTGCCCGGCGTACGGCGCGCGAGCTACGCCCACGTCGCACCGCTCAGCGACAACAACTGGAACAGCACCGTCGTCGTTCCCGGCTATGCTCCGGGGGAAGTCAACGACACGTATGTGCGCATGAACGGCCTCGGTCCCGACAACTTCGCAACGATGGGAATCCCGGTGTTGCGCGGCCGGGACTTTGCGGCCGGCGACGCATCGGCCAGCGCGCCGAAAGTCGCCATCGTCAACCAGTCCTTCGCGAAAAAATACTTCGGGAACGAAGATGTGGTCGGCCGTCGCGTCCGCACCAGCGAGCGATCCACCGCTCCCGACATCGAGATCGTCGGCCTCGTGCGGGACGCGCAGTATGCCAAGGTGAAATCGGAGCCGCTGCCGGTGGCGTTCTTCCCGTATGCCCAGCTCCAGACCATCCGGACGGCCAATTTCGTGGTGCGCTTCAACGGCGACGAGGCGGCATTGACCGCGGCCATCCGCGGCGCAGTTCGGGAAATCGACGCCAGTCTGCCGATGGCCAACGTCCGCACTCAGAAGCAGCAGATCGATCGGCTGATGACCCAGGAGCGACTCTTCGCAAACCTGTGCAGCGCGTTTGGCGGACTGGCCCTCGCGCTCGCGGGAGTCGGGCTCTACGGGCTGCTGGCCTATGCGGTGCAGCGGCGCACCGGCGAGATCGGGCTGCGCATGGCGCTCGGCGCGATCCCAAGCGGTGTCCTGTGGATGGTCGTACGCGAATCGCTGGGGCTGGTCGCATGCGGAGTCGTGGTCGGAACCGCCACCGCGCTCGGCGCCACGCGCTGGATCGCCAGCATGCTTTTCGGCGTGCGCGAGACCGATCCGCTGACCTTCGCGTTCGTCGTCCTTCTGCTCCTCCTCGTCGCGTTCGCGGCGGCGCTGCTGCCCGCCCGTCGAGCGTCGCACGTCGACCCGCTCGTCGCGCTGCGCAGCGAGTAACCGCTGCGAGGAAACGGCCAAGACAAAGTCACCACCGAATCACACCGACACCACTTCCCGACCTCCCGCATCGAGCCATTCCCCGCTCCTGCGCCAATCGAAAATCGGCAATCTCGAATCGAAAATGCTCTCCGACCTCCGCCTCGCCCTCCGCCAGCTCCGCAAGGCCCCCGGCTTCGCCGCCGTCGCCGTGCTCACCCTCGCGCTGGGCATCGGCGCCTGCACCGCCCTGTTCTCCGTCGTCGACGGCGTGCTGCTGCGCCCGCTGCCCTACCCCGGGTCCGACCGCCTCGTGATGGTCCGCGAGACACTGCTGCCCGACTTCCCGAGCTTCTCCGTCTCGCCCGGCAACTACAGCTCGTGGAAGTCCGCCGCGCAGAGCTTCGAGAGCCTCGCCGCCTTCCACGGCGCGTCCTACGCACTCACCGGCCGCGGCGAGCCGGCCCGGATCGACGCGGTGCGCGCCACCGGCAACTACCTCTCGACGCTCGGGCTCCGCCCCGCGCTCGGCCGCGACTTCGCGCCCGAGGAGGACAGCCCGGGCGGCGCGGCCGTCGTGCTGCTCGGCCACGGCTTCTGGCAACGCCAGTTCGGCGGACGCGAGGACGCCCTCGGGCAGACGCTCCAGCTCGACGGCAAGCCGTTCACCGTCGTCGGCGTGCTGCCCCCGGCGTTTCGCGACGCCGATCTGCTCACGCCCACCGCGCTCTCCGCCGCGGACCTCCAGAACCACGGCAACCACTACCTGCGGGTCGTCGGCCGGCTCCGCGCCGGCACGACACGCGAGGCGGCGCAGGCGGAACTGGCCGGCATCGCCGCCGCGCTCACCAAGCAGTTTCCCAACTCGAACAAGGGCTGGAGCGTGCGCACTTACGACCTGCTCGACTGGACGGTCGGCGGAGTGCGCCCGGTGCTCTGGGCGTTATTGGGCGCTGTCGCCTTCCTCCTGCTCATCGGCTGCGCCAACGTCGCCAATCTACAGCTCGCCCGCGCGGCGGCGCGCCACCGCGAGTTCGCCGTCCGCTCCGCCCTCGGCGCCTCGCGCCCGCGCATCGCGAGACAACTTCTCACCGAAAGCCTGCTGCTCGCCCTGCTCGGCGGTTTCTTCGGGGTGATGGTGGCTCAGTGGGGCGTCGGCGGCCTGCTCGCGCTCGCGCCGGAAAACCTGCCGCGGGCCGAGGAGATCGCCGTCGACGGTCGCGCGCTGCTGTTCGCCGCGCTCGCGACCGGGCTCACCACCCTCGTGTCCGGCCTCGCGCCCGCACTGCGCTCGTCGCGCGTGGATCTCCAGCCCGCGTTGGCGGAGTCTTCGCGGACGGCGACGGGGCGCCACAGCCGGCTGCGCAACGCCCTCGTGGTCGCCGAGGTGGCCGTCGCCCTGGTCCTGCTCATCGGCGCGGGGCTGCTGCTGCGCAGCTTCGCCCGTCTCCAGTCGGTCGATCCCGGCTTCGAGCCGGGCGGCGCGTATTCGTTCGCCGTCAACCTGCCGTCGCCCGGGTACAGGCGGCCCGCCAAGCAGGCCGCGTTCGCCGCCCAGGCCACCGCCGCGCTCGCCGCGTTGCCGGGCGTAGCCGAGGTCGGCGCCGTCACCACCGTTCCCTTCGGCGGCAACGACTCCGTGCTCAGCTACTACCGCGAGGACCGGCCCCGGCCCGAGCCGGGCCGGATGAGCAACGCCTACTACTACGCCGCGACGCCCGGCTATTTCCGCGCGCTCGGCCTCCGCCTCCTCCGCGGGCGTGTCTTCGACGACCACGACACGGCCGACTCCCGGCCCGTCGCGATCGTCAGCGAGTCGCTGGCGAAGCAGGCGTTCGGCGACGCCGATCCGCTCGGCAAGCGGTTCTTCCTCTCCAACAGCGACAAACGCTGTCCCGAAATCGTGGGCATCGTGGCCGACACCAAGCACTACGGGCTCGAGGACAGCGCGCTCGCCCAGCTCTACGAGCCGTTCGCGCAAAGCCCCGGCAGTTTCTGCGACCTGGTCCTGCGCACCGCCGGCCCGCAGCCTCTGTCCGCGGCCGGGATCGCCGCCGCGATCCACGCGATCGACCCGTCGCTGCCGGTGCAGGGATTCGCCTCCATGGAAACGCGGCTGGGGCGCTCAGTCGCCGGGCAGCGCTTCGCGGCGCTGTTGTTCGCGGTCTTCTCGTCCATCGCGCTGGTCCTCGCCGCCATCGGCATCTACGGCGTCGTGTCGTACGCCGTCGGCCAGCGGACGCCCGAGATCGGCATCCGCATGGCCCTCGGCGCCCGGCGCGAGACGATCCTGCGCCTGGTGCTGGCCCAGGGCTCGCGCCTCGTCGCCCTCGGCCTGGCCCTCGGCGTGGGCGGCGCCGTCCTGCTCACCCGGCTGCTCTCCAGCCTGCTCTTCGGCGTGAGTCCCCACGATCCCGCGACCTATGCCGCGCTCGTCGCCGTGCTCGGCCTCGTCGGCGCCCTCGCCTGCTGGCTCCCCGCCCGCCGCGCCACCCGCGTCGACCCGCTCGTCGCTCTCCGCAGCGAGTAGCAACATTCCCAATCTCCGATTCCTCCGCCGCCACCGCACCTCGCGACACTCATCTTCTCTCAAATCCGCGATTTCCTCCCTCCGCCCCAATCGCAAATCGGCAATCGAAAACCGAAAATGATCCAAGACTTCCGCTTCGCCCTCCGCCAACTCCGCAAGGCCCCCGGCTTCACCGCCACGGCCCTGCTCACGCTCGCGCTGGGCATCGGCGCCTGCACAGCGATGTTCAGCATCGTCAACCGCATCGCGCTGCAGCCGCTGCCCTACGCCGAGGCCGAGCGCCTCGTGCAGCTCTGGGAGGACAGCCGCGGCGACGGCACGGGGCGCAACACCGTCGCCGGCGGCGTCGTCAAGGGGTGGCAGGACCAGAGCACCATCTTCGAGGGCATCGCCGCCATCAACCAGGCCAACGCCAATCTCACCGGCACCGAACACCCGGCGCGCCTGCGCGGCCTGCAAGTGAGCTCCAACTACCTTCATCTGCTGCGCCTCCAGCCGCTCCACGGCCGCGACTTCCTGCCGGCCGAGGGGCAGCCCGGGCAGGACAACGTCTTGATCCTCAGCCATGCCGCTTGGCTGAACTTCTTCGGCGGGGACCGCGATCTGGTAGGCCGTACGATCCTGCTCGGCAACCAGCCGCGGACCGTCATCGGCATCCTGCCCGCCACGGCGCGGCTCACCGCCGGCGTCGATTTCCTGCTTCCCTTCGCCCACGGCACCCCGGGCTGGAGCCGCTCCTTCGCCGGCCACAACCTCACGGTCGTCGGCCGTCTCCGACCCACGGCGACACTTGACCAGGCGCGCAAGGAGCTGGCCGTCATCACCGAGCGCCAGCGCACGGATTATCCGGCCTTCAAGAAAGCCTGGGGCGTGCTGCTCGTGCCGCTGCACGAGGAGGTGACCGGCGCCCTCCGCCCGCAGTTGCTCCTCCTCCTTGGCGCCACAGTCTGCGTGCTGCTCATCGCCTGCGCCAACGTCGCCGGCCTGCTGCTCGCGCGCGCGGTGAGCCGGACCCGGGAGATGGCGCTGCGCCTCACCCTCGGCGCCTCCCGATGGACGGTCGCCCGCCAGTTGCTGACCGAGAACCTGCTGCTCGCCCTGGGCGGCGGCGTCCTCGGGATGATGCTCGCGCTCTGGGGCGTGGCGGCGTTCGAGGCGTGGCGCCCGGCCGATTTCGCCCCCGGACTCTCCGTCCGGATCGATGGACACACCCTTGCCTTTGCACTCGTCGCCTCGCTCGCCACCGGGCTGGCCGCCGGCCTCGTCCCGGCATGGCGACTGGCACGGACACCCTGCAACGAACTGCGGGCCGGTACCCGCGCCTCGTCGGCCGGGGCGCACACCGGCGCCCGCGGCGCCCTCATCGTCGGCCAGATCGCCCTCTCGCTCATCCTGCTGCTGGGCGCCGGCCTGCTCCTGCGCAGCCTGGTGCGGCTGCAATCCGTCCCCCTGGGCTTCGAACCCTCCGGCGTCCTGCTCGCCGACCTGACGCTCGACTCCGCGGCCTTCCGCGACGGCGAGAAGCGCGTGCGCTACCTCGACGAGATCGCGCAGCGGGTGCGGGCCCTGCCCGGCGTCGACAGCGTCGCCATCGCTCCGTTTCTGCCGCTGCAATCCGGTTACACCGAAGGCGTGAACGCCGAGGGCGCCACCACCCCGGGGCCGCTCGCCGTCCTCAACTTCGTCACCGGCGACTATCTGCAGGCGATGCGCATCCCGCTGCAGGCCGGCCGCCGGTTCACCGTCGGAGACAACCGTCCGGACGCGCCGCGGACCATGCTCATCAACGCCCACCTCGCCTCCCGCCTGTTCGCCTCCGCCAACCCGCTCGGCAGGCGTATCCGCCTGCTCGGGCAAAGCTACGAGGTGGTGGGCGTCACCGGCGACGTGCTCGTGCGCGGCGTGGAGCGTGGCGTGCTGCCGCTGGTCTACCTGCCCGAGGCCTTCTCCGGCGGCTTCAACAACAGCCTTGTCGTGCGCACCGGCCTGGCGCCGCTGTCGCTCGCGAAAAGCGTGCAGGCCGCCGTCCTGGCGGCGGCGCCCGACCAGCCTGTATCCAACCTCCGTACCTACGACCAGGTGCTGGCGCAGCAGGCCTTCTCCCGGCGCCTGATGCTGGGACTGCTCGGCCTGTTCGCCGCCCTCGCCCTGGTGCTCGCCGCCGT
>Ga0209373_10004687_pt1 | contig 11658 bp, 16 predicted proteins | sample Higcelweek5metaG_FD_187173 | JGI IMG/M metagenome (GOLD analysis project Ga0209373, IMG submission 187173) | Freshwater pond sediment microbial communities from the University of Edinburgh, under environmental carbon perturbations - High... | ecosystem: Environmental > Aquatic > Freshwater >... | reverse complement strand
TAATTAATTAAGTCAAAGCAAAGCCCCCCACAAATAGTGACGTCATTATTAGCAGCAATACAGGTAGAATTCGAAAAATGGTCTCACGTGAAAGCAAAGGTTTTCCTGCTTTAAGCAATGCCAACAGCAGTCCCCCTAAACCCATGAGAGCACCACCAATACTGATCAGAATAAAGCCGGGTGGCATACGACCTGATAGCACCAGCATAAGCGGGAGCAGGAAAATTGTCAGGCCGGCAATCCCGTGTACAATGGTCAGAATGAATAAGGGCAGCCTGTTTTTCATTGAAATTGTTCTGGTAACGATTATTGCAAATAATCCAGCTATGGCAAAAATCAGATAAGGGAGCTTGAAATTTGGAAGATGTTGCCAAACGAGTCCTGTTGCAAGACTGAGCGGAATGATCGTCGAAACGATGACCACGATAGGTGAATCCAGAACCTCAAGGCCAAGGATAAGCATCAACAAAGCAGCTATAAGTAAAACGCCAAAGGCTATTGTGTAAGATATTATTGGCAATCTACCGAAACCATCAATGCCAACTGCTATCTGGTAAGCGGAGATTACGCCCGTGACAAGAAGCAAAATACGATCCAGGATGGTTATTTTCATGAAGTTTTCTTCTCAGAAATAATTTTGCGATGAATTCTTACTATATTAGCAAAGTAATGGAGGCTGGAAGTTAATAAACCTCCACCGATTCCCAGATACAGGATGGCTAATAAGGGTTTTGGAATAGGTGAATAGGTGCGCAGGTAGATGCCTAGCGTCATCATAAACAAAACCAGCGGATAACTTGTCCAACCCTGAAAGGCAAAGAAACAAACTTTTTCGGCTTTTAACTTACCAATGCGATTAATGTTCTTCTTTGCCAGCTTTGAAAATCCGAAATAATAGATACATGCGGCCAACGCGAGCCCTGCTGAAACGAAGAGAGTTAAGTCAGAAAAAACGGCTTGTTTCAGCCAATCCGCGGCAAGGCTAATTAACAATAAACCCACTCCAAACCAGACAAATCCTGCAGAAAGGTATAACCATACTTTGTGTACAGCGGGTTTAAATCTACGAAACTGGTCAAGTTGGATTTCCATTAAACGACCATCAAAAGCATTGACGAAAGCATGTAAATTGATGCGTACTTAAAGAGGCCAAAATTGATACGGTCTGATGGACGGATGATCAAAAACAATGCCAAAATGATCAAACCGATTGAAAGCACACTAAGCAATCGCAAGCATCCCCACGTTAATCCTATTCCCCACGCGGCCATTCCCATCGCGATGGCTGCAAGGATGCTTGAAACAGCGATTATGGCTTGATTTACTTTTGTTCCATATACTGACACGACTGTTGGAATTCCAGCTTTAAGGTAGTCTTTTGCGTAGCGCATATTAAAGGTCAGGATATGGGTCGGGATCCATAACAGGATTCCCAACGCCAAGACAACTCCAATCCAGTCAAGACTGCCTATACCGAGGAATCTGCCTGCAAGGATCGGCATGCCTCCTGATATTCCACCCCAAACGATGCTCCAACAAGTTCGCCTTTTCAGCCAGATGGTATACACGACTACATCGAAAAACAGACCTGCAAAGATGATGATCCCGAATCCGATATTCATGAACAGGGCCAGGCCAACACCCAGGAAGGACACAATCAACCCGACCCATAAAGCTTCTTTCGGTTTGATCTTTCCAGATGCCAGAGGGCGTGCTTTGGTTCGTTCCATTTTTGAATCAATATCACGGTCGAACCACATGTTGAGAATGGTGCTTCCGGCAATGGAGGCCAATAAACTAATAAACAAACCGAGCATGGTGCTAAGGTTATGCACAGGGCAGCGCGCCGACATGTACCCGGCCATTCCTGTTGCCACCAACAGGCCAGTTTGCAAGCTTTTGGTTAACGGCCAGAATAATCGGATTTTTTCGAATAGTCTAATTATCATATTTACTCACCAATTTGTGCGGTATATATGCTTGTTGTACTTCGTTCAATCGCTAGTGTTGCGTACACATCGGAAACCAACACCTGGGCTGAAATAAGTTGGAGTGGCATTGTTCCTCGTCCAGATTCGCAGGTCCATATCATAGGTGTCTTTTGAACCGCCGCGCATAAAACGATAGTGCATACCTTCGTACACATTGCTTGTCCATTGCCAGACATTTCCAGCCATATCATATAAACCGTATGGAGATGAAGAATCCAAGGTTATATATCCATCATAAGACTGTCCGTTGTAGAAACCTACCGGGGTAGTTCGGGAACCAAAGGTACGCATATCCTCAAAAGGATCACGGCTTGAGTAAAAATTAGCGTTCTCTCTTTTAATATCCTCTCCCCAGGGGAAGGGGCGTGTATCAGATCCACGTGCTGCTTTCTCCCATTCGAGCTCGGAGGGCAGATGCTCATTATAGTAGCCGCAGTAGCCCCACGCTCCGAACCAGGTAACCATCGTCATTGGATGATTCTCATACCCGGCTTGTGATGAAAATTCTCCTCCATCAAACTTGATCCGTTGGGACGGATCATTCAATGGAATAAATAGCCAATCTCCCTCTGCTATTAATTCCTCGTGTTTGACTCCGTGGAATTCATCGCCGGGGTAATAACCAACTATTTGATCGCCGTCAACTTTGACATAGCCATCCGCAAGGGCTTTGTTGAGGAAGACCGCGTATTGAGCAGTGGTCACATCGGTCACCATGATTTCATAGGCATCAGTGGTTTGGATGTCGTTATGCTGACCAAAGTAAAATTCACCCGTGGGGATTTTCGCCCAGGCATCCGAATTAACACCCGTATCAAAAGCAGGAATTGGAGCATTTAGATCCACAGGTTTACAAGAAGTCAATAAAAAGATCACTATAATGAGAGTTGGAAGCAACTTTTTCATTCCACCACCTCCTCTGAGAGTTCCTGTTCCTTTTCGGCGGTCCATTTGCCCTTCTTTTTGAACAAATCTATCAGCCTCCAAACCATGACAATTGCTAGCAAAACCAACAAGGCGCCGAGCCCAAAGTCAATGGCATACATCAGACCATTAACCAACGGCTGCTGTTCAGCTTCTGTTATAAAAAGTCGTTTCATCTCAAAGGCGGTTACGCCAGCCAGCGCTATGTCTGAAAATAGGATGATTCCCCACCCATAAAGTTGGCGTACTTTACCCTTGAGGCCGATGATGTCGCCATAATAAAGCAGAATGATTGTTGCAATAATGGCTGAAAGTGCATGCCAGTGGCCAGTCAACTCGATTCTTTCCTCGCGCGCAGGCCACACACGAAAGATTTCATCCAGCCGGACTGCCATGAAAATTCCAAGACCGCTTGTAGTAAAGTTCATGAAAAGCATTTGCCATGTGGGTCCAAATTTCAGCGGATCTTTTACCAGTGCTTTAAGCTTGTCTCCGAATTTTGGTTTTTCCAAATGACGGGTGCCATTTTTGATCAGTTTATTCCAGCTCCAGATGAGCAAGAGCAAGGCTGCAACCATAGATGGCGTCGCACCAGTGTATATGATCATGTGTGCGATTGGTTCAAGAGGTGTGGCTACTCCCCAGACACCAAGGTTCAGAAGAATCGTGCCCAGAATCATGAGTGGCATGGCAAGCTTGTGGAGAAATCCTTTGAAGTTCAGCCAACGCCCTATGATAAGTGTGAGCATCACAGCGATTAGCGCTAACATAATGTGCAAATGTCCGATGACTGAATACTCCATCGTAGTTTTTTCTGGGATTCTGATAATATTTTCGGCCAAAAAGACTTCAAATCCATTGCCGAAAAATGAACCCGGGATCGCACCAAAAAGCGCTGAAATTACAGTGGTAAGAGCGGTAGCAAAAAATGCTATACGCTCGATATCCACCCCTTTTTTCGTATGGGCGTAAGTCTTATCAGGCTGATAGTATTCTTTTTTCCAAGGCCAGAGGGCAATTACCAGCAGCACACCGGCAAAAAAGATTAATGAAAGGCCGAAGATGTACACGCCATGGAAAGCCCAATTATGACCGAAGTAGGCGAATCCCATCCCGAAGATCATGGTCAAGATATAGCCGACTGTGATGATGGCATTTATGGCCGTCTTTAAGAAGGATTTCATCTTCAAAAGGCTTGTGATCATGTACGTCTCGATCGCAACAACTGCCATGGCAATAGAGTGATACAGGATGATAATTCGTCCTTCTCGTTCTGCTTGCAGCATATCCATATTGAAAAGTTTGATGACAACTTCTCGCACGCCCATCTCTGCCATCGGCCCTGAAAGCATTCCCCAAATGGCTGTGGTAACAGCGATCATTGCGATTGCTACCAGGATTAACCCTTTGGTAGAATTAAAGAGGTAATTTAATCGGTCTTTGATGAATTGCATAGGAACACTCCATATTTCGTTTTAAGATTCGGATTTATTCCAGTTTTCGAGCATCTTGCGCGTTCCTGGCAGGACCAGGTATATAACCAGGGCAGTACTGATCAAAGGTGCAGGCAGGAACATGGAGAAACGGTGTACTTCAAACAAAGCGTTGTTTATCCCCATGGGATATCCTGCTATCATTGACATCGATCCTGCAAATATTCCCATTGGAATAGCCCACGATTTTTTGTCTAATAGGGCAAAAATGAAAATCGCCCATGCTGCAGCACCCCACCAACTTACTTGCTGTGATATGGCATAGACCCCGTTCCAGAATGGATCAATACCTTTTGTAGATACATATTTTGAAATTGGAGCGACACCGTCAATAAAGGTGAGTACATAAGCCAGACCAGCAATGAATGCCAATAAAATGATATTTTTCTTTACACCGTGAATGAGAAGCATACCAAACCATAATACGGCTGCAATAATGAACACAACCATGGTTGAAGGTGGTAAGTCGCCATCCATGGCGGGGATCATTGGGAAAAATCCTGCCAGGAGTTGGATAGTTGAGGCTATTGTTCCCAACAACCAGGCCCACTTTTCTTTTCGAAGGAAACCATAAAAAGCTACCGCCCAGATTGCTCCGGCAGTGATTCCAAGCCATCCGAGAACGGCAAAAGTTATACTAACAGATGTGGCTTCATCTGAGCGGCCAGTAATTACATGTGCATCAATGATTGGATTGTATTGGGCTGCTATCAGATAAAAGAACAGCAATCCAGTTAGTATACCCAGTGCTGCAAAAACAGCTCCCAATTTCGTGTTGTTTTTCATTGAAACTCTCCCTTTTATGATGTATTTATATTGATTTTTCAAATACGGACTAAAAATAACCAATTACCTTCAACCAGTAAATTGTTTGGCAAATGCTGAGACCAACCCACTGGAGAAAAGTACGGCAACGGCTAGAACGACATTTATGATCAAGAGCTTAAAGCTTAATTGTTCTTTTTCTGGCATCATCACGGCTTGCGGACGACTTATTACCAGACTGCGATACAGTGTGATTCCAATCATGAGGATGACCAGAATATGCTTGATCGACAAGGCAACTGAGTACGCATTACCAAAGCCAAATAAAGAGTCAAATTCCGGATTTCGGTTACTCAATAATAGACCAGTAAGTATTAGCCCACCCATGCTGATATACACCCATATGCTTTGACGGTTTTGAAAAGCACTCATTACTTTTTTGACCTGTGGACCAGGCCCTAATGCTTTTTTAAGAGCAGGTAGGTAGCTAATCACAGTGACAATCAGACCACCCATCCAAATCACGGTAAAAAGATCGTGTAAGAATGTCACAAAAGCAAAAACGAATGTTTGTACAGTCATGTCACACTCAACCTTCCACAACAATGTTCGTGGGACTTGTTGGCCGTGGAGCTTTCATATTTAACAATCGCAACTGAGAATTGCTATCGTTAATCAAGCGGTGAGGTGTTTCAGGCTGCATTTCCACCAGCATATCAGCGGAAAGAGAGATGGTCTCATCACCTGCTTCCAAAATCCCTGTGCCGTTTAATATATAAAGGTAAACGTTTGTATGGGCGACATGTTTTTTTTGCACTTGCCCTGGTTCAAGCGATAAATGTTCAAATTGCGCCGATTCACTAACAAGTAAAGCGCGTACACTAATGGAATGTGGATTTGGAATTTCGGCTGTATCAAAGGTTTTTACGATTTTCATAAAACGCCTTCCCTTTATTTCTATTTAGATAAAAAATGGAGTATCAATAAATTCAGTTATCACTCTTCTTTCGTCTGGCTTCTTTTCTTGCGCTGTCCTTTGGCAATGTAGGGGATCAGAAATAAATACGCGCCACTCAAAGCCATGATAAGCATCAAGAGGGACGGAATTTTTTCCAGCTTTTCCCAGATTTCCATTAATTCTTTGTTACCGACTAGTTTTAAAATGAGTACTGCCGGAATTGCAATGGCAGTCGGCACAGCGATCCAGCGATGAAATTTCCTCAACCATTTCGATAACCACTTTATCATGCTAAGCTACCTCTTCCTTAAAATTGTTTAAATCCAAATTAACTGCTCGAGATGGGCTGGGGGCGCCAGGTGCTTCAATACGGTTAACCACTCCCCGTATACCAACCACTTGTTTTGCGAGTTTTTCAGCAGTTTCGCGCTTCACCATTGAGTCAACCACACCAGCTAAATGTGCAATACCATTTAAGACACCCACACGCAGGTTAGTAGAGGAAATTAGGCTGTCAGTTACAAAGTCAGTCAGTATGACCTCACGCAGTTTTTCATCCTTTTTGTTTACTTTTTGTTGCGTCATCGTTTATCACCTCATTTACGAGAACAACCTTAAATAGTGTACATATTCGAAAGATTTTTGTGTACGACTTTTATCGTGCTGTGTTTTATCTCTCTATAACGAAGGACTATTCAAATACTGCATCTTTTTGTTTTTGTGTGATTGTATAAACATCAATCCAAGAATTAATGCCCAAACGATCAACCTAATGGTCATAGCCCGGATGCTGTCTGGGGCAACAATATTACGATAAGTGATCTGCAGGATGAGCATAACGAGAGCATGAAGACTAAAAGTTCCAATAGCTGTTGGCAGTGCAAATCGGCTGTTTGTAAAGATAAAGATGGAGGTAATGAAAACGGTCAGAATTCCGATGGTGTAATTGTAGATTGGAAGCCAATTAATCACATAATATCCAGGATCATTACCCAATAAAACTTGCGCGCCTGCGAATACAGCCATTCCTCCAATGATGAAAGCAAGGATGGACGCAATTTTTGTAAATATTGTTTTCATGCTTTTTCTCCTCGGTTGTGGTGAAAGGAAGCAACCAATTTGAGTATAGGTTCTTTCTAATGGCAGGTGAACGACTTAAGTCGTGTTCGCAGGAACAACATCATTCCCAATAAATCAAACGTCTGAATTGGGTTTTGATAAGAGACATACGGAAATATTCGGATTCGACAAAAGTCGTAGCAATAGCTGGATTCGTGAGCTAAGGTTTAGCTAAGTTAATAACTAGTATTTGGATTAATTATCCATTTATTTTTCTGTTTGGCGAATATAGGAGAGTGGCGTCATGGAAATTGACAAAGATACGCGCATTTCAGCAATCTTATTGGAATACGGTGACATCGCTGAAGTAATGGAAGTATTCGGCGTTCATCGAGTAGGAAAATATTCCCTGCGAATGTTTCTCGCAAAAGCATTAACAGTGGAATGGGCAGCACGAGTACATCGCGTGCCACTTGATGAATTTCTTGAAATTTTGCACAAAGCAGTTGCAAAAAAGGAAAGTGAATCCCAAAATGGATAAATACAAGGTAACCGAGGGAATAAACAAAAGGAAAGTCATTGGCTTATTCTTTTTCGGTTTACTCTTGATGGCCGTGGTCGAAATTGGGATTGGTTGGATTTGTGGTGATTGGGGACGAATAAAAATTGGTTGGCTGAATTATTTGCTTGGTCCCACTTTAACTGCTGGTGGAATTGCTCTCGTAATTTGGTCAGTACTTACCCAATATAAAGTCGGGGATGGCACTCCCGCTCCAATGGTTGCCACTAAAAAACTTGTGACGCAAGGACCGTATTCCCATACTCGCAACCCTATGACTCTTGGTGCATTGTTTGTTTACACAGGAATCGGAATTTGGATGAGTTCTTTTTTGCTTATCATTTTAAGTATGTCTGTTTTCAGCTCCTTGTTATTATTTATCTACATTCATGAGACACGAGAATTAGCAAGACGTTTTGGAGAGGAGTACCTGGAGTATCGAAAAAGAACGCCATTCTTAGTTCCAAAGATCTCACAAAAACAAAAAAATAAACCTTAACGATCCACACGTTCTGATAATCCTTTGGGATCTAAAATTACTATAATCTGCTTTTCCACCTTAAGATAGCCCTCTATTTCTAGAGTTTTCATGGCCCGGCTGAGTACGTCACGCACTGTCCCCAATCGTACTGCCATCTCATCAAAAGTGGTCCATTCCTGACGTGGGACAATCAGGCGCTCATTTCTCAGTTCTGCATTACGCAGCAATGTGCTGGCCAATCGAGCTTCGACACTCCTCAAAGATAGATCCTCGACAAGTCCAATATAATGCAGCACACGTTCACTTAATCTATGGATTATTGCTAGAGCAAGAGAGGGATATTGCTTAACTAAAAGCATAAGAACCTCTGAAGGAATTAACCATGCTTCAACATCTTCCAGCGCAGTGACGGTACCCGGGTAGGAAGTACCAGAAAAAACAGCGATATCTCCAAAAATATCGACGGGGCGAAGAAATAGCAAGCCTTGTTCACGGCCTTCATGCGTCATGCGAGTTGCCTTTACCCAACCCTTTTCCAGAATGTATACATAATCTGCTGGTTCGCCCTCCAGATAAATAACTTGCCCTGCCTTATATTGCCGAGGTATGGCAACATCGATTATTGCATTCTGAGCTTCAATGGGCAAAGACTTAAAATGCTCGATTTTTGATAAAGTAAGTTTAAGTCCTTCGAGAAAACTACTGGGAAGCGTGGATTGGATTGTCAAAATGGTAGGCTCCTGAGAAGTGCAAGTAATATTAGTTTATCTAAAAGATTAGCGCCCTTTGACAAACTCATGAAAATATTAATTCTACTTATTGATTTGAATTATACAGAACAATGACCAACCAATCAAAAAAAAGTTTAATTGACTATTATAAAAATTTCGAGGTTTTCCCCGTACAGGAGAAAACCTCGAAAAATCTTTAGTCTTTCTTGTTATCATTATTCCTTTACAGGAACGGGGGCGTTTTTGGAGAGCCACTTTTCAGGAAGGATCAAAGAGAAGACATTTTTCAATCCCAGTGTGCTTACCAGATTGATCAAGAAAATTACAAAACCAATACTGAGGATTGTGCCACCGATAATGGCTACCAACGTGAATGGTGTAAACTCTCCACCGGTATAAAGTGTTCGTCGCAGCATACCTTTTGAGCCTGCCATACCCATTGCATAAGACATGGATACCGAACCGATCAACCATAACCAGAGATGCCAATCAACCAATTTTTTGTATTTAAATTCTAATTTGGTCAGCATTGGCACAAGCGTGTAAATTACTGCAAATAACATTGTGCCAACACCAGTAAGTAGGAAGGTGTGGGCGTGAAGCGCAACCACCCATTGTGTGTTGTGGAAAATCATGTTTAAACCCACGTTTGCTTGAATGAGACCGGCTATACCGCCCATCACAAAGCCGAACATTGAGCCCAACACAAACTTGAGGGGAGCAGACATCTTCACCGGACGTGCTTTCCAGATCGTCATCAGCGAGACAAATATGGTCAACCCCATGGTGAAGTATTCTCCCCATGTGATCAATTGGCCAGAGAGTATCTTCATCCACATAGGTTGGGAGGTGTCGCCCAAAAGGTGGTGACTCCAAACGCCCATTGAGACCAGCAGGTCTACCATGATGACTGTCTTGACCACGTTTGCTCCGAAGAGTTGCCGCCCAGTTAACAAAGGAACGAGCAGATACCAAACACCTGCTGTGTAAATGAGCGCATTTCCATCAGCCACCATATCCAAACCCCACCAGTAGACATTTTTGAAGAGCAAAGCATCCACAGCCAGGGGGTTTAGCGGGTTGCCAAAAAGGGCAAAAAGTCCATAAACGAGGATGAGCACACCTGCTGTCAGCAGCACTATTGCGTTAATGACGGTATCAATCGAGCCGCGGGCAACCGCAACGATAAATACCGGCATGCCGTTGTAATCTAGATTAACCGCATTCTTGTCTTCCTTACCGAAGAGCTTCATCAACCGTGGGATGCCGAAAGCTGCCCGCAGGAACTGTCCAAGTGTGTAAGAGCCTGAATTGTCTTTGCTCAGAACAGTTTTGAATATATTGAAGGAGAAGAGCAGAATGTTAACCATAATGGCGGCTGCCCCCAACATAAAGAAAATGCTGCCCAACAAGGGGACACGATCAAAAGCCACCGGCAACGGCCAGTACAATGTGTACATGGCGTTAAATAAACCAAAAAATCCTGCCGCCCAACAAACCATCACGCCAATGATTTGCAGCCAAAAGTTAACGATCACCAGCTTTGGATGTTTGACAGGTTTCTTAATCAGGAAGGGAACCAGAAAGTAGAAAGCTCCAAAGATAGCCATATAGACAAAACCGTAAATCCCAACAATGGGATGGGCTGTCAACATGGCATAATACAATTCTGCGGTGGTTGGTTCAACCTCTCCAGGGCGGATAGTATTGAGAAGAGTTTCCATTCCATGCAAAGAATCAATATCGTATTGCTGCGAACGCATGAGCATGCCTTCGAATCCTGATAATGCCAGGAAGAGGAGAGCCACCACTGCGAAACGCAACGTCCATTTTTCCATCCAACCTAATTTAGCCATGGGTCATCCTCCTATTTCACTTCGAGCGCATCTCGGACGACCATGTCAGAATGCTTGGGTCCGGAATATTCTGTTGAACGTACATCATACATTCCTGTTTCATCAAACTTCCAGACGATCGTATTGGTTCTGCCTGGCAGCACTTGCATCTGAAAAACCATGCTGTTGTCTTTACGAAATACACCAAAGCCGTAGGTTACATCAGCGCTTGTCGCGTCGAACTGTATGTATTCATTGGCTTTGATCTGAACCGGGGCATCCATGGTAATGACGTAATTATCGTAAGTTACCTCAACAACTTGCGAGGGCGTTGGGTTTTGCCAAATCTGCCATGTCTGCCATGGGATGAGGGAACTTAGCGTGACGACATTTACAATGACGAAGATTGCGATCAAGAAATAAAGCCATCTTTTTTCTGCTTTTTCCATTTTATTTGCCCTTCTCTTTTACAAGGAATGCAAAAACAAGGAAAAATATTGCTGCAAGCGTAATGAGAGCTGTGTATATCCACCAAATTACTTCGGAAAGATGCATTTGAACCTCCTGAAAAAAATGAAAACGATGTCTCTTATTCATGAACAGTTTGTTTTTCTTTCTTCGCCTCCTTATTGGTCTGTAGAAATAGTTTAATTTTTCAGGTGTTAAGCCTGAGACCACCTAATTGAGAATGGAATACTAATTGCGCCTGTGGGGCAAATATTCTCACAAGCGAAACAAGTATTGCATGCATTATTGATATTTATTTCTGGGTATTGCGAAACCATTTGAAGTGTGTTTGTTGGACAAACTAAAACACATACTCCACATTGATTGCATTTACTTCTACTTATTATAGGAAATC
>Ga0209373_10004686_pt1 | contig 11660 bp, 14 predicted proteins | sample Higcelweek5metaG_FD_187173 | JGI IMG/M metagenome (GOLD analysis project Ga0209373, IMG submission 187173) | Freshwater pond sediment microbial communities from the University of Edinburgh, under environmental carbon perturbations - High... | ecosystem: Environmental > Aquatic > Freshwater >... | reverse complement strand
GAACCTTACTCACCTTAGCTGCTCGTGCCAACGATCCAGTTTCATTATGTCTCATCACTACCAAATCAAAATTATATAAATTTACAATTTTAATTGTATCTTCCAATGTTTCTCCTTTTGCTGTGGAAGAATTTTTGGCATCCTCTGTAGTCACCACTCCCATTCCTAATCTCCGAGCTGCTAATTCAAAACTAAGCCTAGTTCTAGTTGATGGCTCAAAGAAAAATGAACACATCTGCTTTCCAAATTGCAATTGAAATAATTCTTCTCTCCCTTCTTTTGTTTGATACTTTTCCTTGAAATCGGAAACTTTAATGAACAACTTATTCAGGGTTTCTTTATTAAATTGATCTACCGATAAAACATTCATTCGTTGTTTTAATTTTTTTTATCTTATCTCTTTTACTAAACATCGTCAATGTATCACTTTTTTGATCAATTGTTTAATCTTAATATCTTTATATTTACCCCATAAATCAAGTAAACTAAATTTATCTTTCATCCACAAATCCGCATATCCAGTTTTATTTGTCCGACAAATTTCATCAATTTTTTCTTGACTCAAATTTTTATAAATATATAACCACTCATCTATCCACCAAGTTTTTCTATAAATTTTGCGTAAATTTTCCATCATCTTTTTCCCGTTTAACTTTGCTTGCTTGTAACTAACAGGGGAATATTCCAAAAACATTACTGGTTTGTTTTTACTAATTATATTTTTCGCTCCCTCAATCACTTCCGGTTCCCACCCTTGAGTGTCAATCTTCATCAAATTAATTTTTTGATCTTTCAAATAATCATCTAATTTAATTATTTTTACTGTATCCGTTTTAAGACCTCCTCCTTTTTTAAGGGAGGATGTCGATTTATTGACAGGAGGGTTTTGTATTTTTTTGACATTAGACATTAGAAATTGGTCATTAAAAAGCTTGTGATCCCCCAAATTTTCTTTTGATTTATACAAAATCTTTTTTTCACTCTTCCTTCCTACCGCCGCGTTCACTGCCACCACATTCTCTAACTTATTTTCTTTGATATTTTTAACTAAAATCTCAAAATTAGTAACATCTGGTTCAAAAGCATAAATCTTTCCATTTTTACCTACTTTATCCGCCAAAAGTACCGTGTAATACCCAATATTTGCCCCCACATCTACTACCACATCGCCAACCCTCGCCTGTCTCAAAATCAACTCCGTTTCATACGGCTCATATTTTTCCAATGCAATCCTTTGCCCAATATATCGGTCATTTTCTAAATAAAAGAATTTAAATTTCCCAAAAATTTTACACTTTTTTAATTTCATTTCTGTCTATATTCTATCAAGTTAACCCTCTTGTCATTTTTATCTTGGCAGCTATAATATTAGCAGTCTCCTAATTCAACTGATAATTATTAATTAAATTATTTTTTTACTAAAAGCTAATTACTATTAGCTAATAAGCTAACTTATGAACAAAATCCACCCAGTTGCCGGCTATTTATTAGTCGAGCCTCAAAAAAAAGCCCCAGTTACTACTTCCGGAATTTTATTACCCGACAATCATCAAGACAAACCTCAACAAGGTAAAGTTTTGGCTGTTGGTGAGACTACTTTTATTGATGGCCGCGAAGTTAAATCACCTTGTGCCGTTGATGACGTTGTTGTCTATCGTGAATGGGGTGGCAAAGAAATCAAAGAAGATAACGTCGATTTGTTACTTTTAAAATTCGACGACATCATGGCAATTGTTAAATAAACTACTTACTAATTACTAGTTAACTAAATCACTAATCTATGTCAAAACAACTAAAATTCGGGCAAGATGCTCGTCAATCACTTCTCAATGGTATTAATATTTTATCCGATGCTGTCATCACCACTCTTGGTCCAAAAGGTCGTAATGTCGCTATTGATAAAAAATGGGGCGGCCCTACCGTTCTTCACGATGGTGTTTCTGTTGCAAAAGAAATTGAGCTAGAAAATCCTTATGAAAATATGGGAGCTCAATTAATTAAAGAAGCTGCCAGTAAAACTAATGATGCTGCTGGTGATGGTACTACCACTGCTACTGTTTTAGCTCAAGCTATTGTCAACAAAGGTCTTCAAAATGTTACTGCTGGTGCTAATCCCATGATTATTCGCCGCGGTCTTGAAAAAGGTCTCAAAGTTATTCTCGAAGAACTTGATTCTATGAAAAAAGAAATCAAACCAAACGATGAGGCTTCTATTGAACAAGTGGCTACAATTTCGGCAGGTAGTGAAGAAATTGGTAAAATTATTGCCAAAAGTATGGTCAAAATTGGTCGCGATGGTTTAATTAGTGCCGAAGAAGGCAAAGGTTTATTTTTAGAAACCAAAGAAACTTCTGGTATGGAATTTGATCAAGGATTTTTATCTCCTTACTTTGCTACCAATACTGAAAGTATGGAAGCTGTAGTTGAAAATCCTTACATTATAATTACTGATAAAAAAATTAGTTCTCTTCAAGAAATTTTGCCTTTTCTAGAAAAACTTGTCAAACTTACTAAAAATTTTGTCATCATTGCCGATGATGTTGATGGTGAAGCCTTGGCTACTTTAGTCGTTAATAAAATCAAAGGTGTCTTCAATGTCCTAGCTGTCAAAGCTCCTGGTTTTGGTGATCGCCGAAAAGCTATGTTAGAAGACATTGCCGCTCTTACCGGTGGTCAAGTTATTTCTGATGATTTAGGCATTAAATTTGATACCGCCGAACCAGGTGAATATTGTGGTCATGCCGACACTATCACTTCCGACAAAGATAAAACCAGAATTCTTGGTGGTGCTGGTGATCAAGCCGATGTTAAAGCTCGTGTTTCTCAACTCCGCGCTCAACTTTCCAAAACTGATTCTGATTATGACAAAGAAAAATTCCAAGAAAGAATTGCCAAATTAGTTGGTGGTGCTATTGTCATTCAAGTTGGCGGTGCTACTGAAGTTGAAATGAAAGAACGACTTGAAAGAGTTAAAGATGCTGTTGAGGCTACCAAAGCTGCTGTTGAAGAGGGAATCCTTCCCGGTGGTGGAGTAGCACTACTTAAAGCTTCTTTAAAACTTGATTCAGTTAAAACCGATTCTGCCGAAGAACAAGTCGGTATCGATATTTTGAAATATGCTCTCGAGCAACCAATTCGCAGATTGGCTCAAAATTCTGGTGAAGATGCTGGATATATCTTTAATCTTATTAAAGATGAAGTCACCAAAAATCCAAAATCAGATTATGGCTACAATGCTGCTACAGGAAAAATGGAATCCATGATCAATGCTGGTATTCTTGATCCAGCTAAAGTCACTAAATCTGCCCTAACCAACGCTGTTTCTGTTGGTCAAATGATTTTAACCACTGATGTCTTAATCACTGACGCTCCTGAAAAATCCACTCCAACTCCAGACATGTCTGGTATGGGTGGCATGAACGGCATGATGTGACGAAGTCATCCTGAGCCTGTCGAAAGATAAAAATAAATTTATATTTGTAGAGACGTCCCGCTGGGGCGTCTCTACATTTGTTTTTAAACCCTCCTTAATCGGAGGGTTTTTGATACAATAGGTTTAACTTTCTAACTGACGCGGTAGTCAAGCGGTTAGACAACGGTCTGCAAAACCGTTCAGATGGGTTCGACCCCCATCCGCGTCTCAAAAATTTTTCTTAAACCAAAATTTAATATCCTCTTCTTGGTTATAGATAATCGCTTTTTCTTCCACTTTCGGTTCTTCAAATAAATCAAAAGCCTTTTTTAAAAATTTTTCATTCAGTTGATTTCTATTTTTAGTTTTTAAATTTTCTCCCCATCTTTTTAACGCTTCATTTTTATCAACTTTTACATAAATTAATTTTGTTTCCACTCCAAAATTTTGGGCCATTTTTCTTAAATTTTCTCTTTGACTATAGCACAAATTAGCCTCATCAAAAATTACATTATCCCCATTAATCAAGTAATTTTCAACTCTTTTACAGGCTTCACTATAAGCTATTTCCCAATTTTCTTGTGTTGGATGTTTTTCTTTCCATAAATCTTTTCTCTCCAAAATTTTATCCACCGATACCACTTTGCAGTCGATTTTTTCTATCAACTTTTTTACCAATGTCGTCTTCCCCGAGTATGGCAGTCCAGTCATTATGTAAAGAATATTCTTTGCCATAAAACTATTTTTTCAAATATTCTCTCAACTTTTCCAATGCAATTTTGCGATGGGAAATTTTATTTTTTTCTTCCATTCCCATTTGGGCATATGTTTTATCATGCCCCTCTGGCACAAAAATTGGATCCCAGCCAAAATCAGACTCTCCCATTGGTTCCACAATTTTTCCCTCCACTATTCCTTCAAAATATTTATTTTCTCCATTGATATTACAAAATCCCAAAGTTAATCTGGCCAGCGCTTTTCCATTTCCAAATAACTTTGCCATTTTTACCACCCCATCAATTCCAACTGATTTTAAAAACCATTTAATTAGTGGTCCTGGCAATCCATTCATTCCATTAATTTCTAGTGATAAATCTTCCACCATCAAATTAGTATTTGGTTTATATTTTTTTGCCTCTTCCAATTTTTCTTCTAAGATTTTTTTTGGTTCTAGCTCCTGAATTTCTGACAAATCTAATTCCAATCCTTCAATCTCTGGCATTATCGCCTTTGCTTCTTTTAATTTGTTTTTATTTCCAGTAACGAAATATATTTTTTCATCCATACTAAGGTTAATTATATCGTTTTTATAAAATTTAGCTTGATTGATATCTTTCAAAGCTGCTTTTTTCACGCTACAATGAGCCTATGACCCGTCAACGAGCACCCTTAACCTGTTTTGTCGGCCCAATGAATTCTAGTAAAACCCGACGTTTAATCGATCATTTATCTGAATGTCGTGATGCTTTAAATTACGACATCCGAGTCTACAAGCCAGCCCTAGACAAACGTTTTGATGTTAGTGAAGTTAGGTGCCGCAACGGTGGTTGTTGGGTAGCTATTCCTGTCCCTAATTCCAAAAAAGATCAAGTCGATTCAGTTTTTATTTTAAAAGATATTTATAAACTTCCCAAAAATAAACGACCCAATTTAATTGCCATCGACGAAATCCAATTTTTTGACAAAAATATTAAAGAAGTTATAAAAACCTTACTTTACGACAATATTGAAGTTGTAGTTGCCGGATTAAATCGCAGTTTTCGCGGCGAACCGTTTGCTTCTATCGAATCCTTACTCGGCTTAGCTACCACCGTTGAAACTCTCACTGCCCGTTGTACCTACAAAGACGGCCATAAAAAAACTTGTGGTGCCCCCGCTACTATGACTCAGCGTTTAATTGATGGCAAACCCGCTCCTTATGATAGCCCTACTGTGGTAATCCAAGATTTTAATAACTCCAAAATTACTTACGAAGCTCGTTGTGCCGATCACTGGTTTTGTCCTGGAGTTCCCGATACTAAATATAAAAAAAGATTTAGGAAACATCATGGCTAATATTATTGTGGCCCAGCCACATGGATTTTGCTTTGGTATCAATCGAGCCATAAAAATAGCCCAAGACACTCGCCAAAAATATCCCGATAAAGGTATTTATTTTTTTGGTGAATTAGTCCACAACCAACATGTTGTTGATTGGCTGGAAACTGAATTAAAAATAAAAACTATTCACTCTATTGATGAAATTCCTAAAAATTCCGTGGTTATTCTTCGGGCCCATGGTGTTAGTCCTCAAATTTATCAACAAGCCAAAGATCGGGAATTAGAAATCATTGACGCTTCTTGTCCTTTAGTTCTTAAATCTCATTTAGCTGTCAAAAAAATAATTTCTCAACATCAATCAATTATATTTTTATGCAGTAAAGTTGATCACGATGAAACTGTTGGCATCGTTGGCGAAGCTCCTGAATTTATTACTCCAGTAACTTTGGCCCAAATTTTTGATTATCAAATTAATAATCCCAAAAATACCGTCGTTATTACTCAAACTACTTTGTCTACACTAGAAACTCAAAAAGCTTTAGATTTTTTAAAAAACAAATACCCCGAAATCACTATTTTCCCTCACATCTGTCAGGCTACCACCGAGAGACAGCAGACAATTATTAAATTAGCTAAAAAGTATCACTTTGTCATTATTGTCGGTGCTCCTACCAGTGCCAATTCCAACAGTCTTAGATCTGTAGCCGAAAGTGTTGGTGCCGTCAGTTACATCGTCGATAACGCTTCCCAAATTAACCCAAAATGGTTTACTGGTCAGAAAAATATTGTCATCAGCTCCGGAGCTAGTACTCCCAAAGATATTCTTGATCAAGTAATAGAAAAAATTAAGGAATTTACTCGCCAATAATTTGGAAAATTAGTTTCCTTGGTCGGCAACAATCCAATTCGATGGCAAAAATTCTTTGCCAAGTTCCCAGTTCCATTTTTCCATTCATTACTGGAACTGTTTCCGAATTTCTCATCAATAACTGAGTGCAATGTGAATGTCCATTTAAACAATCAGATGCACCCGACTGGCAAACTAAATTTTCTGTTCTAATCGCCAAGTCATTATGTCGGTAGTAATTTTCCTTCGGCACAATTTTTTTTAATACGTCTTTAAAATCAGCCATTATTCCTTTTTCTTTTTCATTTACACATATTGCCACTGTGGTGTGAGTTGAATAAACCAACACCATGCCATCTTTTATACCACTTATCTTTACAAAATCAGCCACATCATCGGTTAAATCTTTAAATTCTAAATCAGCTTCACTTTTATATTCAAAAAATTTTTGTTTTACCATAGTAATAAATTCGTCGTCACTTTTTGTTAAACCCTTCGTTTTGCATGACTTTTGCTGTTTTTGCGACTTAATCTGCATGAATTGGCTTATTATTGTTGCTGGCGGATCAGGTAGCCGCATGGGCTCAAACCTCAATAAAATTTTTTTAAAAATCCAAGGTAAACCAATACTTTATTGGACTCTTTCTACTTTTCAAAACAGTCAAACTATCGATAAAATTGTTATCTCAGCCAAAGAGTCCGATTTTCCTCAAATCAAAAAAATAATCAAAAAATACCATTTTGATAAATGTGTTGGATTTAGCCAAGGCGGGGAGTTACGTCAAAATACGGTTTTTAATGCCCTAAATTTTATCAAAGCTCAAAGTAAACCAAATGATATTGTCGGTGTTCATAATGCCGCCAACCCTTTTGTTTCTGCTGATGAAATTAAATCTGTTTATGCGTCCGCCAAAAAATATAATTCTGCCCTTTTAGCTCAATCAGCCTCCAGTACTATCAAAATTGTCGACCAGAATAATTTTGTTAGTCAAAGTCCCAATCGTGAATTATGTTTCTACGCTCAAACTCCTCAAGTGGCTCGTTTTGATATTCTTTACTCTTCTTATCAAAAAGTTTTTGAAAAAAAAATAATTACCACCGACGATGCTCAAGTTTTGGAACTTAATGGTTTTAAACCAAAAATAATTATTTGCTCTCCTAATAATTTTAAAATTACCTATCCTCAGGATCTTATTTTGGCCAAATATTTGTTAAAATCAAAACAATTATGAGAATTGGTATTGGTCAAGACAGTCATCGATTTGATAGCTCCACTGGTCTTATTTTTGGTGGAGTTAAATTTGATAATTATCCTAAACTAAAAGGTAATTCTGATGCTGATGTCGTTATTCATTCTCTTTGTAATGCTCTTAGTTCTGCCATTGGTGGCGAATCATTGTCCACCTGGGCCGATGATATGTGTCAGCAGGGAATTACCGACAGTCGAGAGTATCTTAAACATATTTTAAATATAGTTTCTCAAAATTTCACTATCAGTAATCTTTCTATTTCTGTTGAGGCCCAAAACCCAAGACTCACTTCTGAAGAGAAACAATTAGTCAAAAAAAGTTTGGCTGATATATTAAAAATAAATCTTGATCAAATTGGAATAACGTACACCTCTGGTCAGGATTTAACCGTCTTTGGTAAAGGAGAGGGAATTCAAGCCTTCTCCACTGTTCTTTTACAAGAAAAATGAAAGCTAAATCTTTTGCCAAAATTAATCTCAATCTTCATATCCATCCCAAAAAAACTGGGGATCAATTTACTCCACTAACCCTTATTAACCATCAAATTAATATTTATGATGAATTGGAGTTATCCAATCAACCTAATAAAATTGAACTAATTTGTTATCCAAAAAATATTCTACCTGTTGATGAGTCAAATTTAGTTTTTCAGGCTGCTGTTAAATTAAAAGAATTTTCAAAAAATTCTCAATTAGGTGTCAAAATAATTCTTCATAAAAACATTCCCATTACTGCTGGCATGGCTGGTGGTAGTAGCAACGCCGCCGCTACTTTAAAAAGTTTAATCAAACTTTGGCAAATTAAAATTAGTCGCCAAAAATTACTAGAAATTGCTTCAGACCTAGGTAAGGATGTTCCATATTTTTTATCCACTAAGCTTTGTTATTTGACTGGCTTTGGCGACATTCCTCATTCTCTAAAATTTCAATTACCCAAGCTTTTTCTAGTTATTATTTACCCAGAAAATTCTCAAAAACCATCAACTGGTTGGATGTTTCAACATCTTGATTTTTCTCTTACTAATAAACATCTTTATAAATCAGAAGCTTTACTTTCAGCCATAAAATCAAAAAATAAAAACGAAATTTTAGCCAATCTCCACAATGATTTTGAAACCATAGTTTTTAAATATTTTCCTGAAACTCAAAAAATTGTTGATGATTTAATTAATCAAAAAGCCGATACTACTCTTCTTTCAGGATCTGGTCTGGGTATTATCGGTTTTTTTAAAACTAAATCCACCGCCCAAAAAGCTTTTGATATTTTAAAAAATCAAAATTCCAAAATATTTCTTACTTCTACTATTTAAATTTTTGCTTCCTCTCTGGCCCAAGTATCCGTTTCCAAAATTTGATTTAAACTTGGATTTTTTATCACTTTATGTTTCGACATAACTCGCCCCACAATTTTTGGAATATCAGTAAATTTTATTTTCTTCTCTAAAAACAAACTCACTGCCACTTCATCAGCCGCATTTAACACTACTGGCATCGTTCCTCCAATTTTTGATGCTTCCATGGCATATGCCAAACAAGGAAATTTTTCTAAATCTGGTTTATCAAAATCCATTTTTAGTCCACTCCACCAATCAATTCTTTTCAAATCGTTTTTAATTCTGTCAGGGTAGGTTAGAGCGTACTGTATTGCCACTCTCATATCTTTATCGCCAATTTGGGCAATAATTGAACCATCTCTGAATTGTATTCCCGAATGGATTAAACTTTGTGGATGGATTACTACCTGGATTTGGTCATCCCTTAATCCAAACAACCATTTGGCCTCAATAAATTCCAACCCTTTATTCATCAAGGTGGCGCAATCGGTCGTTATTCGTTTTCCCATAGTCCAATTAGGATGATTTAACGCTTGTTCCACTGTCACTTCTTCCAATTCTTTTTTATCCAAATTTCTAAATGGTCCGCCGCTGCAAGTTAAAATTATTCTCTCAATTTCTCCTGATTTTCCTGATCTTAAACTTTGCCAAATTGCACTGTGTTCACTATCAACTGGCATCAGTTTTACCTTATTTTCGGCAACTTTTTTATTTACCATTTCTCCAGCCAACACCATTACTTCTTTACTTGCCAAAGCGATATCTTTTCCTTTTTCAATTGCTTTTAATGTTGGTAATAAACTTTTTGCCCCACTTATGGCCATTACTACTAAATCCGCCTTTGACTTTTCTATCATTTCCAAAATACCTTCATCTCCCCAAAACCAATCTTTTTGTCCATTATATTTTTCTTTGTTGGCTATGGCCACCATTTTTGCCCCAAAGTCTTTTGCTTGTTTCTCAGCTAATTCCAAATTTCCATTGCAGGCAATTCCCTCAATTTCAAACAAATCAGGATTCTTTGACACCACATCCAAAGTTTGGGTCCCTATTGAACCAGTTGACCCTAAAACTAAAATTTTCTTTTTTTTCATAAACATTTAGTCGTATTTTCTAGAAACAACCTTCAATACCCAATAACCCAAATACCATAACAACAAAATTTGGACTGTTATTGCCGCCACAAAAACTATCCCAACCCCTTTTATTATTGTTCCGTAAAGATAATAATCCCAAATAATTCTGGCCAAAAAATAAGAAACTATTGGAATTAGAAAAACCCAAAAAAGTAAGAAAAATTGTGATTTATCTTTTTCCTTGATTAATGTTTTTATTGTTAAAATTGGTTCAGTAATTAGATGATATAAATTACATAATAATTTCCATATTTGCCGAGCCGCTATCAACACTGTCAATTTAAATATATTTTTAATCCTTTTTTTTATCATAAGCCCAAGTTTCTCTAAATTCTTTTTTAGCTCGTATTAATTTTGATTCGACTGCCTTGATACTTACATTCATCACCCCAGCAATTTCTTTTACCTTCCAACCCTCTATATACTTTAGTCGTAAAATTTTTTGATAACCTTTCTTCATCTCTTTAAAAGTTTGTTTAATCTCTTCTTTTAATTCATTTTTAAGCACGTCTCTTTCAGGAGTTAACGCTTTATCAGCAATTTCTTCAAACATCGGGCTAACGGAAAATAAAATCGTTTTAATTTTTTTCTTTCGGTAAAAATCAATAATTTTATGATTTGCAATACTGCACAGCCAACTAAAATCACTGCATCTTTTTTCGAATTTTTTTTCGGAATTTATTGCTGCCAACATCACATCGTTGGTTATTTCTTCCACCACCCCGTCATCGTCAATTTTTTGGCTAATATATTTTTTCAGCCCCAATTGATACTCTTGATAATAATTTTTCATTTCCCCTAATTATATCTCAACTTGGTAAGTAGTCAGAAAGCGGGCTTTGGATTATACTATGGTGATGCTAAATCAAATTGATTTCAACAAATTATCCCGGGATTTAAGGCTTGATTTATTAGAAATGGTTTATCGGTCCGGTAGTGGTCACATTGGCGGATCATTATCTTCGCTTGATATTTTAGCCTCACTTTATCATTCTGATGTTTTTAATTTCAAAAAAGATCATTTTATTTTATCTGCTGGCCATTTAGCCTGTGCCCTTTATACCGTTCTTGCTTCTAAAAAATATTTTCCCAAAAGTGAATTAGTTACTTATGGTAATTTTGGTTCCATTCTTCAAGGTCACATTTCGGCTCATGTTCCCGGAGTTGAATATTCTTCTGGATCTCTTGGCCAAGGATTATCATTTGCTGCTGGATTAGCCATCGCCCAACCTCAAAATAGTGTTGTTTGTTTAACCAGCGATGGGGAACAGCAAGAAGGCCAAATTTGGGAAGCCGTCATGTTTGCTAATAAATACAAATTAAAAAATTTAATTAATATTATTGATTGTAACGGACTTCAAATTGATGGCACCATTGACCAAATCATGCCAATTACAAATTTAGCCGAAAAATACACTCAATTTGGATGGTCAGTAATTTCAGTCGACGGCCATAATTTATCTGAGTTAATTAAAGCCTTAAAACAAGCTAAACAATCAAAAAATCCTGTTTGTATTATTGCCAAAACTACACTTGGTAAAGGAATTAGTTTTATGGAAAATAATTTTAAATATCATGACATTAAAAATTTACCTGAGTCAGATTATCTGTTAGCTAAAAATGAACTCCAACATTATTCAAC
>Ga0209373_10004685_pt1 | contig 11660 bp, 11 predicted proteins | sample Higcelweek5metaG_FD_187173 | JGI IMG/M metagenome (GOLD analysis project Ga0209373, IMG submission 187173) | Freshwater pond sediment microbial communities from the University of Edinburgh, under environmental carbon perturbations - High... | ecosystem: Environmental > Aquatic > Freshwater >... | reverse complement strand
TCCTTCCCACATCGTATATCCGGCTTTTGTACTGATAACTAATTCATCTCTATAAGGAAGTAAATCTTCCGATAAAATTTTGCCCAGATTTCTTTCTGCATCTCCCGGATTAGGTCCATAATTATTTGCTAAATCAAAATGTGTAATTCCGTTATCAAAAGCGGTGTAACACATTTTTTTCATATTATCATAATCTGAATTATACCCAAAATTATGCCAAAAGCCCAATGAAATTTGAGGTAATTTAAGTCCATTTATCCCACAATTATTATAAATCATTGTGTCATACCTTGCTTCTTGCGGTTCATAATTCATATGAAAAATATTCCTTTCATCCGGAAATTATCTATGATTTATATAATACAATAAACTGCAACAAAAATCAAACGTAAAACAATTATAATTTATAATATTTTTGAATTTTAATTTAGGAAATAATTGTAAAATAAAACATTTAATAATATTATTTAATCTATCGAATTTGTCTCTCAAAAAGCATTGACAAAGAAATTCTATTGCTGTAGAATTCCATTATTCGATTGTTATAGAATAATTATATTTTAGAAAGGATTTGATGTTTGTTTGGGAAATTTAAATTTATATGAAAGCGATTACAAACTGATGACAATTTTATGGAGAAACGGAGCAATATCATCAGGAACTCTAGCCAAAATTTGTTTAGATGAATACGATTGGAAACCTAGTACAACATACACCATGATCAAGAAGCTTTCAAACAAAGGTTTGCTTGAGAATAAGCATATGACAGTTCGTGCTCTTATTGAACAAGATGTTGCTTTGCAAATGGAAAGTCAAAATATAATTAAGAAATCTTTTGGTAACTCGCTACCATGTTTTATTAATGCATTTGTTAAAGGACATAAATTATCCGATAGCGAAGTTAAAGAAATTATAGATATAATAGAAAATAACAAGGAGTGAAATAAGTGCAAATATTAATGTCGGTTTTTTTATTTATACTTAATATGAGTATATCCTCAATATTAATAATAATGATTGCGCTAGCCGGCAGATTCGCTCTTAATAAATCACCTAAATTATTTACATGTATATTATGGATTCTTGTTTTCATTAAACTTATATGTCCTTATACTTACAGAATTCCATTAAATATATATGATACAAACAAAATAGATATTAACTATACAAAAAACGGCACAGTTTCATATTTCGGTTTAAATTCAGATGAAATATTAAATAAAGCCGAAAATAATTCTACTGCTACTTCTTTTGAATATCTTAACAATCAAAAAGGAATTGTTATTGCCATATTTACATTAGTTTGGATAGCTGGGATTGTTTTACTTTTATTATTTAATTTATTGAATTATATAAATCTCAAAAAACGAATTAGAAATGCCGTTTTGTTTAAAGATAATATTTATATTTCAAAAAACATTTCTGCTTCTTTTGTTTTAGGTATTTTTAAACCTAAAATTTATATACCGGATAATTTAAATAGCGAAACTTTTGATTTTGTTGTTATGCATGAAAAAAAGCATATAGAAAATCATGATAATTATATTAAATTTGTAATTTTTCTTATAACTGTTTTTCATTGGTTTAATCCATTGGTATGGATATCTTTTAAATTATTTTCGTTAGATTTGGAAATTATGTGTGATGGTAAAGTTGCGAAGAATTTTACCTTGGAAGATAAGAAAAAATATTGTTATGCCCTATTGGCTTGTAGTACAAAAAAGGAAGGAGATAAATTGTACACAACTGGATTTTCACAAAACAGTACGAAAACGAGAATAACTTATTTGATGAAGAATAACAAAAAAAGCAAGTTGGTTATATCGTATTTGATTGTTTTTGTTTGTGCGATATTATTCTACACTGGAATGTTCGGGACTAAAGCTTCTCTATTTCCAATTGAAGTTTATGATATTAACGTTCCGTATAAGTATATAGCGTCTGATGAACTTTCAGAAATTATTCTTTTTGAGGACAAAATGAAAGCATGCCAGATACCGGATGATTTAATTGACAGAATGTCGACCGAAGCGCTTATCGAAAGTTGTATTAATCATCCGTTATTTTTGACGGTATTAGTTTCGGGAGAAAATTTATATCAATCGTCTTTTGATAATTTTAAGGATTATTGTAGCGCCATACAAAAATTATTACAACGAAAGGATCTCGCGGATTCGTTATTTAAAGTATATAGTCAAACCGCAATAATTACGGATTATAACTACCGTGAAGATATGAATTATAACGAATTTTTCAGGACTTCATTTTTGGAATTATTATTAGCACAACCTGAAGTTAGACAAAATGCCAGCGACAAAACGATGTCATTGATTGAACAAGAAGTTGCTTATAAATACAATCTTCAATTACAGGCAAACATCAATTCTAAGATAGGAATTTATTATGCGGTACTTGAATTTAATATAAATTAGTTTTTGAGGTATATAGAATATCGAATATAGAATTAGGATTAACCTGTTAAATTTTATCAGGCTTGGTATTTTATTGCTTAAATTTTATGAATTTTGATTTTGGGAGGCTTAATATTTTGTTTAGGAATGAAAATAAATTTATTTTAATATGTAGAACTATACTTCTTGTGTTCGTTATTTTTTGTTTCAATTATTTTAATATTAACGCCGCAAAAATAACAGATTCGAAATTTTCTTATATTAGTACACCTAAAGGCTCCGATACAAAAGTTATAATTAAGGATTTTGATTTAACTGATTACACAAAAAAGCAATATGATTTATTTGTGAAGATTAATTATCCAAAGGCACAAATACTTGCTCCTGCTACTAATAAATATAACAGTAATTCTTTTTCTTGGTGTAATAGATACGAGCAATATAAGACTTTTAATTTGATTAATCCGGTAGATTTTATTAACGACGATAGCTTTACAAAATGTTCTTTAGATAGCGGGGTTATTATCGCATATGGAAGCGATTATATACATTCGGGCATAGTGACAGAAATAGATTCATCTACATTCTACGTTACATCAAAATGGGGCGAAATGGGTTTAATATACCACGATTACCGTGATACCCCCTTTTTATGTAAGGAATATAATTTTTATTCACGCACTAAATAACGACGATTACATCGCAGCAATATACCCGCACATTTCTCTAAGTAATTTATATTAGAAAGGAGGCGTGGTGAAATTTAACAGGAAAGGAGACGTGATTTTGCATCAATGAGAAGTTAAAGATTAGGTAAATTTATAATTCAAAAAAATACGGGGAGGTTTTTTTATGAAAAAAAAGTTTAAACTTAAATTAAAAGGGAAAGTATGTTTGGCATTAATTTCGTTAATGGTTATAAGTTCAGGGATTGTCGTAAATGGTATTTCAATAAACAGAGGGATAACATTAAGTGATCCATATGCATGGACTCATACGTTAGATGCACATATGAATTATTCATTTACATGGGTGGATAGATTGAGAGATCTTGACAATGCATTTATTTATGTTACTGCAGGATTATTACCAAATGATCAATATTATTCCTGCGGAACAGCTTATGCTACTGAACAAGGAAGCACGTATCAAACAGCATGGTATGACGATTCAATTAAAGGACCTAACGGAAATTGGGTAGAATCAACATGGCTTTATGAAGATAACAGAGGAGTGGATTGTTCGAATTATAATTTCTCTGTGACTTCTTCAATAACTAGTTGGTATATGCAAGGTGGCGAGAATTCAAGATGCTATGTAAGAAAATTTGGTGTTGAAAATTATGCATATGCACAATATGATCAACTACCTTTATAAACCATTAAGCTAATAGAGATGGGTGCAATTGCACCCATCTAAATAAAAAATACAAGAACAGAGGGATAATTATGTCATATATAGAACTTTCAAACATATCATTAACTTTTAAGACAAAATTTCAAAAAATACCGGTATTTAACCAGATGAATTTTTCTGTGGATAAGGGAGAATTTGTTGCAATTATCGGTCCATCAGGCAAGGGTAAATCAACACTTCTTAATATTGTATCGGGATTTGTTAAACCTAAATCAGGTTCGGTAATTATAGGAGGAACAGATATATCAAAAATGAAAGAAAAAAAAGCATGTGAGTATAGAAATTCAGAAATCGGGTATATTTTTCAATCTTTTAATCTTCTTTCTCAGTTAAATGTGTATGAAAACATCAAAGTACCATTAATAATAAAAGGATATTCGAATAAAGAAGCAAATGTAATAGTTGATAATTTACTGGATATAATAGGTCTAAAAAACAGAAAAAAAGAATATCCCAAAACTTTATCAGGCGGAGAGCAACAAAGGGTCGCTATTGCAAGAGCATTAGCCAATAAGCCGAAAATAATTTTAGCTGACGAGCCTACCGGTAATTTAGATGATAGCAATGCAAATATTGTAATGAAATTATTGCAGGATTTTTGCAAAGAAAATAACTGTACTGTACTTTGCGTATCTCATAGCAAAAAAGTACTGGATGTCGCGTCGCGAGTCATTGATATATCAAATTACTCAATAATCGATTAGGTTTATATAAAGGAAGGTACACATGAGAAAATTTAAGCTTATTTTCAAGGCAACAAACTCTGTTAAACTATGGATACGTTCTATTTTTAAATGGGGATTATTATTATTTATTTGCTATTTATTGACCTTTTTTATATTTGTTCCGACGATATCACATTATTACAATTCAGGTGTATATAAATATCCTACTTTCGATATTTCTTTTTATGCATATATGAAATCAGATCTTGACACTATAGTTTCAGAAAACCCGAATATTAAGCAATATGCCGCAACACGATTTTCAAGTCAAGGAGGAGACGAGCTGGTCTCTTCCAAGGGTATCGTTCATCCTTGGAGTAAAGGTATTGTCGGTGATTCAATGAGACCTTTCTTTGATTTAGTTATTTCACCGGAATTATGTAGTGATTATGATTATAGTTTAATGGAAAAAGAAAATGCTATTTTTATTAAATATCTTGATTCAAAAACGCTGAATGTTAAAGTCGGAGATACAATACAAATGAATTATATGGATAATGGCGTACAATACACAAAAGACATGATAGTTGCCGCTATTTTTGGTGATGTCTTATATTCTACATATGTTATGACATCTGCTTATTATTTGGCTAATGTAGTATTAGAACATAATACAAATGATTTTGCATGTACCAGAGTTTTTATGTCATTTTACAATCCTAATGAAGGAATAGACTATATATATGATATGTATTATCCGACTTCTTTATTTTACGATGATTATGGACCTGATTGGCGAATTAAAATGACTCCGGAAGAAAAAAAAGAAAAAAGAAATCTTTATTGGATTGACAAAAAGTCCGATTTAAATAAAGAAGTTGAAGATGAAAATAAAAATAAAAAAAATTATAATATGTTTATTTTATGTTCTGTTATTGCAATTATCATTACTTTTATGATTGACGGATACAGAACTTCAAAAAATTCTTTGAAAGAAATCACGATTTTGAGAATTCACGGAGTTAAAAAAAGAACATTCTTTATGTTTTTTGCTGGTAAGGCTTTAATAGACCAAAGTATTTTATTATTCCTCGGTGCTTATATTACAGATATATATGGTTTAGAACACCTTTATATTCCTCCGCGTTTTATATTACAAATGTTACCGATTTATTTTGGCATTCTTATAGTTTCTGCTTTAAGTTCGGGATTTATGGCTATTTATGGTATGCGTTTTTCAAAAGCACTGAAAGTTGTTCAATCGGAAGAAAGTATTTCATAAAGGATGGTATACATGAGAAAATTTAAGCTTATATTTAAGGCTACAAACTCTGTTAAATTATGGGTGCGTTCTATTGTTAAATGGATATTGTTAATATTTATATGTTTTATAGTAGCACTTTTAATTTATTCACCTACTTTATCAAGATTTGAAATTGTAGGAAGATATAAATACCCCGAATATGATGTTCATATTAGATCATATTTAAAAACATCGTTAGATCAAATAGTTTCTGAAAATAAAAACATTAAACAATATGCAGCTCTTGAAATTGTAGAACATCATGATAAAAATTACGTTTCGGATTCTGCCAGTGCAACGCCTTCCAGTCAAGGTATTGCGGGTGATACAATGAGACCATTTTTCGATTTAAACATATCACCTGAATTATCAGTTGATTACGATTATGATTTAATTAAACAGGATAATGCTATTTTCATATCTTATTCATTATCACGTGATTTAAAAGTAAAAGTAGGAGATAAAATTCAAGTTGATTATATAGAAAAAACAAATATACCGAAAAAGGAATTTATAGTTGCTGTAATATACAATGATGTCTATATGATTGAGTCTTTTTATTTAACTCATTTCCCTATAACCCCCGGTTATCAATATGGTAGTGTTTATCTTTCTTTTTATAATGTTCAAGAAGGAATAGATTATATTAAAGATGTTTATTCCCCAACCGGTTCATTTTATTTTGAATTTGGACCTGATTGGGAAAGTGTTATGACTCAAGAAGAAAAAGATGAAAGAAAAAAACCTGCTTATATTTCTTTAAGGACTGATTTGCTTGAAGAATCTATTAATGATATTAAACGTATTAAAGAATATACTTTATTAATTACATATGCAACTTTTATTATTCTCTTTACTTTTATGATAGATAGTTATAGAACATCTAAAAATTCTTTGAAAGAAATCACAATTCTTAGAATTCTCGGAATGCCAAAAAAGATGTATTTTATATATTTTACTGTTAAAACATTTTTAGAACAAGGATTATTGTTCTTTTTAGGCCATTATATCGCAGTAAATTCAGAATATTTGGGTTCATATATCTCACCTATTGTATTTTTATCCAAAGTACCAATTTACTTAGTTATTCTTTTAGTTTCTGCATTGGGTGCAGGTTTTATGTCTCTGTATGGTATGCGTTTTTCAAAAGCACTGAAAATTGTTCAATCTGAGGAGAGTGTTGTATAAATGATATTTAAATATTCTTTGTTATTGCTAAAATATGATCCGGTTAAGTCTATTATTTCATTTTTATATATGATTGCTATGTTTGTTTTTATTTTTCTTGTTGTAGGAAATTCAACTTGTGATTTGTATAACAGACAAATGTTTTTTCATAATAGTAATTATACCTATATGGAATCATTTAATCCGGATGAACATCAATTCGAAAAAAATAATGAATTCATTAATATAGATGACTCTATAAGTAACGGAAAAACTCCAAAAAGTTGCAGTATTTTCATGTGTTTAAATGATGAATTAAGAAAGACTTCTTTTTTTACAGATAAAAACATGTATAGAATTTCCAACACGAAATATGAAGGTAACTTAATCTATATAACTACAGATACAGCGAAATTTTTAGATGTAAAAATCGGGAGTCGTTTATATTTAAACAGAACAATTGGGGCAAATGATTTGTATTTTACCGTTGCCGGTATTCTAAAATCTTCTTATCCTTTTGATGGAATTGACAGAAAAGATACTCCGCCTGTTTTGGCAGTTATCACAGAAAAAACATTGAAGTTCGTGAAAGGTACGTGTGCGGGGAATTACCAAATAACAAGATTCGAAAGCGGTGAACCTGATTTAACAAATGAAAATTCCATTTCAAAAGAAACACAAATGAAGTTATTATTTGACTCGTGGAAAAATAGTTCGGAAATGTTTTTTTCTTATATAGCTTTATTCGGTATACTTATTGTTTTTTGTATTGTATTATTTTTAGAATTTGATTTTGTAATAAAGAATAACAGAAAAACATTAATACTTTTTAGTATGCTTGGAATGACATTATCAAAAATAAAAAGAATACTTTCCTGTGTATTTTTAATACCTGTATTTATTTCTATTTTTATTTCCTTTATTATTACTATTCCTATTTTTACTTATATACAAAATCTTACTGTTTCATTTGAATATTCAATACTTTTAATAATTTTATTAATGTTATTAAGCTTGATTATTTCATTATTTAAAAATTTCTTCAAACTGCGTATTTAATAAGAGGAAATCTTGTTTCGGGGTAATTTTAAATAAAAATCCATTTATTAACTCCATCCTTTTGTGTTTAATTTTATAAAATATTTTTGTAAAAACAAAATCAGCGCGAAACCACTAGGTGATTTCACGCTGATCAATTATACGCGTTAATATTTAATATGCTTGTATTTATAACATAGATTTTGTGATTTGGCAAGTAAAAATTACCAAACATCGCCTAAATCAATCAGTGCATAATTTGTATTTTTCGGGCTGTATGCATAAATACCATGCTTTATAATAATTTTATTATTTCCAATTAACCCAACAATCACAGGTGCAGACATATTGTCATTTAAATTTAAATTTTCATTTTCATTCTCATTCTCTTCATTAGGAAATATAAATATTTTTTTGTTTCCTGATGATAAATCAATTATTCCACAATAATATTTTTTGTTTTGACCAACTTCTAAATAACCATTAGTATACGTTATTATTGCATAATCTTTTCCATCATCTGATTTTATTATTTGTTTATTTATTGCTCGTAAGCCCTCTTCAATTATAGTATAATTAGATGCTTCTCCAGTTGTTATATTATAAATTTTTAAAACATCCATACTACAATCGATAATATAATTTAAACCGATTTCAATATTTGAAAAGCCTTCAGGAATCGTTTTAACCTCTTTTGTATCAATATTCATAAAATACATCAAAGAATTTTGCATGTAAACTAAATTTCTTCCATCCCAACGTTGTAAGCGAGCATCTTCTAAAAAAAGATATTCAGAACCACTAGATAAATCTATAATCCATATATCCATAGTATTACCGGTATTTTCCTGTAGTACATAATTACCATCTGTTACAGTATAATTTCTAGGTTCGCTAATTTTTGAATCATAGATACGGCGATCACTTTCATATGCAAGTAATGAATTGTCATCACTAATTTTGAGTTGATTTAAACAATAATTCATAATTCCATCAAATACATTCATCGTTTTAAAATATTTAGATTCATATCCCTCAATAGTATCATTATTGATTTTTTTTGTTTGATTCGATTCGGTGTCATACATCATAATATCTGTACAATAACCAGCACGAGAATCATCAAAATAAAAAAGACGTGTCGCATCTTTTGATATAGAATAATTATAATTCTGTGTAGGGAAATATGAAATAATCTTTTTATCATTAATAAGTGATGTATATATACTTATGTTATTATCATTTATAAGTGATAAACTATCCGGATTTGTATTATCGATTTTTTCTGTTGCAACTCCATAAACATATTGATATTGAGGATTTGCATAGTTTTCAATTTCAAACTTTTTTATACGTTCTTCAGTAATTATGTATCTACCATCTTTATCTTTTTGAATTTTACCATTATCTCTTGAATTATGATTGACTAAAAAAAACAACCCCGTAATAAATATTACTGCAAGACAACATAGAATCGGTATTATACCAAATTTCTTCCCCATTACTTTCTTTTCCATAACAATCTCCTTTTAATTTTTGAATTCTATTGATGAATCTAATAAATATATTAAATATTTAATCTTAATCGTTCTTTTTCTATAAGCTTCTCTTATTTCCGACAACCACTGAAATTGATATGATGATCCTAAAACAACATCATATTTTTCAGAATTAGTTAAAATATCATTCTCCAACTTCAGATTATTAATTGTATTATTCTCCCATTCAGTTTGAAGTGAAAGAAATATATTTCTGTCGTTTTCATCCAATAATAAAGTTAATTGACCAAGAGAATAATTCATTTCATCAATCCAAATATCAATATATTTCTTTTCAACATTAACCATATCCGATGTAGTTATGGCAATATCATAAAAATGTTTATTGTAATTTATATCAATATTATTTTTCAAAATTACATCATTAAACTCATCATTAACACCTGTTATTTGATAAACTGAAAAGCTTTCATCATTAACAACCTCAGTATTTATTGCTTCATTTGATGTAGCATTTTTTATCAAATCGACTTTGTTATATAATATGTTTTGTCTATATAAGCCATTACAAGCGCATAACAAAAAAACAATTAACAAACAAGTAGTATAAACTATTAACTTTTTCATGTTTCCTCCCCGAAAACAATTTGATAACTCAATATTATAATCTTACATGATAAAGGTCAAGTGTATTTTTATGGTATTTCAGTGTTTTCTATAAAATCATTTATGGTTTCATACTCCTTTTTAATTGATGAAAAAGTAAATGCTAACCATAAAAACAGCAAAAATTTAGATAAAAACGCAATTAAAACAAACATCTCATCCGTATAAATATTTACTACTATAACAGAAAAAGAAATTATAGTATGTAATACAACAAAAACTTTTAATTTACGGTCAACTTTGATTGCCATATAATTTTTATTAAAAGACCTCAAAATATCACTTGAATAAGAAAAAATTTCGTAAATCATTATTAACATTAAACATGCAAAAACACCAATTATAATAACATTCACCCGTTGCAATGAAACAATACTTTTACCTGATAAGTCAAAAATTAATTCTATCATTGAATAAATTAAAATTATAATATTAACAATAAATGCACGTTTTAATTTTGGTGAGTCTGAAACATTTTTAAATGATTCAAGCCCTGAAGATATAATAATGTACCCGATGAAACTTGGAAGTATTTGAATCGGGCCTAAATTTATGTGTAAAATCGTTACAATTATTCCCCAAAACAATCTCCTATATCCTTTATACATACTTTCCCATGGTTCTGCAATTGAATTTTGTATCATAAATTCATTCTCCATTTTACATTTTATTTTTGTTTTATAAAGCGTAATACCTCTAACGAATCATAACTTTCATACAAATTACCAAACGAACGTAACGTTATATCTTTAACAACTCCGTTATTATCTTCTACAGTTAAAATTAAATTCAAATCAAATAAAAAATTTGAACTTTCACTCATCTTTTTAGTTTTCACGACAAAAATATCATTTTCTGAAATAACAAAGCCATTAATTTTATCTGACATGACATCAATATTGTTTAATGTTATGTCTATTAATCCATTTGTTTCAATAGATGGATTTACACGAGCTTCCAATATAGTAAATGCTGCATTACTTAAATATTTTGTTTCCGTTGTTCCATCATTTGTATTTGTACTACTACATGAATCGTAAACTAAGCTTTCTGCTTCACGATCAAATTTACTAATATTTATTTCTCCAAGATTTATTTCCTGCGTACTTTGATCGTCAAAATGAACAATCGCTTTATTTAGTATTAAATTAATATTCTGTTCTTCTCCATTTATACAATATGCCTGCGCTCTTATTGTAACTTTATGCAAATTATACATTCCTATATTTTCAACAGTATCTGTGTTATTATCACTCGAAAAATTTATACTTAAACCTGAATTATTATTTCTTTTCTCAGAAGCATTAAAATAAAAAACATTTCTATCTAAATCAGGTATTTCTATATCCATTACATATCGTTTTTCATCTAAATTTGATATATATTTGATATTAAATTCACATTCATAAACATTATTCAATTTATCTGCTGTTTGCCACGTATAATTACAATAATTTTCATAAAACAAAGGTTTATCCACTCTTATGTACAACAT
>Ga0209373_10004682_pt1 | contig 11661 bp, 7 predicted proteins | sample Higcelweek5metaG_FD_187173 | JGI IMG/M metagenome (GOLD analysis project Ga0209373, IMG submission 187173) | Freshwater pond sediment microbial communities from the University of Edinburgh, under environmental carbon perturbations - High... | ecosystem: Environmental > Aquatic > Freshwater >... | reverse complement strand
AGTCGCAAAAAGACAAGCTCATTGATTTAAATTAAAAACTATGTATTTGAAAAAATTAGTTGCTCGTTTTTGTATCAAAAAACTTGAACTTTCTTAATACTTTTTTCCTGCTACATAGAATAGAGCCCAAAATACTAGACAGAATAGCATTTTTGTGATATACTGACACCAATGTATTCTAAACGTACGCCTATGCTTCCCTCAGAGTCACCAATCTCAAGCCCTTTGCATACAAAAAATGCAAAGATTGAAGCCATCAAAGAACAAATTAGCTCTCTGGTATCAATTTTTGATATTCAAACAGAGAGAATAGATCAACTTTGGCATGATTTTCAAGAGGCATTACATGCATTTGATGAAAATAATTCCTTCCTCTATGATTTTAATGACTATGTAGAGAGGGTTCTGTGAGCAGATCTCTCACTCTCGATGATTCCTTGCGAACTCAAAGACATCGTTAGTGCTATCCTACAAACACTTCCTCAGCCATATCAACAACAGCTCTTTACAGAAAAATATCTCGGAAATATCATCTATGAATCCACAAATCCTCAGATCCAACCGAGCGTAAAAACAGAGATTGGTATCAAAATGCCTTCAAAAAGAGAACATGCAGGACACCTATTTTCGAGTAATTATTTCCGTATCAACGGTGGAGAGTATCCGTTGCTTTCTCAAGAGCAAAAAGCATTATTATTTGAAAGACTTCCCCACCTCACACAAATAAGCTTTGATAATGCATTGCATATGATTCCCAAAGAGGATTTGGAGAGCATCTTTCAAGGTCAAAAAGTCAAGTGATTGGGTCTTGATAAAAGCTGGTGAGACAAACGCTGATTTCATGTATTAAAACACTTTCTTCCAAATCTCACCAATCTCAAATACCTCATCAAAAAAGGAGAAGATAAGCATTTTTCAAAGGAGAACCTCCCCTGATTTTCCACATTAATTTGACTCAAAGCATTATCCTTGTGCCAGCTTGGATTGCAAAATTATCCCCGCAAGGCACGTGAAGAAATCTTCCATTTTCCTCCTGAGCTTCGTGCACTGAGTCTCAATGACAACCAACTGTTTCTGTTTGAAAACGACGAACTACGCGGACTTTTTCAACACGCAAGAGGACTTCGTTGTCTTGAACTCTCTGGATGCGAGATTGCTTCCGTCCCTGCGTGAGTGCTTCAAGAAATGTTTGCGCCCCTCAGTGAGCTTCGTCATCTCAATCTTTCCTATACAAAACCACTTTCAACCGAACAAGTCAAAGCCATGTTTTCTCCACTTACCAAGCTTCGATCTCTCAATCTCACAAGATCGCAGATTGAGAACTATCCACCAATCTTTTTAGAACTCATAGAAACACTGCCTCACTTTCAGATGCTGACAGCAGATAGAATCAACACGTCTCTTTCATGAACAAAAAACCCATCTCAATAATAAGATACAAGACCCTTATACTAATATTATTTTGTAATTTTAATGTATATTGAGTCAACAGAGGGCTAAAGCCCTCTGGAGTACTCTGCTTTCTAATTATTTCTAGTATATACCAAGCAAAATTGGTTTTTCGAAAAACTGAAAGAGACGAAAACTGTTTGAGTCCCATGTTTGAACGGAGTTCAAACTGCCCCTTGTTTTTGAATCAATGGAAGATTTTCAGAAAACCAAAATAGAACGGGTATAACAAAAACCTCTCATAAAATCAACTCATTATGTCTCAATTAGACCACACCAAGCAAGCATTGCTTGACACCCTTAATCACCCACAGGAATTTGCCACCCTCCAACAAGAAGTAGTGAATCTTATGTGAAAGATAAACGGAAAAATCCAACAACTCTTGTCTGATACTTTCTATGTCTTTGAGAGAAAGATTTTAGAAACCAGACTCATCGAATCCACATCACATGGATATGATTATCACAATCTCCCTGACTCAATCAACCAACTCATAAGATCCCACTTAAGTCAACTTGAGTCCATGCTTCCAGAGCAAGCCAAAGAAGCCCTTTGTCAAAGAATGTGGAAAGAATATCTCGAATGAGCTGTTTTAGCAAGCATAGATGATCACCATCAGTTCCAAAATTATAAAAAGTACAATCTCCAAAAGCCTCCAAAAGCCTCTGACCAATTACAACTAATCTACACCGGGCAGAATACTATTTCTCAGATGAGTGACAAGGAGTTGTATAGATTCAAAGAAGATCTGGCTCGACTGGTAGGACTTATCTTTATTGGAGATGACTTTCATGAGCTTCGATTCAAAGTCCTGAACGAAATTTTTCAAAGTCTCAAACTGATTCGTTCTCTTACCTTTGTCAATAATCAACTCTCAAGACTCAGTGTGTGAGAGTTACAACAGTTATTTTCACATTTGGAAAGTGTACGACTCATACAATTTGGACGTAGCAATATTATGCAGATGACTCCTGAACAATTCCAAGCTATTTTTTCCAATCTTTCAGGACTCTATTCACTCTGACTAAATTCTTTCGATTTGGATAAAATCTCAAAAGAAGGAATGGAAGCAATTTTTTGACATCTTCCCCTCCTCCAATCACTCGACATTTCCAATTCCAAGTTGCACAATATTTCCCAAGAAAACCTGCACATTCTCTCTCCATGCCTTCAAAAACTCACCAATCTTCATCTTGCATATACCCTGTTTCAAAAAATTTCTCCAGAAGCACTTGAAATCATTTTTTCTCAGCAGAATCACCTCAAAGGACTTGAGATCGACGTTGATTTGCTCAGGATCTCCCCTTCCTTGCTCTCAATGGTTGCTAAGAGACTCAAAAAGCTCAAAAAGCTCACCATTTCAAACGAAATCTCTCTGGATGAAAATATCCCAGAAAAATGGGAATTATTTTTTTCGGAAATTTCTGAATTACAACACTTTGTGAGCTATATTTCCTATGAACACATGCCCTTGAAGGTCATAGAAATCCTCTTTACGCATCTTAAAAACATCACCAAACTCCAACTTATCAATGAAGATGCCTTCAACCTTTCCAAAGAAAAACTTCTCGCTATGTTCTCCCCCTTCACCGCCCTACGATCGTTTCAGTGTGGATATAACTTTGAGAACATCGAGATGTCGCAAATCGCAATCATCGCTACAATCTTTCCTCAACTTCAAGAACTCGACTTGAGTAAAAGTACTTTATCAAAAACTTCTGAGATATCCACCTATCTCGCAAAGAGTATTGCCCATATTCCCCAAATCATACTTCCCGAAATGGTCAGCACTTTCGATGCCCATCAGGTAGAAGATTTTTTTGGGTATATTCCTCTCGAACACATCACGATTGTCACCAACGAGGCACAACACATACAAGAAAGACTCAAATATTTTCCCAAAAAATACCAGTCGCTTCGAATCTCAGAAGGACTCTCTAATATGTAAGAACTATTAAAAATACTTCCTTACTTGAAATTCATGCCACATATCCCCAACCTACAGAGGCACATAGACGACATGACTTCTTTCTTTGATATAAAAAGCCAAGGACGTATTGCGTCACAAGCAGAAGAGACGAGACGAAAAATTGCTTTTTTACTCAAGAATAAGCTGGCTCATACTCAACTGATCCCTACAAGACTCTATCAAGAGCAATCTTCTCACAGCCCAAAAACGCTTGATGAGAGGTTCCATCAAACACTCGGGAATGATGGTTTTGAAATCTACCACTCACTTCTCGAAAGATTTCCAACAAACCTTCAGGCAAGCATAACCAAACATATTCAAAATGACCATGAAAATACCATCCTTTCTGCGTGAATACCATTGGAGGATTGGGAGATTGCAAAAATGCACTATCATCCTCATGTATATTCCAGCAAACTCGAGAAAGAACAGATCAACGATATTTTGAAGCATGCTTCCTCAAACAAACTACTCGCAAATACCCACAGTATCCATTCACTTAAGAGTCAACCACCAGAAAAAATTGAAAAAATTCTCCAAGCAATCTCTCAAATAAACTTCGTCACCTTGCCATGGAACCCAATGGTCTGAATTGAGGAGCAACTCTTGAAGCAGTGATTTTCATCGTGGAATCATATCAGAAGTGTAGAAATTAATTTTCATCTCCTCACTCCCGAAGAATGACACTATCTCGGATGATTTCTGTCTCTTTTCCCCCTTTTTCAAACACTCAAAGTCAGTGATGAATATGAATCTGAAGAAACATGTGTTGCTTTGAGTACATTTTGTCGATCATGTAACAATTTTCGTACGCTTGAAATCCACAAAAACACCCTTGAAAAGATGGATGAGGAAACCTTTTCACACATTATAGAGAATCTACCGAACATGAATAGTCTGAATATAATCCATAGTAGCTCAAAAATATCTCCTCAATTCGCAAAAAAAATCTTTTCAAGAGTATGAAATCTCTCGTATGTAGGATTTGGAATTATCGATTTTGATTATTTGCCAACGCCGATTCTCAAAGAGTGTTTTGGTAACTTGCACGCAATCAAAGGACTCAGTTTAAGTGGTGATACATTCAAAGACTATTCTAGTGAGCAACTCCGTGCAACTTTTGGCTCTCTCACATCCCTCTCGATGCTTACTCTGTACCGGATGAACTTACATACTATGACTGAAGAGAGTATTGATAGTATTTTCCTGCCACTCAAAGAGCTCAAATATCTTTTATTGGATTCCATAAATTTTTGAGATGATCCCAAAAAGGTTTCACATATCTTTCAATATTTATGAAATCTCAAAATGCTCTCACTCTCCTCCAGTATCTTCCCAACCATGAATGCACAGGAAATAAAAGATACGTTTACCCCGCTTACACAGTTAGAAGTATTAAATATTGATTGGAGTTCTCTCGGAAAATTGGATGCAGAAAAATTCTGACTGGTTATGGAATGTCTTCCTCATGTGCAAACTCTCAATCTCCCTTCCACCCATATCATGGATTGGAGTGAAGCACACTGGGAAGTTATAGGAAACATGAAACAACTCCAACACCTCATCTTGAACTTTATCAACTTCCACAAAATCCATCAAGAAAAAATTGAGTATATGATCAAAAATCTCAAACAGATCCGTTATATCGGAGTATGAAAAGGATGTACCAAAGAAACCTTCAGTATGTTGATTACCGCGCTCCCAAATCTCAAAAAAATCTTCGTTGATTATGAGATGACCCAAAATTGTTCTCAGTCCCTTGGAGAATTTGCTCACAAATTAGAGGGATATTAAAGAAGTCATAAAAATTCTTGGAATTGCCATCTTCGCGTGTCTGACAATGAATGTCTCAACGAAAATTCTCTCCATGAATACTCACCAGAAAACCTCAAAATCATCTTTCACTCCAATCCCAAGCTTAGACACCTCACGGTAAACTTCTTCAACTGAGAAACCATGAGTCCTGAGCAAAGACAAGCTATTTTTGAAGGATATACTTCCCTCAAATCGCTCAGTCTTCATTGGTCTGATTTTGAACTCACCAAACCTAAAATTATTGATTCATTTCTTACCTATCGTCCCCAAGTTGAAAACTTTGAGCTCCTATGCATCACACAAGATTCTCGTGTCGGGAAGTGTAACATCTCAATACTGGCAAAGCTCCTCCAAGGTCTTCGCAGGGTCAAAATTTCTGAATGAATTTTATTTCTTGAACAAGCTGATTTTGCAATCTTAGGACAGGCACTTGCGAGTTGCGAGCATCTCACGCTTAAAAACGTTGACTTTGATAACTCAAAGCCAGACAAAGTCATAGCATTTTTCCAACCCCTTTCACATCTCAAAAACCTCCATTTCAGCTCTTCTCAACGACAGATCATACAAAGACTTTCCAAGGATTTAGCTTGGCTGAAGTTCTGGTTGAGTATGTATAGAGTCACAGAGTTTTTTCTGCAAGTCAAAAAGGGAAAAAAAGTTTGATTTTCGCTTTAAAACGCGTATACTAGAAGTAGTGATTATTTTGTAATTGTCAAGCAAAAGTCTCGGCAACTTATTTAAGCCAAAAACTCTATGAAAAAATATTTTTTTCTCAAAAAAGTTTCTTTTTCCGAATTTTCCTCGGAAACAGTCTCCAGAGAGGCATATCTAAGCCACGAAGAATCACCACTATAGACCCAAAGACCTTTTCTAAGGTCGTCGAAACCGGATAATAACATCTTCATGAATCATTACTCGCATTTCATAGACCCAAAGACCTTTTCTAAGGTCGTCGAAACACAGGAAGTGAGCCTCATCAATGATGATATTTTTTATTTTATAGACCCAAAGACCTTTTCTAAGGTCGTCGAAACATATTTACGTTTACTTCTACCGCTTCTGTACCAAATAGACCCAAAGACCTTTTCTAAGGTCGTCGAAACTCATAATAAAAAGTATACAAAGAATCTTGACTAAAATTATAGACCCAAAGACCTTTTCTAAGGTCGTCGAAACATATATATGGTTAATAATAAGTATTGTTATTTTATTGACAAATAGACCCAAAGACCTTTTCTAAGGTCGTCGAAACTATTCCACTAAAATGTATCAATCTTTTTTAACTTTTTCCATAGACCCAAAGACCTTTTCTAAGGTCGTCGAAACACAGTAAACACTCACCCTATAGCCCCCCAAAGAAATGCCTTATAGACCCAAAGACCTTTTCTAAGGTCGTCGAAACGGGCTGATTATGTAGTCATTGCGGTGACTTCTTTTTTCATAGACCCAAAGACCTTTTCTAAGGTCGTCGAAACACAAAGCGTCCCTGTTACAGCAGACCGTAGCCTGCTTATATATAGACCCAAAGACCTTTTCTAAGGTCGTCGAAACGTTGATTGCATATTTGTTTTTATTTTAAAAAATATTGGCTTATAGACCCAAAGACCTTTTCTAAGGTCGTCGAAACAAATTGCTTGCAATTCATCAAATTCAAGTGAAATTGATAGACCCAAAGACCTTTTCTAAGGTCGTCGAAACTTACTCTCGCTCCGAGATGGAGTGAGATAAATTCGACTGTTATAGACCCAAAGACCTTTTCTAAGGTCGTCGAAACATGATCGAATACCACCGAAGTATCAGTAGTGGCATCAGAGTATAATAGACCCAAAGACCTTTTCTAAGGTCGTCGAAACGCTTTTTTACTTCATACGCGTCCAATTTTTTTGGAACGAATATATAGACCCAAAGACCTTTTCTAAGGTCGTCGAAACCAAGACTTGACTTTTTGCAAAGGAAAAAAAATGTAAAATATAGACCCAAAGACCTTTTCTAAGGTCGTCGAAACACTCATGCTTCATACCATACAACTTCATTAGCATTAACTGTATAGACCCAAAGACCTTTTCTAAGGTCGTCGAAACAAAAGAATGTTTTTCTTTGTCTTTTCTGAGATTTTCTCTCATAGACCCAAAGACCTTTTCTAAGGTCGTCGAAACTGTTAACCTTTACAGAAAATAAGTCTTTTTTTACTATTTTATAGACCCAAAGACCTTTTCTAAGGTCGTCGAAACCGATTCAGTTTACTTGAGGTCGTGATTTGTGTGTTAAGAGACAAGAGCGATGGGTAAGGAAGAAATGATGAAAAAATATGAGTCATTTTTGTGTCAAAACTTGAAATATCCCAAAAGTATGGTATACTTTTGAGGATATTTTTTTATTGTTTTCATACTATCATCCTCAATCAACACCATTCAAGTCCTTAAGTATTCAAAAGCATTGGATGACTAAATATCTTTTTGGTTCAAATCTCGTCCGTGATGACTTCGACATATTCCTCTCGAAAATGACACCAATTCTTCAATAATTCTCCTTTTCATCTGAAAAAGTGTTTCACTTTATATATCCATAAAACTTTCAATTATGATCCCACTTATGCCAACATTGTCCCCTCCTTCTTCAAATTCTTGACTTAAATACCATGATGTTTCTGAAAAAATCTTTCAACTCATTGGTTCTCAGACAAGTCAACAATTGAAGGAAAGAATGGCAAAGATCCAGCAAATAATTCAAAATATAAACAGGGAACTCAATACCCTAACTTTACAAGCAAACTTTACATATGAGCCGAAGCATTATCTTTCCCATCTTATCCGTGACCAAGAGGCAATACTCTCTGAAGACTTTTTTCCTCTCAATACACTCTTTACATCATTATTGTCCTATTTTGAACCAAAACAACATTCTATCATCCTCAACAAGATCCTCGACAACAGAACCTTTGAAGATGCTTTTTACGAAATTGCCCCCCACACCAAACCTATACATCCTGTCTCTTTTGAGATAGATTTTACCAATCCTTCTCCTCTTCTTTCAGACACTCTTCCACAAATACTTCGTATCTCATGATTAGATGAACACACCGCATCAACAGACATTTTTTCCTCGTATACTCACTCCTTTTCAAATATAAAACAATTAGAAGGAAATGAATTACATCTCAACGGTTGCTCTGATGATTTTTTAGAACTCTTTGCTCATTCTTTCCCAAAACTCAAAATTCTCAGTTGGGAAGAAAGCAACCTCTGCATCTTCAGTTGACAACAATTAAAAACCATGGAACCATTATTTTCCCGCATCAAGTCCTTGAATATAAATGGAACCTTTTTACATATCATCAAAATAGAAAAATTTTTTTTATTGTTCTCTCTTTTCCCCCGATTACAACATCTTTCTATAGCAAACTGTTTTCTTTCTGTACTCTCACAAAAACATTTTTCTGCACTCTGTTCGGCAATGCCACCAGTTCGTAGCCTGACACTGGATAAGAATTGACTGAATATTGTTCCTCCAAAACATATTGAACTGATCCTTCAAAGTTGCCCAGATCTTAAATACCTCTCGATCAATTCGGTACATTTGAATAATTTTCCTCAAGAAAGTTTAAATGCTTTTCTCCAATGAGTCAGCACAGTACAAGTTCTACATATGGAAGAAAATAATATTCATTCATGGACAGAATCAAAAGTTGAGCAATTTTTTAGTGCACTTTCTCATCTCAAAAAACTTTACCTCGGAGTTCTTCCGCTCCAACTCGTTCAAAAGATCTCAGAGATTTTACCAAATACTACTATTATTTCTTCCCCTTAACACGCAATGCCATTAAGTTCAGGAATCTACTTTTTCTAATCCCCCCTCCCCTTTTTTGCGGAATTCTGTATATTTTTTTAGTCGCTAACCCTCTTCACTATGGAGAAGAAAAACATTATTTCCAATTCACAAACTTTTTCAAATCAAAGAACAGCCCTCCCACAATTAAGGCAACGAATCTTGAACCTCTTCCCCCCCCAAGATGCACAAGCAATCGAGTCTTTTATAATTAGCCTCCAACAAAAATACTGATTCCTTACTCATGCAATTGAATTGTATCATCAAGAACACCCCTACCATCGGTCTCCAGCAGACTACAAGACAAAAGTAAAGATTGGTCAATCTCAACTAGAAAAAACCTTTGAAACTCTCCGTCAACAATCTCCTTGGAAAAATATTCTTGATGATTTATTCACCCATACTCCGTCCTATCTTCAGACGATATTATTGCGAAATATTATGGAAGACAGCGACGATCTTCTCCGTTTTCAAACTCCACTCTCAAGTGATTTTTCATCGAGTATCACCCTAGATAATACGTCATTTGAGAACCAAGAAAATATTGATGCACTCATGATTCAAGCCCCCACAGCAAATAATCTCGTTATCAAAGACTTAAAAATCTCGCCTCAAACCATTAAAATCACCAGACAAATACTCAACCTATGCAGTAATATTTCACAATTCACTCTCACCCCAACTTGGCTCTATTTTCCACCAGAAATACGAAATGAGTTCCTTAATAAACTACAATCCGTCGTCTATTTACATCTGGATTTTCCATCAATCCATGAAAATGACTGCCTGATACTCAATGAAATCTACTCCCATTTTCCAAATATCAAGGCACTCAATATAGGTCGGCAAAATCATATCAAACATCGAAACAGTGCAAAAATTCAAGATATGTTTTCTCATTTTCCCAATCTAAAAATACTCGACATCCAGACTCAAGACATAATAGATTTGAAGCCAGAGGCTATAAAGCAGATTTTTTCAACTTCGCCTCGACTCAGAGCACTCATTTTATATTGATTTACTTTTTCAGTCTTGAGTGTGGATCAAATTCAAGCCATATTTGAAAACCTGAACCAACTAAAAACTATCTCGATTGATTGGGAAGATTTTAGCGAGGTAAGTACCTATGCTCTTGACATCATTGTCAAATACTTCCCTACCGTTGAGAGAGTAAATTTAACCTTTTATCTTAAGCAAGACCAATTGAACCATGCCCATATCCAATTTCTCAAAAAAATCCTTCAAAATAAAAAATACGTACAGTTTGAAAACTCTTCATTTCGACTTTCTACCGATCAGTATCTTCAACTCGGACAAGCTCTCTGAGAGGTATGAGTCTTGGTATTGAAAAATGTAGACTTTGATGATTTATCTAATAGGTCTATAATCAATTTCTTTCGTCCTCTCAGTCAAGTATCAAAAATATACATAGATAAAACACACTCCCCCATGATACAAAGAATTACCCACCAACTTCCCTTTCTTGAAAAATCGGTACACTATCTTTAATTCACATACTCCCCAAGCAAATTCGCCCCACCATTATACTTGGTTCAAAAAAAAGAATTTCAAATTACAAAATTTATATGGAATGAGAAAGATATCTTATATATTTTAAAATCTCTTATGAACAACATTGATACACAAATGCCTTCTCAGGTTCCCCTCTCCACTTCTTGAAGAAAAATAAACGCATTGAGAGAAAAAATTACTAGTATACTCAACCAATCTCCTCCATTGATAGAAAGTCTTTTGTATGAATTGGAAGCAGAGGTAAATCGACTACACACCAAATGGAACATTTTTAATTCAAATCTCTACCTTGAACGAAATCTGGAAGTAGAACAAAACACATTCACTCGTGAAGAAATTCAGAGATATTTTCCAACACTTATCCCTCTATTGGATCAACTCACACAAGCCCTTTCCACTGATATACTCTCTTTACCAAGAATTCAAGAAATGCTTCTGAATCTGATATTGGAACATACACATCCAAGCAGTAATCGAGGATATTTCTATTGTGAGACTATCAGAGATTGGAAAATCATTTGAGAATTCTTTCAAGAGGATTCTCACAGTAATTTTCAGAATCACTATGAACTTTCTGGAAAGTTGTCAAACCTAACAGCAGCTTCTTTTTTTCATGATGCCAACCAACTAAGGGAAACAACAGTAAAAGATTATGGAAAACTTTTTAGAAATCTCAAACATATACGTTTTGAAGATTCGGATTTCCTAGAGACAGATCCAGAAATACTCACAGAATTGTTCAAAGGATTCTCACATATTGAAAGCATTGATTTTGACATCAAAATCATTTCTAAAATGCTGAATGAACCACAACAATATCATGCCGTACGAAAGATTATTTGTACTTCATTTTGAAATGTCAAAAAAATCTGATTCATTTCTTATGGAATCCCTCTCCAGGGAAGCGGAGATAATTTTGAAGGACTAAAAGAATTTTTCAAAAGCTTCCCGAATATACGACAGATTAATATCCAAGATCTTAATATCCACAACTCAGATGCAACTCCTCAATCTCTTTCTCTCCTCACAGCCATTTTTGAAAGTTTTCCGAATACAAAAGAAGCCATAT
>Ga0209373_10004681_pt1 | contig 11662 bp, 11 predicted proteins | sample Higcelweek5metaG_FD_187173 | JGI IMG/M metagenome (GOLD analysis project Ga0209373, IMG submission 187173) | Freshwater pond sediment microbial communities from the University of Edinburgh, under environmental carbon perturbations - High... | ecosystem: Environmental > Aquatic > Freshwater >... | reverse complement strand
TCTGACTTCCGAACTCCAGATCAACATATTGGATCTTCCGGTTGCAGAAGGCGCCAAAACGCTCCATTAATTCACAGTTGAAGCCGATCAGCCGGTTATTCTGCATGATGATGAACGGCAGCCCGTTGTCACTCAGGATTCCCACTGCCAGCGGTCTGCCGGTTCCGGTGGCCGTCAGTTTCGGCATCTCGACTGCGCCTTGCTGCATCCAGCGTTTCAGCATGTCGTCGTAGGTGCCGTCTGTGCGGATCTGCTGCAGAAAACGGTTGAAGGAAAGCAGGAGCTCGCGGTCCTGCTGATGAAAGGCGATGGCGATCGGGGTGCGGTAGAGAGGGCCTCCTACGAATCCGAACTCATCACTGGCCCGCATATAGTCCGCCAACTCATCGCGGCTGTAGATGGCGGCGTCTGCCTTGCCGTTCTTTAATGCCAGCAGCATGTCGGAAACGGATTTGTACTGCAGTACTGTCGCCTTGGGATACTGCTTGGTCGCGTACATCTCATGGGTGGAACCCTGCAATACCGCAATGCGCTTGTCCTTGAGGTCGGCAGGGGAGGTGAGTTTGCCGGTGCGGCTGGTTGTATTACCGCACCCGGCAAGACAGCACAGCAGCAGGAAACAGCAGATACTGTTATACAAAAGAAGTGTGCGCATTGGTCAGGTACCCATTTCAGATGAGCGCTTATTGTGCCTCTACGGATTCAAGCGTACTGCGGTACAGGTTAAGGTTCTGCAACCGTTGGGGCCTTCGCATTTTTTGACACTCAGGATCTTGTCATTGCCGTACAGAATAGCAAAGGTCTGATCAAATCCCACATAGGCCGAGCCTGGATGTACTGAACAGCCGAGATCATTGTTGCTTCCTGATAGATGCACTTTTACAAGGACGGTATGTATGGTGCTTTTGACATCATACTTCCATGATCCACTTTTTGATCCGCCAGCGGCCAGATCTGTATCTACCTTGTTGTCTCCGTTATACTTCTGCAGTTTAACAGTTATTTTCTGATTGGCATTGTTGCGAATATCGTAATGCAAGGTTGTGTCCAGGGCCTGGGCATTGACTCCGCTGAACAGCAGAGCAGCCAGTAAAGCCAGTGTCGTTGAAACCTGTTTTCTCATAATTGAATCTCCGTAACATGGGGTAGTCATCGTCAGATGATTGGTGTTTTGTCCAGGATAGTAACCTTCAGCATGAACCCTGATTTACTTGGTTGCTAACGTAATGCTGCCGGTGCTGATTGTCGCCGTGCCACTTGCACAGGGAAGTATGTCGCTGGTTACCGACAGCCCACCGCTTAGACCATGATAGTAGCATAGGGTACTTAACCGCATGGTGCAGATTGATGCTGAACCGGACCGCAGTACGGTAGCGGGACTGAATGTCATGTCAGTGGTATTGTTATGTAAAAGCACGTCCTTGATTTCAAATGTTTCAGGAGATAGGGTTGCAACTTTAACCTGTACGGTGAGTGGATGGCAGGGACCATTGCTCTGATTATTCCAGGTAACGGTATAGCTCCTTTGGTTTGCTGCCTGGCTGTGGACTGGAACCCCAAGGCAGCAGCAGAACAGAGCTATGAGGGCAAGCCGTTTTGTGCTCATGGCGGCACCCATTAAAGAGGTTAATCTGAGTGGATCTTGTACTGGTATGTGCATACGTATCCTCCCTTGCAACATTAGTTTTTCATTTTCATCTGAACGGTCCAGGTCTTGTTTGCATTTGGGGTAACCGCTGCCTCACCGGTAACGCCGACATAGATGCCGGTTCCTCCTACAATTGCGGCAGGGGATGTCCCTTTTGTTGCTTCGGTGCTCGCAAGGGCAATGGTGCCGTCAGTCAGCGAGAGTGTCCAGCGACATTCCGATAACCTGCCGGGGAGAGTGGTGATACAGAATCCGTTGCTGGTACCGATCCGTTTGCCGGACTCATTCACCACCGGCTCATGCCAGACGATCAGATCTCCGGCAGAATTCCCCTTCTTGCTCAGGTCAATAACGGTTGTCGTGCCCCGTGCGCTTTCTTCAATAACCGTCATCTGCTTCCAGGCCGTTTCTGCATGCGCCGATCCGGCAAAAACAGCAACCGTCAGAAATCCTGCACTCGCTGCGATCTGTTTCAGGTTCATTGTTTCTCCTCCGGTATGTTCAGTTATCGGTTCCCATGTTGTTTCATTTGGACGATCTCTTTGCATGTTGTCTGCATTCAACATTATACATGCCAGTAGACAAAGTTCAATGTATCGGCAGGTTACAATCAGATGAGTGCCAACTTTTGTCTGTATCAGCCAACTCTGGTGGCTTGCCATCCTTAATAAAGCCGTTCACGCAACAACGTCTCAATAGTGTGGGAGTAAATTCGACTGATTCTTAGTCTTTGCAGAAAGAGTAGTCTTGTTTATAACCCTTGGGCATCTCACATATTTTCATGTTGAAATCTGCACACGCCACCGCTGCCCAGACTGACCCTCCACCGAAGTACCAGGTACCATACATATCGGTATCCATGACGTAAGGGGAGCTGCTGGTAAGCGCACGTGGACAGTTTCCAACAGAGGTTACAAAGCCCCTTGTCGAGTGTGGTTTTATCTCTTCTTCCAAGGGGGGAGGCCCCACCAGCGGCAGACCATGCCAGAGCTGGACCGTTATTCTCCTATCCGTCGGATTTCTGACCATCACCTGCCATGCGTCGGCAGAAAACGGCGTGGAAAGCAGCATTGATGCAAGTGCGACAAGAACAAGTCTCTTCATGGTGCATCCCCTTTTTACCGATTTTATCTGTGAACTGCTTCTGCGGTTCTGCTCTAAAACATCTTGGTGGAAACACGCTGGTCGCACACCCCTCTGTTCAGAGCACAGACATTCTGTTTCAAGGCATCGTCGCCAGATTCATTCATGCATGTTGTGTAATCCTGCGTGCATTTCGCACGGGCCTCTTCGCGTAGTTTCTGCATCAACGACTTTCTGTCAACACCGGCGCACTGCGTATCACACTCACACCCAGGGGCATACGGATGTACATGCAGGCAATCCCTGCCTTCTTTGTTCTTTTCCATCACGCACTTCATGACGCAGTTCTTGCAGGACTGGGTGGGTTCAGTAGCCGCTCCCGCATATATCGGCGCCAGCACGGCCACTGAAATGGTAATTCCCAAACATAGTTGTGCAATTTTCATGGTTTTTCTCACTTTCCCTCTTACGCTGTTATTTTGATCAGTGCATCGTCAAGACGATACCGGATAATTTTTCCACGGTGAGACTCCTTTTATAGCATACTGAACGATTGTTGATTTAGATTATGCAGGTTATGTGCCACGAAATAAATGCTGAAATGTCGACATCTTATCTGGTGCAAGACTGCCAACTTTCGTCGTTTTCGCCAACACAGGTGGCGGTATTACTTTATCCCCGGTCGCTTCAGTTTCGTCGCGAGTTCTTCGGTATCTGCTTTTTGCAGGTTTTTGGTGCAACAACAAGTGCCTTGAAACAATGGCATTGGCGGCAGGCTCCAGGCCGGTTGAAAGCAGAGGATACACCTGTCTTCAACCGGCCTGAAATCATCAAGAGGAGATGCAGTTACTTTTTAACCGTTGCCGTGGTGGGGGGCCAGGGCAGGGTGCGCTGTACGGTAAAAACTCCCGGATCAAGAACAACGTCATTAAGCGTCCACAAACCTGACATATACATATGTCGCAAGACAGGTTTGAACTGTATAGTAATGGGAAGCCCTTTGGGATACCGTTGCTTAAAGGAGTCAGACACGCGCCAGACCCAGGTCATTTCAGGTTGAAAGGTCGATGTTGCAAGAGACGCGGGCAGCTTGATACCCAACACCATCGCTTTAATTATCCAGTTTGTTTCCAGATCGGGCTTTTTAATGGTAAAAAGCCACGCTGGCCGTGCCGACTCGCTTTTGTTCTCAGTTGTTATATCCGCAACAGTAAATTTACGGTTTTCCGATGTGGTAACGCCGAACGATAATTCACCGCCTACTTTACCGGTGCATCCCCCTTCAATCCCGTCCTTTTTACTTCCTCCTAAATCGCATTCTACACCGCCCGTGACCTTTCCGGAGAGGCTCCAGCCAAGTGTATTGGTTATTTCCTTTACTTGCTCCTCTGTTTTGGGAAGGATATTTGACGGTATTGCAACATCATCGGATAGAACGGCATCGGGTAGTGAAAAGCTCAGGTAGTAACTGTCAGCTATACGCCCACGATTCCTCGACTGGCTCTGACTGCGTTCATTGGCATCAGTTGTTGCCATCCACTCATCATAAGCGTTCAGAATGCCACGTGCTTGAATGATAAAATAGTGGTAGGGGGCCTGATAAACCGCACGGGACCGCACACTTACGCCGTACGTATTGCTCAGGTAGTTGAAAGAGGCGTTGACCTGGTCTGCCAGGACAACCTGCTCAAGAATTGCCTTTGGCTCATCTGATTTTGATTCCGATGATTTGGATGCTGCAGCGGCTACCTCCTGGCTGTTAGCCCTTTCCGGCCCCAGCGTCAGCCATTCCCTGAGCCCTGATACCCGTGATAATTGGTAATCCGGCAGATCAAACAGGTAGTTTTCAATTGCCGTGCCGTCACTGATCTGGCTGCTGCCGTCTTCTCGATAGGTTGTTATATCGGTATCGCTAACCTGACGTGTTGAGGGCGAGACAAAAGCGTATTCCCATATTTCAAATTTTCTGCTGGTCTGCAACCCCCAGAATTCAGGGATGTCTTCCGAAAAGTCACTCCCATCAAGCCCCACCAGGGCACGCAACGCCTCCCTCTGGGTACGAGTGGGGCGTACCAGAATGACCGGAATGTCATTATCAAAGGTTGCCTTGATTTCATTGCGCGTAATCACTGTCAGGGTGCTGAAGTCAACGGCACTGATGATCAGCGGGGCCTCTGAACCGATACCTGCCTGACTGAACTCCTGGTTAAGTTCATCCGCGAGGTCTGTCGGCATGGTGCCGATGAACCTTACGGATAGCTTACTTGCCGTTGATGTGGTGGGTGCTGCAGCCGTACCGGAGTCACCACAGGAAACGAGCAGCGGCAGTAACGCCAGAAAAATCATCCATTTGACTGTTGTTACCATTGTTTTCATAGAAACCTCCGTAACTTGATCACACCTGTATGCAGGGTAACCAGTTGATCTTCAGTGTTTGAACAGCCTGTCGTACTATGGCGCAAGCAACTGATGTTTTATTGTTTTTTAACCGTTGCGGTTGTCGGCGGCCAGGGCAGGGTCACTTGTTCCGTGAAGTATAGTTCCGGTTCAAGGGTGATATCTTTCAACTCACCAAGCCCTCGCAAGTACATATGGCGCAAGACTGGCTTAAACGTAATGGTAATGGGGAGCCCGTTTGGGTATCGTTGTTTGAAGGAGTCTGATACTTGCCAGACCCAGGTCATTTCAGGCTGAAACGTAGAGGTTGCGTTAGATACAGGCTTTTTAATGCCCGCTATGTACCAATTTAAAAAACCTTGTTCAATCTCGGGTTTCAGGATACTGAAAAGCCACGCCGGTTGTATCGGCCCGCTTTTATTCTCTATTTTAACATCAGCCACAGTAAACGTGCGGCTCTCCGATGAGGTGACCCCAAACGACAATTCTCCGCCAACTTTACCGGTGCATCCTCCTTCAATCCCATCTTTTTTGCTTCCGGCTACCTCACATTCCACACCACCCGTGACTTTCCCGCCAAGGCTCCAGCCTAGTGTATTGCTGATTTTCTCTTTGCTTTCCTCTGTTTTGGGAAGGATATTTGATGTTATTGCAACCTCGTCGGCTTGGGTATCCGGTATTGAAAAGCGCAGATAATAGCTGTCGGCAATACGACCGCGGTTAGCTGCTACTGTGGCAGTTCGTTCTGATTCAGTAGTAGTTGCCATCCATTCGTTATACGCGCTCAGAGCCCCCCGGGCCTGAATGACAAAATGATTGTAGGGTGCCTGATACACCGTGCGTGACTGTAGATTAATGCTGTATTTGTTGCGTAAATAACTAAAATCTCTGCTGACATAATCTGCCAGAATAATTTTCTCAAGAATCGCTTTTGCATCATCTGATTTCACAACTGATGCCTTGGCTACTGTAGCGGCCACTTCCTGGCTGTTGGACCTCTGCGGTGCCAGTGTCAGCCATTCCCTGAGCCCTGCCACCCGCGATAACTGGTACACCGGCATGTCAAAGAGATACTCGGTAATGGGCGATCCGTCGTTGATTTGGCTGGTGCCATCGTCTTGATAGGTGGTGATGTCAGTATCGGTAATCTGACGTGCTGCAGGCGCTGCAACGCCATATTCCCAGATTTCAAACGTTCTACTGGTCTGCAGTCCCCAGAAATCAGGGATATCGTCAGAGAGGTCGGTCCCGACAAGCCCTACCAATGCGCGGAGAGCCTCCCGTTGGGCGTGGGTTGGCCTAACCAGTATGACCGGGATGTCATTATCAAAGGTGGCCTTGATGGCACTGCGCTCGGTGTCTGAAAGGGTAGTTACGTCTACGCCGCTGATGAGCAGCGGGGCCGTAGAATCGACGCTTGCCGTGCTGAATTCCTGGTTCAGCTCATCGGCAAGGTCTGATGGCATGGTCCCGATAAACCGTGCAGAGAGCTTGGTTGCTTCAGATGTGGCTGGAGATGATGCGGTGCCGGAGTCTCCGCAGGAAATAAGCAGCGGCAGCAGGGCGAGAAGGGTCATCCGTTTGAGCGTTGTTACCATTGTGTTCATACAGCCTCCCTGCAACCTTCCGTGTGGTTGTATAGTTGTTGTCGTGTCGGCAAAGCAAAGATCTGCTCATAACATTTTACAGCGCAAGCAACCTGCCACAAGGGTAGAACTACCCTTGTGGCAGGTTTTTAACAGGAAACGGCAGGTAGATTGGCAGCAGGGAAAGAAACCGTGATAGCGGTTCCCTGCCCCGGTTTGCTGGTGATCAGGAAGGTGCCGTTACGCAGGGTCACCCGTTCGCGCATCTGGCGCAGGCCGAGACGAGGGGTTTGATGCAGTTTTGTCGTGTCAAATCCGTTGCCGTTGTCGGAAATGAACAGTGTGATGCCGTTGTTTTCGTTGTGACACAACGTAATGGTTACTTCACTGGCGTTGGCATGGTGAATACTGTTGTTAAGGGATTCCTGGATGATTCTGAACAGCTCTTGCTCCAGCAGCCGGTGGAATCTGATCGGTTCTTCAATCTGCAGGACAACCCGCAGCCCGGAATAGCTACCGATCTCGGTGACGTAACGCCTGATGGATTCCGAAAAACCATAGTCATCCAGATCAAGGGGGCGGATGGCGTATATCACCCGCCGCAGTTCTGCAATATCCTTCTGCAACTGTGTGCGGAGCAGGGCGATCTCCTGCTTCAGTTTTGGAGGGTCGTTGTCAGCCAGCTGCGGCCAGACCGTGGCACGCATGTTCAGCATGGCCAGGTTTTGGGCTACGCCGTCGTGGATCTCCCTGGCAATACGGCGACGCTCGTCGGTTATGGCTGTTTCTTCGGCAAGCCGGGCATTTTCAAGAAGCTGCTGTGAGAGCAGCCGCTCTTCCCGTTCACGGGAAAGGAGGGTGTAAAACAACGAGCCGATCAGAATCAGCACACCCCACGGATAGAGGAGCGGACCTGACGGTATCAGCTGCAGCCCTGCGGCTGCGTCATGCAGGCCGGCACAGCAGAGTGGTACAAAGGCTGCCCGGACCATGGCAGCATCCTGAGGGGCGGCATCACGAAATCCTGATGAGTAGAGCAGCACTGCATACCAGCCTGCCGATGCCATAACCAGGTACAGAGCCAGTTCAAAGCTCGCATCCCAACTAAACAGACCAGTACTATCCAGCACGGTGGCTATCAGGGGGTAGAGGGTAAAAAAACGGAAGATCCAGATTCCCCGAATATGGAGAGAACCGCTGGTAAGTTGTTGTAAATAGCGGCTAATGCCGGTGATGAACAGAAAAAAAGATAGGTAATGGCCGTAGGAGATGAGCAGGGGAGAGCTGATCAGGAGCTGGCAGAAGCTGGATTCGGAAAAAAGGTACAGTCCTGCTCCCAGTGATGTTTGGGACAGTGCGGTAAGCTGCCTGCGGGTTACAGCGCCAAAAAAACCGGTAGCAGCCAGACTTCCGCACCCTGCCAACATAAAAAGTGCTGCCAGGATGGTCACCGGTAGTCCGGTAATAACAAGCCGGTTTTGCAGGAGCGACGGTTCAGCCAGCCAGACAGGCCCCACAAATCCGATAAGGCTGGGGTGGGTAGATGAAAAACGGATCGTGAGGTTTCTGCCCGATGCATTGTCAGGCAGATCCACAAGATGCCAGAGGAGGTAGCGATGGCGATCCCTGAACCCCGCAGGCAGCTCTCCGCTGCGGTACAGCAGTTGCTCGTCAAGTCGTATTTCAAAGGATTGAAAGGCGGTGTACGGCGGGATAAAGAGGCCCTTGCGCAAGGCCTTTTGCTCAGGCAGCTCTGTCTTCATCCAGAGTTCGGCAGGTGCTGCTGGTTTGAGCGTCTTTCCCATCGGCCAGGGTAGCCAGGCACCGTTCGGAGTTAAGCGGTACATCCATGAATCAAGTCTGGTACTGTTTGAGACGTTGACAGGTACGGCATGCCATATCGCCAGAATAACCAGCAGGGATGCTGTGCCGATTGCCAGCAGGGAACGGGGAGAAAGACGGCCTCCAGCACCTGGTGGCTGTCCGGTCATCTTGTGACCAGGCCTTTCCGTAATGCCGTTAACGCAGCCTGTGTACGATTTTTTACCCGCAGTTTACCATAAATGACGTTCAGGCGGTTGGCCACAGTTTTGATGGCAATGCCGAGGGAATCGGCAATCTGCTGGTTTTCCTCTCCCTCCACCAGCCTCATCAGGACATTCATTTCAGCCCTGGTCAAGCCATCAACCTGCATCTGATCGGCATCGTTGCTGGAGATCCCGCGAAACTCATCCAACAGCATGGCGGTCATCTCCTGCGGCATGACAATGCCACCGTTGGCAACGATCTGAACGGCTTCAATCAGTTGTTCGCCTGTACAGTCCTTCAGCAGATAGCCCCGTGCTCCGGCTTTAACCGCTTCAAATACATGGCTGTCCTGCCGGTACATGGTCAGGATGATGACGAATGTCGGCACTGCTGCTTCAGTAATGGCCTCAGTAGCGCAGACCCCGTCCAGTTCCGGCATCTGGATATCCATCAGCACCACATCAGGTTGCAGGTCACAGGTCATGGAGACCGCTTCAACGCCGTTGCTTGCCTCTCCCACCACCGTAAAGCCACCAATCGACTCGCACACCATCCGTACGCCGCTGCGAAACAGGTGGTGGTCATCGGCAAGCAAGATTCGTAACGGCTTCATGGTCGGATGGTGCTCCTGTTGATTCTTCTGTTCCCGAAAAAGGGAGTTGTCCTCTTATTTCGGTCTTTGTGGCAACCTCGTTTTTATGCACGTTACGTGGTGACGGTTCCCAGTGAGTCTCATTTGGGGCCTTACTTCGGCTTGAAGCGGATAATCCGGTCCGGGATAATCTCGTCAAGCGCCGGTCCGACGCCGGTCAATGGATTCAGATAGTTGCGGAACGCAATCATGATGTTTGTCGCAACTGGCACACCGGGCGGATCAGTCTGTTTACGGGTTGCGCAGTCCGTTGTCGGAATCTCGGTGCAGTACGGCTCTTTATTGCAGTTGCGGGCAAGCTTCCAGGCGTAAACGTAACGGTTGTTCTCCTTCAGATCCAGATAGGAGGGAGAGAGGTTGGCGGTGCTGTAGTCCTGGCTGGTCTGCCCGATAACACCCAGCATCTGATCAACGTTATAGACGCTGAATGATGAATAGGTGCTGCTGCCTGCAGCCGGGTGATTTACGCCATAGATTATGATGAACTCGTCTGCACCAAGGGTGAAATAGTCGGGGCCGGTGGAAATTTCAGAGGTTGTTGCTGCCGGTGAGCGGAGATAGGTGGTGTCCCGTGAATCCCCCAGGCAGTCAATCTGCCGGGTAAGACAGTCCCGTCCATCATAGAGCCAGAGCCCGGTTGACAGCTCGGTGAAGTCATAGCTTGCGCCCTGTTTCTGGATGATCGCATCACGTAACTGCTGCACCGTCGTATTCAGATTGATGGTCGTTACCCTGGCGGATTCTGTGCTGCCGGTGTTTCTTGAGATCAGGTCTGAAACCGGGAAGAGGGCAGGCTGTACCGTGTTCTGTGGTGTGATCCGGTACACTGAAGCGTCAGGTGAGGCAAGGTAGGCGTCCATTGCTGCAGCATCGTCCGGCAGGGCCACCCGGTTGACAATGGTCAGCTCGTCGGCATCAAGATCAAGCCCCATGGTCAGGATCTGTGAAGGTAGCGCATTGATATTGATAACAGCATCCGGGTATCCGGTCTGCAGCAGTGCCTTGCGTACACGCTCGGCAATGGCGCTGTCGGCGGCATAGATGATGGCAAAGCGTTGTGCAAAAGGGTTGCCGGAAACACCGTTGGGGGTACCGGCGGTCTTGATCCGGGCATTGTTAAACGAATCGGTGATGCTGCTGAACAGCCGTGTACGCTGGCCGGTATCCTTGAGGGTGCGCAGCATAACGTAGGGTGTATAGCTGTAATAGGTCATCTGCGGCGGGGTTGTCCCCACCAGCAGCACCGCCTCATCGGCACGGAGCCGGAAGGAGGGGGCCATGCCGGGAACCACCTTGTTATAAAGCGAATTGACCACATTCGGGCTCTGGCCAGGGCTGTTGGGCAGGTAGACCGCCAGATAGGGGGCGTTGGCGTTGTTGCCGTAACAGCTTTCAACCAATGGACTCGGGCAGCAGCACCAGGGCACCAGATCAAATTTTGCCAGTTTTCCGGGCTGCGCCTGAAAACCTTCGGCGGTCAGTGATGCCTCAATCCCCTGAGGCGATGGTGTCGAGCTGCTACAGGCAGAGAGTGCCACCAGCAACATCAGCAGTGTTAGCAATAATGCCCAGCGGCTGCTTGATCTGGCTGAAACCGGTTGCTTTTGCATGGCCTGCCTCCCTGTTTATACTCTGTTTCAAATGAAACTACTGGATCTTTTCAAAATGATAGCTGCCGTTCTGCTTCTTGATGACGTTAAATTTCAGGTTGGCGCAACATCTTTCAGAGGTGGAACTGCTTTCAGCGCCTGAACAGGTCATCTGCTTAATCGTGGCATTCCCGACCCTGCCCGTTACATAGGATGGACATAACCCGGTTAAGCTGAGAAACGTGGCAGGCTTCATCTCTCCATTCGTGATTGAAAGCGTACTGTAACGGGTTGCCGTTCCGGTGGTACTTTTGGCGTAAACCTCAACAACCGCCGTGGTGCCGGAAAGATTTTTGACCTCGGTGGTCATCTCAAATGCAGAAGCCTGATGAGCCCAAATGAGACCGGACAGCGCAACAACCAGCGTGAAACCTGACAACATCTTTTTTTTCATGGCTCTTCTCCTTGTCAGTTGTTACGGTTGCAGCGGCACAGAGCATTGCTGCTACAAAATACTGGCGGTGATAGATAGTCTCGAATTCAATTGGGGGATCTTCCTTTTCGGTCTGGGTTGTTGCTGAATAGATGCGTTACTTAAAGCAAAACCAGCCGGTGTTGGTGTCGAAGGCCTGGCCTGCCGAATTAAACACTGCATAATAGGCTGGTGTCACCAGGAAGT
>Ga0209373_10004680_pt1 | contig 11662 bp, 11 predicted proteins | sample Higcelweek5metaG_FD_187173 | JGI IMG/M metagenome (GOLD analysis project Ga0209373, IMG submission 187173) | Freshwater pond sediment microbial communities from the University of Edinburgh, under environmental carbon perturbations - High... | ecosystem: Environmental > Aquatic > Freshwater >... | reverse complement strand
AAAACAGGGCGATAATGAATATATGATTATAAAAGCGTCAATAGGTCACCATGATTTAAATAAAAATATCATCTATGGAGATAACGGAGTGACAATTGAACAATACAGCATTAATTCGACAAATATTACTCCTCTGGAAAGAATCTCCTGTAAGAGCGTCAGTTTCGACATTGATAAAAACAAGTCTTTTGTTAGCGGTGCTAAATAACCAAAAACACTCAATATAAACCGGATACACATCCGCCAAGAGTAATCCTATATCCCCTTTTCGCTTAATCGCCCCCTCGCAAAGTCGCTTTTTCGTCCTATGCCCTACGCTCTATGCTTTTTAAAACCACCGAGGACACCGAGTTTCACAGAGTTTCCAAGACGCTCAGTCGCATTGTCTCTCGGTCTCTCAGTCACTCAGTCCCTTAGTCTCTCCCTCGCCCCCTCACTCCCTCGCTCCCTCATCCCTCATCCCTCATTCCTCACTCCTCACTCCTCACTCCTTAACACCACCGTCCATCTCCTCAATCGTCGCCTCTGAGGCAGGACGCTCTTTCCGGATCCGTTGAGAGACCGCCTCCACCGAGCGCATAACACGAAGTATGTTTCCTCCGGTTATCTTCTTAATGTCATCGTCAGAGTAACCGCGACGTAACAATTCAACAATGAGTTCCGGGTAGCCGGAAACATCTTCAAGTCCCACCGGGGTAGCATCAGTGCCGTCAAAATCAGAACCAATGCCAATATGGTCAATTCCTGCAATGTTACGGATATGATCTATATGATCTGCCAGATCGCTGATAGTGGCTTTCGGAAATGATTTGTCAGCAGCCCAGGCGTAAAACTCACTCTCAATTTTCTTTGGATCATCAGGGTAGAGATCTCTCAGCTCCATCCATTTTGCAGATATAGGAACAGCTGCAATACGCACCTCCTCAGAGACAAAATTTGATGTAAAGTTTACCATTACTATACCATTGTTTTTATCAATAAGGCGCAGTATCTCATCAGGGACATTGCGTATGTGATTACAAACTGCACGGGCGCCTGAGTGAGAAAAGATCACCGGCGCTTCACTGACCTCCAGTGCATCCAGCGCTGTGCTATCTGAGACGTGCGATAAATCTACCATCATGCCAAGACGGTTCATCTCCCTTACGACCTCTTTTCCAAAAGGTGTCAGTCCGCCATGTAAACGCTGGTCCGGGAAAACCGGTGGCCAGTCGCAGGCATCAGCCCAGTCGATGGATCTCATGTGTGTCAGAGTCATGTAACGTGCCCCACAATTGTAAGCCTGACGCAGGTTTGCTAGAGAGTTACCAATGGCGCCTCCGTTTTCTATTCCTATAAATACCGTGATTTTGCCTGAGGCATGGTTCCTTTCAATATCTCCGGCTGTCAGGGCAGAAGCAAAATCATCAGGATACTGTTCTATAATACGATGGATAATATCTATCTGTTCGAACATCTTAATGACGGCTGAAGGTCCTTTAAGCTCCGGTGATACCCATGCAACCATGAACATGCCTCCCGAATGGCCCTGTCTCAAACGCGGAATATCAGTCTGAAAGGGTTCGTTTACCTTTATTTTAGCAAGGTTGTCAGAAAGATTTATCTTATTAAGGTTGTTGTCAGTAAACACGTACACCTTTTCAGGAAAATCGTTATGGCCATCAATGAGTGGCATTTCAGAAAGCAAACGAATTGCTCTTTCTTTTAGCTGCTGTGTCTGCATGGCTGATGTCTGTTGTGCATATATATTGTTCCCCGGTAGTACCGGAATAACAATTAAGAACATCGAAACTGTACAAATATTAAAACAATTGCTTCTCATAATAAAGATATATCAGTAAACATACTGAAAGTTGATCAATTAAGAAGCAAAAAGTAAATATTGAAGATTTCTGTATCTAAAATTCAGAACTATTTGGAAAACTAAAATAGAAACATCTATATTTGTACTGTATTAGTATTGTAGTACACCAAAACAGTAAAAGTGTGATTTATGATTCAGATTAAAGACCTTAATTTTGCTTATCCCCGACAGAAGGCTCTTTTCAATAACCTGTCAATACACCTCGAAGCAGGAAGTATCACCGGATTATTAGGAAAGAACGGAGCAGGGAAATCAACTTTATTAAAACTAATCACAGGGCCACTCCGGGCTCAGTCAGGAGAGGTGTCTGTTCTTGAACATGATCCCCGCAAACGCGAGGTATCAATGCTAAGTGATGTATTCCTGGTGCCTGAGGAGTTCAGTTTTCCGGCAATCACAATCAAAGACTACGAGAAAGCCTGCTCTGTCTTTTATCCGAAATTTGATGAAGAGATGCTGAATCGGGTGCTTAACGAATTTGAGCTCAGTTCGGACAGCAATCTGCAACGTCTTTCATATGGGCAGAAGAAAAAGTTCCTTATAGCCTTTGCCATATCCACAAGGTGCAGACTTCTGGTTCTTGATGAGCCTACAAATGGACTCGATATACCTTCAAAGGCGCTTTTCCGCAAGGTGCTTGCAGGATCACTCGATGAAAACCAGCTTGTCATTATATCTACTCATCAGGTAAAAGATGTTGAAAACCTGATTGACAAGATCATAATTCTTGATAATGGAAAGGTGATTTTTAAGCAAACCATCTCAGAAATCTCTCAGAGAGTATGTTTTGTCTCAGGAACTTCTGATGATATTGATGATGCCATTTACTGTGAAGAGGTACCAGGAGGATATCGTCTTATGAAGCCTAACGATAATGTAGAGACAGAAGTTGATATTGAACTGCTTTTTAATGCTGTAACAAAAGGAAAAACAATAGAATGATCATGCAGACAACTAACTCATTTTCATTACAGCGCTTTTTTATGCTGTTCAGACAATCATTCAGAATCAACAAAAAGATCATCGGTATTACCGTGGCTGGATTCTTCGGTATTGTTTTTATCCTGTTGTTTCTTTTTCAGTCGAAATCTGATTTTACTCATTGGGATAACAATGACTATATGGGAACTTTTATTTTTCTGTTCTTTATTTTAGGAATCGTTTATTCGAGTCTCTCATTCCCGGATTTCCGCTCAAAGGAAAAGAGTATTGCATACCTGATGCTGCCGGCCAGTGCTTCTGAGAAATATATCTTTGAGTTCGTAACACGTATTGTTGCTTTCGTACTCCTGATGCCATTGCTATTCTGGCTCACAGCTAATATTGAAGGTGCAGTAATTCATCATTGGGTGCCAGGACTGGAAGACTACAAATTCTCATTTGGTAAGGCACTGGACAAATTTTACAGTGTCGGAGGCAAAACCGTATGGGACACCCTTTCAATTATACTGGGATGTCTCTTCATTTTCCTGGCAGCATTTACGGGTGCAAGTCATTTTTCAAAATCACCATTGATGAAAACCCTGTTTACATTTTCACTTCTGTGTGGTGGTTCCTTCCTGTACGTGTACCTGTTGTCAAAGGGGTTAAATATTGATCAATATAATCTTCCTGATGACAGAATACTCTTTATCAGTAACGGGCATGAAGAAGCCAAACTCTTTACACTGGCAGCTTCGGTTATTAACATATCGCTGCTTGCCATTTCATGGTTTAGGTTAAAAGAGAAGGAGGCATAATTATGGAATTCAGAAATACCAAAAGTATCTTTCTTCAGATTGCTGATAACATATCTGAGAAAGTAATGGAGGGCAAGTACCCTCCGGGTGAAAAGATCCCCTCGGTTCGGGATCTGGCTAATGAGATAGGGGTAAATCCTAATACGGTGATGCGAACTTTTAATGAATTGCAGACACGCGGGATCATTGATAATAAGCGCGGAGTTGGATACTATGTGAACAGCGGCGCGGATGAAATAATTCGTCGATGGAAGAAAAAGGAGTTCTTTGAAAACGATCTGCCGTTGATAGTACGACAGACTAAAATACTCCGCATTTCTTTTGAAGAACTCAAACCCTATTTCGAGTCAACCAATAAATCAGACAAAAATGAAAACAAGTAAAATCATATTTATTTCATTGCTTAGTTTTATGGCCCTTTTCATTCTGGCTGCATTCATTGACGTACGGATAAATGGCAGAAAAACCGGGCAAATTCTTGACCAGGTTGAAGTAAGCAGACAGCCTATCCCTTCATTTAATGTGCTCCGCGTTGAAAGCAGTTATTTAAATATCATTCAAAATGATTCATCATTTATTGAAATAACCATTCTTAAAGACTCTGTGGCTCCAATAGTAAACTATACATTAAAAGAAGATACACTGATTATTACTGATACAAAATATCAGCATTGGATAAGTGTCAATACGAGTAATTCACTGGTTAGCATTATTGCAAAAAATTCCAATATTTCTTTTCAGCATTTTACCGGCTCACATATGTCTTTGGAACTTGACAGTAGCAATATTGACCTGGTAAATGAACTGTCTTCTTTTCGAACTCTTGGTATAGTGGCAAAGAATCATTCAGATGTTAGTACAGGAAGTTATAGAGTTGACTCTCTTCAGATTGATCTTCAGAGTTCAAATGCTAACATTCAGATTATAGCAAAAAGAATTAATGGCACTCTATCTGATAGCTCGTACATGTATGCAAGGCAGCCTGATGAGCTTTGGCTAAAAAAAGACTCTACAAGTAATATTAATGTAAGTGATTATTAATAGACTGATTAGTTTGATATTTTTTGGACAGTGAACCGCATTATCTGCGAAAAAGTTGAGGAATCATGGGTGTCTGCTCTGAAAACAGACACCCTCTCCTATTTTCTGACTTATTGTCTCTCCCTTTATGAAATAATTATAGATTTGCTTCTACTAAGTAAAAAAATAACACATTCCCTCAGGTCAGAAAAAATGAAATCGAAAACAGTATTCTTTTTTATCGCTCTGCTAATCTGCCATTCAACATTTTCACAGTCTGCAGATGAAAACAAAAAGGTCATCAAGATCCTTTCATTTAACATTTTTCATGGAGCAACAACGCAGAACAGCTATAACCTTGATGTAATTGCAAAGGTAATAATTGAGGCTGATCCTGATTTTGTTGCACTTCAGGAGGTTGATTTTAATACAACCCGTAATGCGAAGCATGACCTGGCAGCAGATCTGGGCAATAAAACAAAAATGGTTTCTCTTTTTGGAAGATCAATGTATTTCAATGGAGGTGAATACGGGTTGGGTATATTATCGAAATATTCATTTTCTCAGACACGTGTTGTGAATCTTCCCGGCACTCAGGGCAGAGAACCAAGGACAGCTCTTGAAATAATTGCGGTTTTACCATCAGGCGACACAATTGCATTTGTCTGTACCCATCTGGATCATCAGATTGAAAATGACAGGACAGCTCAGGCAAAAAAAATAAATGATGAATTTACTGTCATCGGATACCCTGCAATCCTTGCCGGCGATTTTAATGCGACCCCCGGAAGCCCGTCGATAAATATTCTCGAAGATTTATGGTTATCAACTTATGATTCATCGAACCCTGAACCCACTTACCCTTCCGCGGCTCCATCAGTCAAGATTGACTACGTAATGCTTTATCCGAAAGACAGATGGAAAACTATTAAAAGTGAGGTAATCATCGATTCAATTGCCTCAGACCACTGTGCTTATCTTGTGACTGTGGAATTGCTGGGGAAATAGAAAGAAAAAATGCTATACTCCCTGCTAAATGGGGGATGTATAAAAAGCTCCTTTTTAACCGATTTTCAATTAAGAGAAAATCTAGAACATACTGAGAATCAATAAGTCCCCCTTGGGGGATTTAGGGGTGGATGAACTGGATGGCGCTTTTTATACAGCCACCTGCCATGGCGTTTCCATACTGCCACAGAGTGTTTCACGTTTTTCGTTTCGTGTTTCTCCTCTCTCTAAGTCGCTCCGTCCCTCAGTCGCTCCCTCGCATAGTCGCAAATTCCCTCACTCCTCATTCCTCACTCCTCACTCCTCACCATACTTTCTCCTTTAATCCTTTGATCTCTGTAACTTTTTTACCTATCTTAGCGTATTAAGAATATAAACAACTAAAATATCGCTGCTATGACTGCTACACTTTATGGTATTATTGCATTTGTTGTACTGATTTTTCTCCTTTCAGGAATAAAGATCGTAAGACCAACCCACAGAGCTCTTATTGAACGACTGGGTAAATATTATCATTTTGCACAACCGGGATTTCACTGGATCATCCCGGTAATAGACAAACTATATCTTGTGAATGTGACCGAACAAATGGTTGATGCTGAACCTCAGGAAATCATTACCAATGACAACCTTAATGCAAGTGTTGACGCTCAGGTATATTTCAGGGTTAAGTCTGATGAGGAAAGTGTGAAAGGATCTATTTACAATGTCCAGAACTTCAGATATCAGATTGTTAACCTTGCACGCACCACACTGCGTAACATAATCGGAACAATGACTCTTAAGTCAGCCAACAGTGAACGTGGCAAGATTAATGCCGAGCTTTATAACACACTCCATAACGAGACAAAGGGCTGGGGTATTGAGATAGTACGTACCGAGCTGAAGCAGATTGATCCTCCGAAAGATGTTCAGGAGACAATGAACAAGGTTGTTAAGGCCGAGAACGAGAAGATAGCTGCAATTGATATGGCAACAGCTGCTGAGACAGTTGCTGACGGTGTTAAGAGGGCTAAGATCAAAGAGGCTGAAGGTTCAAAACAGTCTAAGATATTACAGGCTGAGGGTGAAGCTGAGGCAATCAAGCTGGTAAATGAGGCTGCTGATATGTATTTTATAGGCAATGCACAGGTACTCAGGAGACTTGAAACCCTTGAAATCTCTTTGCAGAATAATTCGAAGATCGTTGTTCCTCAGGGAAGTGACCTTGTTAACCTCATCGGTGAGATGGCAGGAATTGCACCTCTGAGAAAGCTTGAACCAAAGAAATAAGACGATAAAAGTCTGAACTAATATAAAAGCCTCTGTATAACAGGGGCTTTTTTTATTGAAATCAGATATTATGTTTCCGAAAATGTCGTTATATACTAAAAAGGTATAAAGCAAGTTTACTTTCAGGCACCCACCCCTAAATCCCCCAAGGGGGACTTAAAAGGGATTTAACACATTGCATATAAAGCCTTTGTTTGGTTGGGGCTGTATAAAAAGCTTAAAAATCAACTTCTGCCTTCCGTAGAGAGATTTTTAATGTATTGTAAATCAGTAAGTCCTCCGCCAGCTGGCGGAGATTTAGGGGTGTTTGCCGAATGGATAAAGATTTTATCATTTACCCTATTTTCGGCCTGATGAAATTTTAAAGATCATCTTATGAGGTTAATGACAGTTAGAAGAAAACGAAAAAAGTATCAGACTCTCTTTACATTTTATTTTCTGGGGCTGGTTTGCATAACTTTTATGTCAGCATGTGAAAATAATTCTCCTGTAAAGTATGCTGAGTTTCATAATCCACTGGCAAATCCTGAAGACGGACCACCGGCAGGTAATCAGAACAGTCATTATCCTGTTCCGCTTGAAGCCGGACCGGAAAATGTGTCAGTTCCTGATCATATTGTCGGTACCGGTACACCGGAGAGCTGCACTGCCGATGCCTTTATTGCAGCCGTGGAACTGGGTGGAAAAATCACTTTTAACTGCGGTCCTGAGCCTCTGACAATAACTCTTGACAGACCGGCAAAGGTCTACAATGATGCAGATCCGGATATTGTGATTGACGGTGGCGGCCTCATCACCTTAAGCGGAGGAGGAAAAAGTCGTATTTTATATATGAACACTTGTGACAAGACCCGGCACTGGACAACTGACCATTGCCAGAATCAGGATAGCCCAAGACTGACAGTCCAGAATATAACATTTGCCGATGGCAATTCCACGGCGGAAGAAGAATACGACGGTGGCGGAGCCATATGGGTCAGAGGCGGACGTTTTAAGGCTGTAAACTGCCGTTTCTTTAATAATGCATGTGACAGCCTTGGTCCGGATATTGGCGGAGGTGCAATAAGGGTGTTCAGCCAGTATGAAAACCAGCCTGTTTACCTTGTGAACTGCACATTTGGCGGAGCACAGGGATATGGCAACTTCGGGGCTAACGGAGGCGGAATAAGCAGCATTGGTGTTTCATGGAGTGTTTATAACTCCCTATTTTCATATAACCGGGCTATTGGCAACGGAGGTAATCCGGCCCAATCCGGCACTCCGGGAGGAGGCAGCGGCGGTGCAATATATAATGACGGTAACACCATGTCACTTAAACTCTTCGGCACTGTCATTGAAAACAACAAGGTCAATGCTTATGGCGCCGCACTGTTTTTTGTAACAAATGACCATACAGGTGATATCCGCATTGACAGCTGCACTATACGCAATAACACCGGTGGATCATGGTACCCCAAATATACAGGCATATCAATGCATAGCGATACCAGATGCGTGGTTACAAATTCAGTTATTGAATAGTTCAGCTGTTGAAAAGATATGTGTTGATTTGATGATTTGAAAGATTTGATGATTTGAAAATAAAAAAGCTACAGGATTAAATATTATCAAATTGACAAACTTCAGATTACCTTACTTTTGTCTTTTTACTTTTATCTTTTGTCTTCGTCTCGTTGTCTTTGTCTTTGTCTCGTTGTCTTGCTATTTTGACTTTAAACTCATTTTTGCTATATCATTGATTTAGTTTATATTTGATAATAAGTACTTAAGATATGAACGAATCCATAGATATCTCAAGGGAAATAACGTCACTTATAAATGAATGGGAACCCAGGTTCTCAAGTCTTCCTGAAGCGGTCATAACCCAACGCAGAAACAGGCAGAACCGCACAATAAAAATGATTGTAGGACATCTGATAGACTCCGCCTCAAATAATACTCACCGTATCGTTCACCTGCAATATCAGATATCACCGTATGAATTTCCAAACTATGCAACTTTCGGGAATAATGACAGGTGGATTTCAATTCAGAATTATCAGAATGAAGACTGGACGACGCTGATACAATTATGGAAGTACTCCTATCTGCATGTTTGCCATGTGATGGAAAACGTTAGCGATGACAAGCTCGAAAATGAATGGATATCAGGGCCCGGCAAAAAAATGACTCTGAAAACAATGATCGTTGATTTCCCACGACATCTTAAACTGCATCTGTCAGAAATTACCGAGCTGATGGATGACGATACCTTCAGGTAATATCAATATTAACCAATATGTGAAGCGATGGAAGAAATCAGGATAAAAGATAACATCGACAATCCTTTGGAACTGGAGAGGCTTTACAGGTATGACAGAAAAGCCTTTGTAACTGAGTTTGCCAGGATTTATCCGGAGATAAAAGAGAACAATCTTGCTTCTTACTGGAAAATCAGGCTCGACTTTGCAAGAGGAGGCGAAATTGCATTAAAGATCCGCCGTTTTGATGTCATAGCTTTAGTGATTTCATGCGTGTTGGCGGGATTTCTGGCAAACCTGCCTTACATTTTTAACTTCAGTATTGAAAACAGTCTCTTTTTACAGAGAAATGCCGGGATGATATTATTCTTTGCTTTATCATTGTATACTATCCTTACAATTAAAGTCACTGATGCTAAAAAACTTGTTTTGTTTGTCTTGTTGTTTATTATCCCCGCTATCTATATTAACCTGTTACCCGGCAATACGGACAAACACTCCTCAATAAACCTTGCATTTATCCATCTTCCTCTTTTTATGTGGTGTGTCTACGGTTTGGCTTATATGAACTTTGACATAAAATCACTGTCAAAAAGGATTGATTATATAAAACACAATGGAGATATGGCGGTGCTGGGAGCCGTAATCATGATTGTTGGTATAGCTCTTACAGGAGTGTCTGTCGGCCTCTTTTCAGCAATAGATATCAACTTTGAGAGTTTCCTGATTGATCATGTAGCTTTCTGGGGGTTTGGCTCAGCCGCTGTGATAGCAGCATTCATAATCCGTAATTATCCCTCTCTGACAAACAGAATTGCCCCGGTAATTGCCAATACATTCAGTCCCCTTGTCTTAATAGTGCTGATTATCTATCTGATTACATTGGCTGTGTCAGGCAAGAATCCATATAGTGACAGGGACTTCCTTCTTATCTTTAACCTGATGCTTTTAGCTGTAATGGGGATAATTGCTTTTTCAGTCTCTGAGATCTCATCCAACAGGCAGCAGCGATTCAATGTGTTGATACTTTTCATTCTTTCAATTGTATCACTCCTTATAAACCTTATAGCTCTTTCTGCTATCGTTTACAGGCTCGGTGAATTTGGAATTTCACCCAACAAGGTAGCTGTGCTTGGTTCAAACCTGCTTGTATTTGTAAATCTGATCCTTATTATGATTGATCTTTACAAAGTGAACTCAAGAAGCAAAGACGTACAACAGGTTGAAATTACCATTTCAAGATACCTGCCTTTATATGCCGGGTGGACAGCATTGGTAGTATTTGTTTTTCCGTTGATCTTCGGATTCAAGTAATAGTTATGAAAATAAACAGGGGACAGTCGCAACCGTCCCCTATATTTATTAAATAGTTAAAGGCTTTTTATTTATGCTTTGCCTGCGCTGCCCAGAACATCAATAGTCTTATGCTTATAAAGCTCTTTAAGCTTATCACGTGCCGGACCCAGATATTTGCGTGGGTCAAATTCACCCGGATCTTCAACAAATACTTTGCGGATAGCAGCTGTCATTGCAAGACGGCCATCACTGTCGATATTGATCTTACAAACTGCTGATTTTGCAGCCTTGCGCAGCTGGTCTTCAGATACACCTGCAGTGTTTTCCATCTTACCTCCATATTTGTTAATCTCGGCAACTATATCCTGAGGAACTGATGAAGCACCATGAAGAACGATAGGGAAGCCGGGGATACGCTTTTCGCACTCTTCGAGAATGTCGAAACGAAGCGGAGGAGGAACTTCTCCCGGTGCTACCTTGAATTTGAATGCACCATGTGATGTACCTATTGAAATGGCAAGAGAGTCAACTCCTGTCTTCTTAACAAAGTCTTCAACGTCTTCAGGTTGGGTATAAGAAGTATGATCAGATGAAACTTCGTCTTCTATGCCGGCAAGAACACCCAGTTCACCTTCAACGGTAACATCAAACTGATGTGCATAATCAACAACCTGCTTAGTCAGTTTCACGTTATCTTCATAAGAAAGATGTGATCCGTCTATCATTACTGATGAAAAACCGCTTTCTATGCACGACTTGCATGTTTCAAATGAATCACCATGATCAAGATGTAACACAATAGGAATTGCATAACCAAGCTCTTTTGCATATTCAACAGCTCCTTTGGCAAGATACTGAAGTAAAGTCTGGTTGGCATATTTGCGTGCACCTTTTGATACCTGAAGAATGACCGGAGATTTTGTCTCCACGCAGGCACTGATAATTGCCTGTAACTGTTCAAGATTGTTGAAATTGAAAGCAGGAACTGCATATCCCCCTTTCACTGCATTCTTAAACAATTCTCTCGAATTTACTAACCCTAATTCTTTATAATGTACCATAGCATTTATTGTTTTAAAAATAATCCATGCAAGATAATCAGTTTAGCCCAAGCGACCAAAATCATTAATAAAATTATGCCTTAATGTCAACTTTTGTTTGATTCTGTTACTGTTAAACCTATTAAGCGATTGATTTTTATAAGTATCTTATTTCTCCCACCA
>Ga0209373_10004679_pt1 | contig 11662 bp, 9 predicted proteins | sample Higcelweek5metaG_FD_187173 | JGI IMG/M metagenome (GOLD analysis project Ga0209373, IMG submission 187173) | Freshwater pond sediment microbial communities from the University of Edinburgh, under environmental carbon perturbations - High... | ecosystem: Environmental > Aquatic > Freshwater >... | reverse complement strand
CCCGCCCCCCCCCCCTCATGACACCGCGCATCCACCAACTGCTCGGCGAGATCTACGATCCGGCAGGGGCGACGGATTGCGGGGGGCGCATCGCCGCCGCCCTTGAAGCCTTCCGGCAGTCACAATGCCCGCCAGCGCGTGCCCCGGCGGCATCCGACCTCACTGAGCGCGACGCGCTGCTCATCGCCTATGCCGACCAGGTGCGCGACCCCGGCGCCTCGCCGCTGACCGCCCTCGGCCGGTTCGCCCGGGCCGTCCGGCTTCGCGACATCGTAAGCGGGATACACCTGCTGCCATTCTACCCGTGGTCGTCGGACGACGGGTTTGCGGTGAAGGACCTCTTCTCCGTGGCCTCCGAATACGGTAGATGGGACGACCTCGTCCGACTCGGTGGCGAGTTCGATTTGATGTTCGACGCGGTGTTCAATCACCTCTCGGCCGAGAGCGAGTGGTTCCGGCGTTACCTAGCGGGCGATGAGGCCTACCACGATTTCTTCGTGGCGGTGAACGGAGCCCCGGATCTATCCGCGGTCATCCGGCCGCGTGAGCTGCCGCTGCTGACCGTCTTCGATAGCACAAGCGGGCCGCGGAAGATCTGGACGACATTCAGCGCCGACCAGGTGGACCTGAACTACCGGAATCCGGTGGTGTTGGCCGCCATCGTCGAGGCTCTGCTGTTCTACGTGGGGAAAGGCGCCCGGTTCATCCGGCTCGATGCAGTCGCCTTTCTCTGGAAGGAGATCGGCACCCCATGCCTCCATCTCCCGAAGACACATCGCATCATCCAGCTCCTGCGCGCGGTAATGGACGAAGTCGCGCCAGCAGTCCGACTGATCACCGAAACCAACGTACCGCATCGGGACAACCTGAGCTATTTCGGCAACGGCACCGACGAGGCCCACCTAGTCTACAATTTCGCTCTGCCGCCGCTCGTGCTCCACGCGATGCAGACCAGCTGCGCCGTCCGGCTGTCGGATTGGGCGCAGTCGCTCGCGTTGCCCTCCGATCATGTCGCCTTCTTCAACTTCCTCGCCTCGCACGACGGCATCGGCCTGAACCCGGTGCGCGGCATACTCGACAACGCCGAGATCGCCGCACTGGTTCTCCGCGCGCAAGAGCATGGCGGCTTGATCTCGTACAAACACCTGCCGGACGGCTCCGAGGTGCCCTACGAGATGAACATCAACTATCTTGATGCACTCTCAAATCCGGCAGTCGCGGAACCACCCGAGCTAGTGGCGCGCCGATTCCTCACGGCGCAGGCCATCATGCTGTGCCTGCAAGGGATGCCGGGCATCTATTTCCACTCGCTCTGCGGGTCACGCGGTGACCGCGCCGCCGTGGAGTCGAGCGGGATCAAGCGTCGGATCAACCGCGCAAAACTCGACTACGCCGCACTCCTGTCCGAGCTCCAGGATACAGCCTCCCTGCGGAGCCGGGTGTTCGACGGCTTCCGAGCACTGCTCCAGTTCCGGCAGGCGCACCCGGCCTTCGCCCCGGCTGCCGCCCAGCGGGTGCTCGCGCTCGATCCGCGCGTGTTTGCAGTCCTCCGCGAGACAGCCGACGGTCGCGATCGAGTGCTGTGCCTGCACAACGTCGCCGAAGAGACGGTCCGCGTGCACACCACCGGCTCCATGCCGCTCGACCGGGAACTATCGCCTTGGGGCCGCTGCTGGCTGCCGCTGACCTGAGCGCAGCCCTGTCGCCAGCGATCCCGGAACTTCGGCGGGATCGTACGGCTCGGTGTCTCACACATGTTCGCGGCGCCCGCACACGCACCAGCAGGAGCACTGGCCGGGGTGTTGACAGCCCCCACGTTACTTGCCGATCCCTGCCCCAATCTGGCTGCTGAGAGAGAATAGACCGATGACAACAGCTCACCGCGGCGGGATCGCACACCTTCCTTGCCGGTCCCTCGTCAACGAAACGCGCGCCACACCGAGACTGCAGTGGGCAATGCCGCGGCGATAGCGCGCCACCGGCGAGCCACCACCAATCCCACCACCACCGCGCCGCCAAGCAGCCACCAGCGGTGTTGGATCGCAAAGCCCTGCACGGCCCCGCAACGGCCGCTCAGCTCCGCGCATGCCGCGCCCACACTGGTGCGATGCTGGTCCGCCTGCTCCACGAGCAGGCGCTTACGGAAGGCGAGATCCCTCAATCGAGCGGGCGCAGGCATTCGAAGTCCTTTCGCAGTTCGTTCACCGTGGCCGCGAAGGGTCGCGGACCGTGCAGAAGCTGCCGCCGCAGAACCAAAAGAACGACTCCGGCGATCAGCAGGGCGCCGAGGGCCAGACCGCCGAGTCCGACGTAACCGAAGGTTTGCCACAGATACAGCGCCGCCATGGCGCACAGCACCAGGATCGCCACGATTCCGAACACAACCGCGGTACACAGCCATACCAGCAACCGGATCGCCCGGAGCTTCTCCTCCTGCAACTCGACCGTGAACAGCTCCGCCCTCGCCCGCACCAAGCCCAGCAACGAGGCGGCGAGCCGCCTCGCCGAGGCCACCGGTCCGCGGCCATCCTGTGCGTTGTCGGACATCGAGGCTATTTCCGCCGCAGCAACGCACCGAGCAGCAGGCCGACACCGAAGGCCACGCCGATGGATTCGTAAGGATGGCTGCGAATCGTTGCGTCCGCCTTCTTCGCCGCCGCCTTTGCCGACTCGATGCCCCGATTCTGCAGATCGGCATAGGTCGACTTGGCGCGCTCCAGGCCGGCGGTGAGCTTCTCGCGAGCTTCCTTCGCCTTGTCGCTCACATCACCCGCCGTCGCCTTGAGCAAGGCCTCCGCATCGCTTGCCAGCGTTCGCAGGTCCGTCATGACTCGTTCGCGCACGAGCCGGCTGTCGGTATCGTCCGAGTTCGGGAAAAACGTTTCCATGAGCTTGTCTCCTCGCTTGCGGGTTAGTGGACTATTCCGGATCGCAGGTCCGATGTTTCACATTTCCTCCGATCCAACGCCTTCGGGCAGAACGCTACCACGGATCGCGGCAGCAGCAACATCCAGCCCAAGATCGAACAATGGCATCTCCGTCACGGTCGTTCGGAGGTTCTCCGCGTTCGTTGTCTGGCAGCGGCGAAATCGGAAATGCACCGCACCCGCGGTCCAGCTCCGCGGGTAACGGTCGCACTCCGGCGCGCAAATCGACGTCGACCTCGTCCGCTCCATCGGCGGCGCACGAGCGAGTCTCGAGCCACGCACGACCTTCCGCGCACGAAAGTGCGCCACTGGGACGGTCAGCTGCCTCGCCGACCGTCTCCACCACACCGCCCGCTCCGACGGCAGCGGTACACCCCGGCAGCGCCACCGAACCGGATTTTGCCAAACCCGCCGACGCCGTCACAATTCCGGCATGGCGTCCTCCCCCGAGCTCCTCGACCGGATTCTCCAGTTTCCACTCCTCCGCCTCGGCGGTGGCGAGCTCACGGTCCTCAACCTGCTCAAGCTCGTCTTCTGGTTGCTCGCTGTCGTCCTGCTTGAGCGCGGCCTACGGAAATGGGCGTTGGCCCGCCTCCTCGCCCGCACCCAGCTGCAGACCGCCTCGCAGTTCGCCATTGCTCGCATCTTCGGATACGCATTCATCGCCTTGGGCGCCTACATCGGCCTCCAGTTCGCCGGCATCGACCTGAGCTCGCTCGCGCTCTTCGCCGGTGCGATCGGGGTCGGCCTCGGCTTCGGCCTGCAGAACGTCATCAGCAACTTCGTCAGCGGCATCATCATCCTGGTCGAGCACCCGATCGCACTCGGCGACCGCGTCGAGGTCGGCGGGGTGGAGGGGCGCGTCACCCGGATCAGCCTCCGCAGCACCAACGTCGTCACCAACGACAACATCACCATCATCGTCCCCAACTCGGACTTCATCGCCAACCGCGTCACCAACTGGAGCCACGGCGATCCGAAAGTGCGTTTCCGCCTGCCGGTCGGCGTCGCCTATGGCAGCGACCCGGAGAAGCTGCGGACTGTTCTCACCACCCTGGCCGCGGAGCATCCGGCGGTGCTGGCCGACCCGCCGCCCCAATTGCTCTTCGTCGGTTTCGGCGAGAGCTCCCTCGACTTCGAACTCGCCGTCTGGACCCGGGACATGGCCCACCGCCCCCACAAGTTGCGCAGCGACCTCTACTTCGCCATCGAACGCGCGCTGCGGGCCGCCGGCATCGAGATTCCCTTCCCGCAGCGGGATCTCCATATTCGCACGGCCGGGCCGGCTCCGCTGGCGGCGCCACCCGCTTCGCGAGATTGATCACGCCACCGTCGGTCGCCCGCTTCGCCAGACACGCCAGCCCAGCCACAGCCAGAGACCGGTCGCAGGCAACGCCTGCCACCAGAGGCCCAGCACGGCAGCCATCGGCAGCAGGAAGGTGAGGAGTTGCCAACCCAGCGCCGCGCCGAGCAGCCGCCAGTTCGCCCGGTGCTCCTCCCGATCCCGCCGCCTCCAGACTTTGGGCCACAGCCCCATCGGCCGCGTCAGTCGATAGAACCGCGCCAACCGCAGCGGCGCCACCGCCGGCGTCGCCAGAGTCATCACCACCGACGCGGCCGCCGACCAGCCCGCGACAAACAGGAAGCGTGACGCCTCACTGCCCCCGAACTCCGGCGTGAACGCCACGCCCGCCGCCGCCGCAAACCCCGCCGCGATGCCCGCCGCAAACCCTTGCCCGTTGAATCGGGCCCAGAACCACCGCAGCGCGAACGGAACCAGAAACGACGGGAAAAGCAGCATCACGATGCCCACCCAGATTCCCAGCACCGACGCACCCAGCCCGAACGCCAATGCCACCGCCACACCCACCAGCAACGCCGACGCGAGATAGCCTGCCCACACCATCTCGCGTTCCGAGGCGCTCGGCCGCAGCGGTCGAAAGAGATCGCGCACCACATACGACGCACCGGCGTTGATCGTGCTGTCGAAGGTCGACATCGCCGCCGCCATCATCGCCGCGACTACCAGCCCGCGCACCCCGCTCGGGAAGAACTCGGATTGCAGCACCCGCGGCAACACCCCCTCTGCATCGGCCAGCGTGCGCACGTCGAGCCCGACCGCGATCGCGAGGATCGCGAAGCCGAGCACCATCGGCCACCGCGCGGCAAAGAGCATCGTCCACAATATGCCGATCTTCCGGCAGTCAGCCTCGTTCTTCGCTGCGTAGAAACGCTGCGCCATGTAGGCAGAACCGCCGCTGCCACCGAGCCCCTCGAGCAGCCCCTTGCCCGCCCACACGATCACGAAAAGCCAGAACGGGTTGTACGGCGCCAACAGCGGATGGGACGGTATCGGCACCAGATAGTTGAGCTCGGCGCCGGGCCACCGCGACAACAGCTCCGGAGTGACCTGCTCGGCTGCCACGACCGAGACATAGAGCGCCGCCGCGCCAATGATCGCCGCCTGCACCACGTCGGTCCAGATCACCCCGTAAAGACCGCCGGCGAGCGTGTATCCGAACGCCACCACCGCCATGCCGATCGTGCACTGGGTCGCCGTGAACGGGAGGAAGGCGGCGAGGAAGCGACCGCCGGCCGTGAGAAAGAAGACTATCATCGCCACCGTGATCACCACGTAGGTGAAGGCCGCGGTCGCCCGCGCGAGCCTGCCGCCCGTGCCCGTGCCGAAGCGCAGCAACATCCATTCGGCGGTTGTCATCGCGCCGGACCTCCGGTGCCACTTGCCCATGAACGCGAGGAAAACGGCGATCGGCAGCACAACCCCGCCGCGCATCTCGATGAAGAAGCCCTGCAGCCCGTAAACGGTGATGAGCGTCACGATCGTCATCGTGCCGGCCACGTCGAGGTTGCTGGCCATGCCCGAACAGCCCAAGGCCCACCACGGAAGATTTCGCCCGGCGAGAAAATAGTGATCCGCTCCGCCCGCAGCGCGCCGGGCCAACCAGATCCCCGCGGTCATGACGGCCAGGAGATAGCCGCCAAGTATCCCATAGTCCATTGTACTCATGTTTTCGGTGCGTTAAGCGAGCCTCACGAAGTGGAAGCCCCGCGGCTGCGGCCGGGAGAGGCCGTCGGCCTCAGCTCCCGGCCGCCCTCGCGGGGCGGAATCAGTGCTGTCCCTATGGCCTATGGCATGGGCCAAACCCGATAACCCATTGGAGGCACGCAAGGGCTTACCGATTCCCTGATGACACCGCGTGGTCGTTACGCACCTCCGGCAACACCGCTTCGGTCTCGCGAGAAAACTGCTCTCCAAGCGACACGCCCACCTCGGCCCGGCGCCGGACGACGATCCGCTGGAAGAAGAGATTATTCGGCATCTGGACAAGGCGTCCGTCCTCCGCCTGCAGCGTCGTGAAAAACAGATTCAGGTCCACTACGCGCCCGCGGATAGGATCCGGCGCCATCTCAAGTTCGTCGCCCACGCGGAATGGCCGCACGGTCAGCAACAGTAGTGTGCAAAGCACATTGCTAAGCGTGCTCCATACCGCCACAAAGCCGATGCCGATCAATGCCAGCAGGCCGCCCAGCGCCGCGAAGAAATCCACTGCAAAATAGTGGTCGGCCAGCGTGCTCACCACAATGACCAGCACCAGCGCGCGACCGACGACGGTAAGCGGACGCAGCGCCAGCGGCGGCGCCTGCAGCCGCGAGGACAGCCAACGCACGAGGCGAGCGACCAAGCGGAGAGCCAGCGCCGTGAGCACTAGGACAACGAGAAGGAACATACCCTCGTTGGCGAGGACACCAAGCCCGGGCGGAAGGTTGGAGAGTATCTCAGTCATTGTCGTTCCAAGGTTCGTCCCACTCGTTGTCGGCCAGCGCGAAGGAGGGTGAATGCCGCTCCTCGGCCAGCGCCACGATCTGCTGCGCGATGCCCGTCCATGTGAACAAGCTCCGTGCCTTGTGCGCCCCCATGCGCGCCAACCGCGCTCGGAGTCGGGGATGTTTGAAGACTTTCATCATCGTGATGCCGAGATCCTCAGCATCGAAGGGATCGGCGAACAGCCCGTGGCGTCCGAAAGTCAGCGCGCGATGAAGCCCGCCATGGACAGTCACTACCGTCGGACAGCCCGAGGCCATCGCTTCGATGGCGGTCATACCAAACGGCTCGTAGCGGCTGCTGAGCACAAAGAGGTCGGCGGCACGGTAATAGTCGGCAAGATCGTCGTCGGGGATGAAGTGACCGAAAACCACCCGTTCGGCCAGACCGAGCTCGGCGGCGAGCGTCTGGAGCTCCCCGAGGATCAGGTGCTCGCGCTCGTTGAGGTTCTCCCCGCCGACGGCGAGGTGTAACCGCGCTTCGGGCACGCGTTGGGCTGTTACCGCAAAACCGCGGATGAGCAGGTCGTAGCCCTTGTTGCGTGCCAGTCGGCCCAGTGCAAGGATTGTCGGCCCGCGGAAGCCAAACCGCCGGCGGCACGACTGCCGCGTCGACTCGCTTACCGGGAAGAAGCGCGCGTCGTCGTAGCCAGGCGGCACCATCTTGATCCGCTCCTCCGGCACATCGTAGTCGGCGGCGAGGATGTCGGTCTGCTCGGGCGTGGTCGCGATCAACATGTCGGCCGCGGCATAGATCGCGTGCTCCTCGCGGATGCGCACGTCGAAGTTGTAGCCGGTAAGGTCGGCGGCACTCGCCCCCTCGGCCATCTGCTTCTTCTTCCACGAGCCGAGGGAATGGGGCGTGTGGAGATGCGGCAGGTCGAGCACGTCGGCCAAATGCTGGCCGGCGATCCCGGCGTCCCAATAGTGCGAATTGATGAACGCGTAACCCAGCCCTTCGGCGCGGATGATCCGCAGCGCATTCTCACACCACTCGGGGATGAGCGCGTGCAGGTCCTCCTTGCGGATAAAGTCTGGCCCGCCGCACGGAGCGCGTCGTAGCGTCACACCGGGCGACACCTCCTCGGTTGCGGGCTGGTCGGCGAACTGGCGCGTCCAGAGGTCCACCTCGTAGCCGAGGGCAGCGAACTTCTTCGAGAGCTCAAGCACGTACACGACCTGCCCGCCCGTATCGGCTGCTCCAAGCGGCGGATTCGCGGCCACATAGCCATGGGTGGAGATCATCGCGATGCGACGCGGGCGGGTCGACGGCTCGGCGCGGGCGCGCCGAGCGGACATGGTACGGTTTTTGTTTTTTCGCATGCATCACTCATCCGGCGCCTTCCGGCGACAGACAAGCAACGATCATTCGTTTTTGGTTGGGGAGCCCAAGCCTACGTTTATACCTCCCGTCATGGAGATGCACCAACTGCGCTATTTCGAGGCCGTCGCGCGCTGCGGGAGCATGATGGCGGCGGCCGCCGTCTGCCATGTCTCCCAACCAGCGCTCTCCGTGCAGATCCGCAAGCTCGAGGATGAGATCGGTGCCCCGTTGCTGCTCCGCGAAGCGCGCGGCGTCTCGCTCACGCCCGCCGGCGCCCGCACCCTCGTTACCGCGCGACGCATTCTGCGCGAGACCGAACAGCTCCGCAGCGATGCCCGCCACCGTAATTTTCGCGAGCGCCCCACCGTGCGAGTCGCCGTCCAACCATACCTTGCCACCGATCTGCTTCCGCGCCTGTCCGGCGAGTCCGTACTCGCCTGCAAGGAAGCCATTCAGCTCCAGTTCCAGGAGCGCACTCCCGCCAGACTCATCGAGTCCGTCGCCAGCGGCGGCTCCGACATCGGATTGCTCGACCTGCACTCGACCGCACTCGGAGAACTGTCTGCCGAAGAGTTTGTTCAACAGCCCTATGCGTGCTTCTGCAAAGCAGATCACCCGCTCGCATCCAAGCGATCAATCCGTTTGGCCCAGCTGCTCGCAACCCGGCTCCTCCTGTTTGAGCACTGCCCAGGACTGCTCCATGCACTACAAGCTCTAGCACGGAAGAAGAATCGTAACCTTGAGATTCCATTTTCCAGTGAGATGGCAGGGACAATCTTCGAGTTCGTAGCCAGCGGAGCGGGGGCGGCAGTACTGCCCGCCTCTTTTGCTGCTCGCGCCCGCCGCCGGCAAATCGCCATGCGTCCTTTGGCCGACTACACTGGTAAAGTGGCCATCGGGGTAGTCTGGCGCCCCGAGCCGCCACTCGCAGCACACGCTCAAGATGTGATCGATGCACTAAGGCGTCAGGCGATGCGGTGGAACATAATGGACTATGCGCAGCCAAGAAAAACTTGATGCATCACGGCATCGCGTATCCATACAACGTATCTACAACAGCCCAATCCACATCAAGTCACTGGGACAACGCTCATCATAGACTCCGCTGGTCACAAATGCTTGCCACGCTGATGCAACTCGCTCCTTCTTCTGAGCGGGTTCGAGGGCAATACCCCCGGAGGCAATCGGAACGGTCGGGCCGCCGTTTCAAACAACGTCCTTATCTGGCGTGACGCTCCGCATAACGGCTCGATAGCAGCAGCAACTGCCCCCGAGGACGATGAGGTTGTTGCGCTGATAGGAGATTCGAACCACCGCAATGCCTGCCAATATCGACCCTATCATCAACTGCTCCGACAGTCAGCCAAACACCAATTCACTATGCTGGGAAGGCCATATGGCCGACGACATCGCGTCAACAGCCGGCAACGAACCGGGAGCAGTCCTCATCGCAACGAGCAACGAGCTCTGGCTGAAGGGGAAACGTGGGAGTTTCCGCATCCCCCGATTATCGGTAGTGAAGGTTTGCAGAGGAGGTCTCTATCCTTGGTTTTTCAAAGGTATTCGAATCCGCCACCAGCTATCGGCACTGCCTTCGAATATCCAATTCGCATCATTCCACGTGAAGACTGGCGAGCTCATCGCAAAGCTACACTCACTGGGGTACCCGACAGCCTAATCCACATCACCCAACCGACCCAATTCTCGCATATGGAGGAGCACAGAGCTTCCCATAGTGGTAAATCCGTTTGTCTGAGTCCTGACAGCTGTCAGGGGTGAGTAGACGTAAACTCCTTCGTAGGCATACTGGATTGAAAACAGAGGTTGCGTGTAGGTCGATGCCGTAACGATCGATGGTTGAGACTATCGATTCAGTAAATTCGTCGGCATGAGTAGATGATTCCGTCGGCATGAGTTCTAGTTCGTGGACAGGGGCAAGCTTACATGCTTGAGCATGTAAGCTTGTCGGCATGAGTATCTGCAGCTGTCGTCATGCAATACTCGCTTTCCCGACCGAAAAAGGGCCGTTCCGTCGGCATGAGTAGCAATTCCTAACACAATTCATAGAAGCCGAAACGCGATCGCCGAAGCCGACTCAATGACCATGCCGTCCACCGCCCATCGCAGACGCCTCGCAACAAACGATTGATCGCCGGGTTGCAGCGAAGGAGTAGCGCACCCGTTTCCGCTGGCTGCTCATGGCGGCTCGACCTTCACGATCCTTTTCCAGTGCCGCTGGCTACACCTCGGCACCCCGGGGGCAACCGCTCCTCACTGGACAGGCCGAGAAACCAGGCGGGGCCGACAGATTTCCACAGTGCCCCACTTTCCACCCCCGTCGCGCCCCGAAGCGGCACGAGCGGCTGGGTTTCCTCAAGCAAGAAGCCAGAAACAGGGCCACAAAAGGTCGGCAGCGGTCCGGTCTGTCACCGGCTGCCTCTCACGTCGCCGCCGCAAGCCGCAGTCCCGAAACGCCCGACACGCAGGTTCAGCCGCACAGCAAAGCGCACTCCACGAAGCGCAGGCCCGCGGCCGCAAGCCGCATTCCGCAACCCGAGATCCGAAATCGTCACACCGCGATCGGCGCCTTGATGGCCGGGTGCGGATCGTAGCCGGCGAGCGCGAAGTCCTCGAAGCGGAAGCCGAAGAGGTCATTCACCTCGTGGTTGAGCGTCATCGTCGGCAGCGCCCGCGGCTCGCGCGAGAGCTGGAGCTTCGCCTGGTCGATGTGGTTGGAATACAGATGCAGGTCGCCGAAGGTGTGCACGAACTCCGCCGGCTTCAGCCCGCACACCTGCGCCACCATCAGCGTGAGCAGCGCATACGAGGCGATGTTGAACGGCACGCCGAGAAACAGATCCGCGCTGCGCTGGTAGAGCTGGCAGGAGAGCTCGCCGTCGACCACGAAGAACTGGAACAGCGCGTGGCACGGAGTGAGCGCCATCTGCTCGATCTCGCCGGGATTCCACGCCGTGACAATGTGGCGACGGCTGTTGGGGTCGCGCTTCAACCCTTCGATGAGCCGCGCAATCTGGTCGACCGAGGTGCCGTCGGGCCGCCGCCAGTCCCGCCACTGCGCGCCGTAGACGCGGCCGAGGTTGCCGTCCTTGTCCGCCCACTCGTCCCAGATGCTGACCTTGTTCTCGTGGAGGTAGCCGACGTTGGTGTCGCCCTTCAGGAACCAGAGCAGCTCGTGGATGATCGAGCGCAGGTGGAGCTTCTTGGTCGTGAGCAGCGGAAAGCTGTTGCGCAGGTCGAAACGCGCCTGCGCGCCGAAGACGGAGTAGCAGCCGGTGCCGGTGCGGTCGGCCTTGAAGCGGCCGTTGTCGAGGACGAGGCGGAGTAGCTGGCGGTATTGCTCCATCGCGCCGCCACTCCACCGCGCCACGTCCACCAAACCAAGGGAAAAACGCCGCACCGCACAGGGGCGCAACTCAGTTTCTTGCAGGGTCGAAGTGGATAGCGTGAGGGAAGAGGAGGTGCCAGCGGCCGTTGCGCCAGAGGGTTTCGAGGGCGAGGAGGGCCTCGTCGCCGGTGCGGCTCCAGAACTGGCCGGGGCGTTTGAAAC
>Ga0209373_10004678_pt1 | contig 11664 bp, 10 predicted proteins | sample Higcelweek5metaG_FD_187173 | JGI IMG/M metagenome (GOLD analysis project Ga0209373, IMG submission 187173) | Freshwater pond sediment microbial communities from the University of Edinburgh, under environmental carbon perturbations - High... | ecosystem: Environmental > Aquatic > Freshwater >... | reverse complement strand
CGGAAGGCTGATGTTTCCGATATTTGATCCACAGGGGAAAATTCTGGCATTCGGCGGACGTATTTTGTCGGATGGTATGCCCAAGTATATTAATTCGCCGGAGACGCCGGTGTACTCAAAGCAGAAAAACCTATATGGTCTGAATTTTGCCAAGGCATCCAAAGAGAAGACACTCATCATCGTCGAAGGTTATATGGATGTCATATCCATGCATCAGGCCGGAGTCACGAACGCCGTTGCTTCACTCGGCACGGCACTTACGGAGCGGCAACTTTCACTTGCGGCAAGATACGCAGAGGAGATCGTACTCTTTTACGATTCTGATAATGCGGGACAAACCGCAGCGATTCGAGGTCTTAAGCTCCTTATGGCTAAGACGAGAAGACAAACCGGCATGAACGTCAAAATTTCCGTCGGAATGGTTCCGGACGGTAAAGATCCGGACGAATATATCCGGCAAAACGGCGCAGACGCTTTTCGGAAAGTTGTTTCAGAAGCGCTTCCGGTCATGGATTATCTGATTATGTCTGCTAAGAGGCAAAGTGTTGAAAACGGAAAATTTGACGCCAGAACATTTCAGATGCTCTCCTGTATGTATCTGTCCTGGGAGCCCAACGTCGTACTCAGAGAGCGTGCCGCCGCTCAAGTTGCGCAAATCCTCGGCGTCTCGGTGGCAAGCGTTCTGTCCGAGGCGGAGCGTGCGTCAGAAGAGACAAAGGAAAGCGATAACTTTGTTCCGAGAAGTATTCCCGAAAAGCAAACCGTCGTCCGGTCTGCCGTATCCGACGGATCAAATGCAACACATCAGGAAATTGTACTTCTTTGTCTTTTGAGCGGAAAGCCGGGAGTTATCGGAAAAATGCCGGATAAACCGATTCCGACGGATTTTTCGCCGGGTGTGATGAGAGAAATTGCATCGGCATTTATTTCTTCGGAAAGTGAACCGAATGCGGATGTGATAAGGCTTCTGGATATCGCCGACGATAAAGAGCTGAACGGTCGACTTGCCAGGGATGTATTTACAGAAATACTGATGAAAACTCAGGATATCCGTGATGAAAAAGCGCTAATCAAAATGATATCCGATTATCTCTACCGGGTGCGCGAACAAGTGTATACGAACCGCAAAAAATACCTTGCGGAGCAGATGGACGGAATGCCTGAAGGTACGGACAAAGATTCCGCGGTGAAGGCTTTTCGAGAGGTTACCGAGTACCTTAAATTCCTTAGGGAGAAGATTAAAGAACTATCACAGTGAAGGTAGGATAAAGGTCCAATGGCTAAATTTACGATTCTATCTGATCGACTGCGTTGCCTGCTGAATGAAATATCGTACACGGATCGTCTGATCGATGTCGGGTCCGATCACGGATACGCTGCGGCGTTTGCGCTGGAAAACAATAAGACCGGATATGTCATTGCAACCGATATACATCTTCCTCCGGCAAGAAGGACAAAGGAGTATCTTGCAGCTCAAGGTCTTTCCGAGTTGTCAGAGGTTCACTGCACCGACGGGCTCACTAATATTACGCTTAAAGGCGGTGATACCGTACTGATTGCCGGCATGGGGGGGCTTGAAATCATCAGGATTCTAGGAGATGCACTAAGCCTGCATAACGGCACCTTCCCGGAAGGAATCCGGTTTGTCTTACAGCCTCAAAGGTCATTTGAAGAACTACGTGAATTTCTGAGCCAAAACGGTTTTCCAATTGAAAAAGAAATCATTTGCTTTGATCGAAATCGACTTTATGTTGGTATAATAGCGACATATAACGGTTTACAATACACGCTGAGTTTGTGCGAGAGAGTCCTTGGTCCGGATCTGATTTTAAGTCAACCGGATGGATTTTCAGCGTATATGATACAAAAAAAGGCATCACTGATTAAACAGTCCGCCGGCAGGATGGATCTAGCTGAAGTAATCCAATTCATTGATCAGAAAATAAAAAAACAATAAAGGAGAGATTATTTTGAAAGAATACAGTATTGGGGAAATTATTGATTATCTTGATCGTTTTGCACCGGTTGAAACCGCTGAAACTTGGGATCATGTCGGACTGATGATCGGAGACCGGAATTTTCTGGCTTCCGGCGTGGTACTGTCATTAGATACGACTGATGCGGCATTGTCCCAATGCATAAAGGAGAATGCTAATTTTCTGATCACACACCATCCGCTATTTTTTGTTCCGTGTACTTCAATTGATTACACGACACAGAAAGGTGCACTTGTCCGCGACATTATCCGTAACGGTTTGACGGTATATTCTGCCCACACAAATCTGGATAAGGCAATTGGCGGAGTCAATGACGCCCTTGCTGAATTGCTCGGATTAATACCTTCCGGTCCCGAAACCTATGAGAAAATAATTCCCCGCCGATTTGAAGTGCCCCTTTCATATTTTGAGGCGGCTCGTCAGACACGCGAAAAACTGGGCGCATCCGGAGTCCAACTTAGCTCAGCAGTGAATTCCGAAATTGGAGAGGTGTATATTTCTGCCGGAGCTTTTGATTCGGACTTGATTCCACTACTCATTAAATCCGAAATCAGCCTTGTAATTACCGGAGAAATCAAGCACCATCATATGCTTGCGCTCAAGGAGGCAGGAATCCTTGTGATTGCCGCCGGACATGAGGCCACAGAGACGCCTGTGTTTTTTTCACTGGAAAAGCGTCTTGAAGAAGCTTTTCCGGAACTTAAAATATCGGTATGCCCCGGAAACGTTTTTCAAAAGGCATTTTGAGGTAGACATTGACCTGCCATTTGTTTATGATAGGGATGTTTTCTGAGTAAACCGGGCGATCGCGTGCGCAGTCTTCAACGAGCGCGCACGAGGAAAGTCCGGGCTCCGCAGGACAAGGGTGCCGGGTAACTCCCGGTGAAGGCAACTTCAAGGAAAGTGCAACAGAAAATATACCGCCTTTTGATTTCGGTCGGAAGGTAAGGATGAAATGGCGGGGTAAGAGCCCACCGGCGGTTTGGCGACATTCCGGCCGTGTAAACCCCACCCGGAGCAACGCCGTGGAGAGACATTACTGTGGTCCGCAGGTCTCGTGGAGGCGGCTTGAGCCGATAAGAAATTATCGGCCTAGATAGATGATCGTTCAAGACAGAACCCGGCTTACAGGTTTACTCAGAGAACACTTTTTACATCGATATTTCCGGATTCGGGAATAGTACAAGGAGAGTATCATGTCAGCACAATCCTATTTGAGCCGCGGAGTATCACCTACCAAAGACGACGTTAAGAAAGCTGTTTCCGGTCAATCCGGCGGCGTTTTTCCCGGTGCATTTTGCAAACTGATTGAAGATATTGCCGGAGATCCGGATTACTGTATGTCCATTCATGCCGATGGAGCCGGAACGAAATCTTCGGTAGCCTATCTGCAGTATATGGAGACAGGCGATTCGTCCTCGTTCTTTTCCGTTGCACAGGATTCACTGGTCATGAACACAGACGACCTTGCCTGTGTAGGAGCTACGAGTAATTTTTGTCTTTCGAATACAATCGGGCGAAATGCTCATCGGGTTAACGGGGAATGTATCGCTCAAATCATCTCAGGATATGATCACATCATCTCGCTTCTTGGCAATTACGGCGTTCAAATAACGATGTCGGGCGGAGAAACTGCAGATGTCGGCGATTTGGTTCGAACGGTCATCATTGATTCCACACTGGTTGTCCGTATGAAGCGTGATGATGTCATTAATGCTTCTCAAATTCAGCCGGGCCACGTCATTGTCGGGCTGGCATCTTCGGGACAGTCGGTCTATGAAAATAAATATAATTCGGGCATCTCTTCGAACGGTCTTACTGCGGCAAGGCATATGCTTCTCAGCAAGAAATACCTTGAAAAATATCCGGAGTCGCTTTCCGAGACAATACCCGAGGATAAAGCATATTGCGGTAAATTTTTGCTTTCCGATACCCTTCCGGGTACGAGCATGACTGTCGGAGAAGCAATACTTTCACCAACCAGAACTTACCTGCCGATATTATCCGCAATACTTCCAAAGTACCGGAGCCGGATATCAGGTATCATTCATTGCACGGGCGGCGGGCAGGTGAAGTGCCGTGATTTTGGTCACGGTGTTCGATATGTTAAAGACAATCTTTTCGAGATGCCGCCGATTTTCAGAGCCATTTATGAATCCGGCGAGATTCCGATGAATGAAATGTATCAAGTATTCAACTGCGGACACCGCATGGAAATATATTGTGATCCTGAAATTGCATCTGAGTTGATTGCAATATCTACTGAGTTGGGTGTCGATGCACGGATTGTGGGTAGGGTAGAAGCTTCTGAAAACCCGGATCAGAATGAAGTTGTCATTCGAAGCGGGAATGAAGAATATAGATATTGATTGTGACACAATAAAAGCAGTTTACTCAGGGTCTTCATCATTTTTGATGTCATCGTTTTTCGCGAGCCATTTCAAAAGTCGATAACTGAACATACCGATTACTGCCATAGCTACTATGAATAGCGGGTAGGTGAATCGCCAGTTTTGGCTTCCGGTCATCATAGACCACTCCGACATTCCGCCGATACTGGCTAAAAGCGTAAGCGGCAAGAAAATAGTCGAGATGAAGGTTAATCTTCGAAGTGTCCGGTTGGTACGATTGGATATTTGGGACATCTCGTTGTTTCGCAGGGAAAGATCAATTTCCATTAGGCTGGTCTCGATGTCGCGCATAGATTCAATCAACTCAAAATAGCGGGTAATATGATCGTAGATATCCCGATAGTGAAATATTGCTTTACCGGAAATCAGAGGACAGTCGCCGCGGCTGATTTTAAGGAGTATTTCGCGTTCATGAAACAACGATTTCCGGAGCGTAATCAGTGAGCGCCGGATGTGTTGGAGTGATTTTATACTGAAGCCTCTGCGATGTTCGAAAAGTGAATCCTCCGCTTGTGTAAGTTCATCCTCGATCGCTTCGATTGCATAAAGCTTGCGATCGACGACGGCGTCAATGATCGCATGCAGTGCATATTCCGGTGCAGAGCGCCCCTGAGATATGGCGTTTTCAATGTCATCTGCAATTGCTTCGCCAAGAACCGGTTTGCCGTCCGGACCGATGCGATCAACCGTAACAATAAAATTTTCACCCAAAAACAGGTTAATTTCTTTAACATGAAGTTCTCCGGAATAATAAGAAAAGTCGTTAATCAGTATAAAAGTATTCTCCGGAAAAATATCAATCTTCGGCAATTGATTATCATCAATTACATCCTCGATCGAGAGTTCACTTAATCCAATTGCTTCAATAAGCGGAGCAATTTCCTCAGGTGTGGGATCAATATAGTGCAGCCAGAAAAACTCATCTTTAAGTGTTTTCTTGATCGCTTCGTCTGCGGTGTCAAAAGGCATCAGTTTTCCGGCTTTTGTAACGCGATAGAACATTTTTTTCTCCATGGTGATTCTCCATATTCAAGCTAATATTTGAGTGAATGAACAATAAAATGGATGTTGAGTTAAAAAAGATTTCAGACAAATTATACAACAAATTTGTTAATTAAAGACTGTATCAACTAAAGATTTGATTCTAAGATCCCTATGGAATGATTTCGATTCGATCACTTTCAAATTGTTGACAAGCAATGACCGCATCGTTATAATAACCCTTGTTCGTTTGCTGGATTCAATTGTCTCCGATGCAAGTGTTCATATGCACCTTTAGCTCAGTTGGTAGAGCAACTGACTCTTAATCAGTGGGCCCTGGGTTCGAATCCCTGAAGGTGCACCAGACGCGAAGCCCGAGAGCAATTGCTTTCGGGCTTTTCTTTTCGAAAAACAGTTTATTAGTGAATTATCAAGGCTTAATACGGGTGTTTTTTACTTTCCGGCGATTATGGTATAATCATCTGAATTCTTTTGCGTACCTGTAAGGGGCAGAAGTAAGAGTTTGGGGGTATTTATATGAGCGATTATGAAATTGAAACCAAGTGTGTCCAGTCCGGTTACCAGCCGCAAAACGGGCAACCGCGAGTTCTCCCGATTACTCAAAGTACAACATATAAATATTCATCCGCAGAACAGATGGGCAGGCTTTTTGATCTGCAGGAACCCGGATATTTCTATTCGAGATTGGCCAATCCGACATGTGATGCCGTTGCCGAAAAAATTGCGGATCTTGAGGGCGGAGTAGCTGCAATGCTTACGGCTTCAGGACAGGCAGCGATCTTTTTTTCGATCATAAATATTGCCGGTGCCGGTGACCATATCATCAGTTGTTCAAATATTTACGGCGGAACGGCAAATTTATTTTCCGTTACACTTAAAAAGCTGGGCATTGACGTAACTTTTGTCCAACCGGATGTGAGCGAAGAGGATCTTAATAAAGCATTCAGACCCAATACCAAACTGATTTACGGGGAGATGATTGCAAATCCGGCGCTGACTGTTTTTGATATAGAGAAGTTTGCGAAAGCGGCACATTCATTCGGGATACCGCTTATCGTCGATAATACTTTTCCGACACCGATCAATTGCCGTCCTTTTGAGTGGGGCGCAGATATAATTATTCATTCGACCACCAAATACATGGACGGGCATGCAACGAGCATCGGTGGTTGCATAGTAGATAGCGGCAATTTTGACTGGGAAAAATACCCGGAGCGTTTCCCGGGGCTCACGGCGCCGGATGATTCTTATCACGGGGTAATTTATACAAAGAGTTTCGGGAAAAAGGCATTTATTATGAAAGCCGTCGCTCAGTTGATGAGAGATATGGGCTCAACACCGGCACCGATGAACGCTTTTCTACTCAATATCGGTTTGGAGACACTGCACCTTAGGGTTCCCAGGCATTGTGAAAACGCATTGCAGGTGGCTCAATTTTTAAGAGCACATCCGAAAGTCAGCTGGGTGCGATTTCCGGGCTTGGATACTGACTCCCAGTATTCCCTTTCTCAGAAGTATTTTCCGAACGGGACATGCGGAGTTTTGTCTTTCGGTGTAGTAGGGGGCAGAGAAGCAGCCTGTAAATTTATGGATTCACTGAAACTGGCGGCTATCGTCACTCATGTTTGTGATGCCAGAACCTCTGTGCTTCACCCGGCAAGCACTACGCAACGCCAGTTATCCGATGAAGAGCTGATTCAATCCGGTGTAAGCACGGATTTGATCCGATTATCGGTAGGGATCGAAAACGCCAAAGATATCATATCGGATCTCGAACAAGCGCTCGAACTGATTTAGGCTGTCTTTTTGAACGGGCAGAATACACACCGAATATGTTTGAATTGACACACTAATTGAAAAGCACCTCATTTGTTGAAATAAATCCAACATTTGAGGTGCTTTTTGTAATCAATTCTTAAATCAGTGTTGATTGTTATTTAGCTTCTTCAATCATTTTCTCGTAGGCGGATTTATTTGCCATCCCGACCTGCTGAGAAACCTTCTTACCATCCTTAAAAATAATGACGGTGGGAATACTCATAACGCCATATTCAGCGGCAATCCCTTGCGCCTCATCAATGTTAAGCTTAGCAACTTTGATCTTGCCTTCGTACTCGTCCGCAATGGCATAAATTGTCGGTGCCAGCATTCTGCAAGGCATGCACCAGTCTGCATAAAAATCAACCAAAGTGACTCCGGATTCAATGGTTCCCTTAAATGTTTCCTCTGATAGTACCAGTGTGTTCTTGTTCATAGTTATTCCCCTTTCGACGTTACCATTTTATTATATATCTTCTTGTCCTTAATAAAAATGCTATTCGGTTTGCCTTACTCAAAAATCGAAAATTCTTATAACGGAAAAGCACCGATTATGCATCTATACGGACATCTACAGAAGAGTTATAATATAAAAACATTATATCTTAATTTGATAATCCGTTCTGATATCAATATAACATAATAAATGAATATGTCAACAGTCTGTCTATGAGTAAACGGAGGAAATATGGATAGGAATGAAATTTTAAGAAAAGCCGAAATACTTAAAGCACTTGCCCATCCGGATCGACTATGCATTTTGCAAGGACTCCAAACGTACCGATGCAATGTCGGAGTGATTCAAAGTAAACTTGGACTATCTCAGAGCGGCCTGTCGCAACATATTGCGAAACTGAAGTCAGTCGGAGTTATTCGAGGTGAGCGAAACGGTAAAGAAATTTGTTATCGGGTGGTTGATGAATTCGCGATGGAAATTGTCGGACTGGTTTTCAATAACATGGATTGCGAAGTAAATAACAACTAATCGAAAAAGCCGATCATTTCTTCTGTTGAGAAGTCCTTTTCGAGCGGGAGGCGCACTACTTTATTCTCTTTAGCAGACCGATACACCGCAAGGACCGACGATACGGAGACAAAACCCGAGTTAGCGTCTGCAATAGGCTCTTTTCCGTCGTTAATTGATTCATAAAGATCCTCATAAATTGAATAATGAGGATTTCCGGCCCGGAGTAGAGAGGATATTCCCTTTGTACGAATCTGCTCAATAATATATTTGCTTTTGAGGCTTTTCCCCTTGGAATCGCGGATATCCAGACTGGGAATTCCTTTTCGCAGACCGATCCGGACCGATCCATGGCTTCCGTTCAAGTAAAAAGAAGCCTCGTGATCCCGGGGGGAAGTTGCGGTTGTTCCTTCAACCTGACAGAGAGATCCGTTTTTCATACGTATGACGGCCATTCCGACATCCTCAGCTTCAATATTGCGGAATCTTTTTGCCATAAGACCTGTAACAAATTCAGGTGTGCTGCACATTAGCCAACACATTAGATCCAGTGCATGAATCGTCTGGTTCATTAATGCGCCGCCATCGTATCTCCATGTTCCTCTCCACGCGGCCTGATCATAATACTGCTGATCGTGGCCCCACCTGACCGTCACGGCTCCGTGACTGAGTGTACCGAAAACACCATTGCATAGATCTCTTTGAATCAGCCCTATAACCGGAAAATATCGATATATATGACCCATTGCTATTTTTCTGCCGGTTGACTCAGACAGTTCAACCAATTCTGCGGCTTCGGATATCTTCATTGTCATCGGTTTTTCCAGAAAAACATGGCTGCCGGAAAGCAGCGCTCTTTTTGCCATTTCATAATGCATTCCGGAAGGAACGGTTATGGATATAACATCCGGTTTCTCACTCTCGAGCATCCTGTTAAAGTCACGATAAATTTTGACTTCTGATAAAAATGTATCTCTCCTGGCGCCGGTTATTCCACACGCAGTAAGAAGCGTCACCGGTGCCTGCTCCGTCGGGTCAACCATTGCGCACAAGCGGAAATGGTCCTTTTGATTAAGGATGGCCTTCAGGTGTTTGACGGATATTTTGCCGCACCCGACCAGCGCTACGGAAAGAACAGGAGTATAGTTGCTGTTTGTCATGAAAAATCTCCGCTAGTCACAAATAATAAATTGCATTTTCGACGTCTGGTTTATTCTATCACAGCAAGCAGGATTGTTGTATGTTGGTGTACAATGAAAACATCCTGGAAACGCAAGGAAAAGGTGCTTAATATGGATATGCGGGACATTATTCTGGATAAAAGATATGGTCGGCGCTTGAACGCGGATCAGATCAATTATTTCATAAACGGTGTTACGAATAAGGTTATTCCGGAATATCAAATATCTGCTCTTCTGATGGCGATCGTCTTAAATGGAATGGAAGACCGGGAGATGACTGAGCTGGCCATGAGTATGGCGCGATCGGGTGAAATATGCGATCTCTCATCAATCAAGGGGACAAAAGTAGATAAACACAGTACCGGCGGTGTGGGTGACAAATGCACACCGATTATTTTGCCGATTGTTGCCTCTTTCGGAATTCCCGTTGTAAAGCTCTCCGGAAGAGGACTCGGGTTCACCGGCGGAACGATCGATAAGTTAGAATCGGTGCAGGGTTTCAGAACATCAATTCCGATAGTGGATTTTCCGGATATGATTCGCAAATCGGGAATGGTTCTTTCAGGACAGACCCCGGAATTAGCGCCTGCCGATAAAGAACTGTATGCACTTCGCGATGTAACCGGAACTGTTGATTCGGTCCCACTGATCGCATCAAGCATCATGAGCAAGAAAATCGCCGGTGGAGCGGACGCGATTGTTCTCGATGTGACATGCGGTGATGGTGCATTTATGAGGGATATTGAGTCCGCAAGAAGGCTCTCCGAGGCGATGATACGGATCGGGAAAATTGCGTCCCGCCCTGTGACGTGTGTGATCACCTCCATGCGTCAACCACTGGGCAGAGCGATTGGCAATGTTCTCGAGATGATGGAAGTGGAAGATTTTTTCCGTGGAAAAATGCCGATTGATCTCGAAAAAGTATGTGTCACGCTCGCCGCATCCATGCTTATGCTCTCAGATGCAGGAACTGGAGAGACTCTTGAATCCGCAAGCCGATTGTGCCGTGAAAAGCTTTCCGGCGGTATGGCACGAGAAGCATTCCTTCGCTTTATTGAGGCTCAAGGCGGCCGGGTGAATTCAGACGGATCACTGCTGTATTCCGTAATGCCCAGGGAATGCGGGTCTGTATTAGCGGATCGGGATGGTTATGTCAGTGAAGTTTTTGCATCCGCAATAGGGAAGGCATCAGTACGGCTGGGTGCGGGCAGAAACATCAAAAGTGATTTGATTGATCCGGGTGCAGGAATTCTCCTCCATAAGAAAATAGGAGATTATGCTTCAAAAGGCGAGGCGCTCTGTACTCTTTATTCAGGAAATAGTGGTCTTATTGACAGTGCGCGTATCGAAGACGCAACACAGCAGGTAAAAAGTGCGTTCGTTTTGCGGGATGAAAAGGAGAGCCCTCCTCCGGAAATTCTGGAAATTCTCTCATAATTATAGCCGCTTGCACGCAAAGAGACGTATTGTTATAATATCAAATAGAACGAATGTTTGGCATTGGAGGATATTTTTATATGATCATTGTCGGCATTGATCCGGGATATGCGATTACAGGGTACGGTGTAATCCAACACCAATCCAATCGATTGAAGGTTTTTGATTATGGAGTCGTTTCGACAAAGGCCAGCGTGCCTTTTGAGATCCGGCTCCTGACAATATTTCAGGAAATAACGGCACTTATCGAGCGATATTCACCGGATGTTCTTGCCATTGAAGAATTGTTTTTTTCGCGCAATACGACAACAGCAATCGGCACAGCACAGGCAAGAGGAGTCGTGATTCTTGCCGCTGCCAAAGCAGGAATCCCCGTATTTGAATACACTCCGATGCAAGTTAAGCTCGCAGTTACCGGATATGGAAGAGCAGATAAGAATCAAGTGGGTCAGATGGTCAAAGCATTACTTTGTCTCGAGAAAATTCCATGCAAAGATGACGCAGCAGATGCGCTTGCCGTTGCAATCTGTCAGGCGCATACCGGAACGTTACAGTGCAATAAAGCGGTTGGCGGATACCAATACGGCTCTACTGGTAAAACTGAAGTTTGGAAGAAATAACCAGAGTTGATCAAAGTGATTGTCTCGGCAAATGAACTGGTAAAACTGAAGTTTGGAAGAAATATAACAATAGGAAATGAGGAAACAGACAATGTATGCATATATAAGCGGAGTGCTTACACAAAAGAAAGAGGATTTTATCGTTGTCGATGCAAGCGGTATCGGATTTAAGATATTTTGTCAGCAGCCGATGCAGGAGCGTATCGGTAAGTTGAACGAGCACGTTCTTGTGTA
>Ga0209373_10004676_pt1 | contig 11665 bp, 6 predicted proteins | sample Higcelweek5metaG_FD_187173 | JGI IMG/M metagenome (GOLD analysis project Ga0209373, IMG submission 187173) | Freshwater pond sediment microbial communities from the University of Edinburgh, under environmental carbon perturbations - High... | ecosystem: Environmental > Aquatic > Freshwater >... | reverse complement strand
ACGCCGCCTGCAACACCGTCTACTGCCTCACCCACCCGACCCCCGCCGGCGACTGGTTCTCCGTCGGCGTGTACTCGGACGGCTCCTACGGCGTCGAGAAGGGCATCATCTTCTCGTTCCCGATCCGCACCAAGGACGGCGTCAACTTCGAGATCGTCCAGGGCGTGCAGCTCAGCGAGTTCTCCAAGAAGAAGATCGCCGAGACCGAGAAGGAGCTGAAGGAAGAGCGCGACCTCATCGCCGACCTCCTCCACTGAGATCGTCTCCGCGAATTCATTTCGCCCCCGAACGGCGGCCCCTTACCGGGCCGCCGTTTTTTTGTCCCCGCCGTAGCGAAGCCCGTGAGGGCTTCGATCCGCTCGACCACCACAGTCTCCTCCATCCGTAGCGAAACGCGTGAGCGTTTCGACGCCCGCACGAGCACACCGCAGCCATTCCGGGAACCCCCGCGATGATCGCGAGGTGTCCCGGCGCGATTCTGGGACCTCCCACAACGCTTTTGGGAACCCTCGCATTGATTCTGGGAACTCGCAAAACCGTCCCGGGAAGCCCCAGAATGATTCTGGGTGCCCACAATATCACTGCGGGGCATCCCAAAATGCCGCTGGGAACACCCACGATGGTTTTGGGAAGCCTCCGAGCGGTTGCGGGAACCCCCGCAACTATCGCGGGGCACCCCGCTGCGCTTCTGGGACCTCCCACAACGCTTCTGTGAGCACCCAAGATGATTCTGGGCGTGCCCAAAACGATTTTGGGACTGCCCGCTGCCGTTCTGGGAGCCACCGCAGCGATTCCGAGGCGTCCTGCGATGGTTTTGGGAGTTCCCAAAACCATCGTGGCCCCCCGATCATCGCTCTGCTCCCGAGCAGCTGCGCGATGGGGACGGCCGCAAGCCACCTCGGCGGCAGCCTCTACAAGTCAGCCGCACACACGGATACCTGCCAGCCAGTGACGCCGGCAGGCACGCGCACCACGATGGAGGCGATGCCGGCCTCGCCTTTCACCGTGGCCGGGCCGACGATCTCAGCACCGCCGGTGAGCGTGAAATTCACTTCGTCCTCGGCAGTCACGCAAAGCGTGCCGTGCGCATCGACGATGCGGGCATGCACGGCGACGACATCGCTCTCGCCCGCGGCAGGCGCCACGTCGAGCGTGTCGATCACGGTCTCCAGCCGCACCGGCGCCTCGGGCGTGCGCACGGCGTGCCGCGCGGCTTCCTTGCCACCCACGTAGCCCACCGCCACCAGCTCGCCGGGCTCGAAGCGCGGCAAGTCGAAGACGAACGGCGGATGCGGCAGGTGCTGAGTCTGCCAAGTGACGTCCGGTTTCTTGCGACCGAGCGGGCGGCCGTTGAGCGCCAGCTCGACCTCCTCGCAATTGCCGAACACGACGACGCGCTGGTCGGACGCCGGAGTCCAGTGTGTGGCGACAAACACCATCGCTCCGCCGGACCAGCCGGCGCCGCGCTCGGCGGCGTCGCGCTGGCTGCGGTAGAAGTGGTACGAGAATTTCGGCAGGCGGAAGAGGTCCATCACGCCGCACGCCGCGCGCAACGGGTGGTAGCCGCGCGCGTAGTCAAAGACCGTCCACTGCCCGTCGAGCACCGCCGGCGAGGCAAGCGTGTCGTCGAGGGCGACGGTGTGGTTGTGCGCCTGCTGGCGCAGCGCCCGTTCGCCCTCGCCGCGGAAGTGTCGGCTGTTGGCCCAGGCGGCGAGCACGCCGGCGCCGGTCGTCTGGTCGAAGCCCTCGTTGGCGGCGTAGAACTCCCAGTCGCCGTATTCGGCGATCACGAGCGCCTTGTCGCCATTTTTCCAACTATGGATCTGGCCGTGCTGGCGCGAGTGGATGAAGACGTCGAACCGGTCGATCCAGCCGCAGGTAAACATCTGGTCGCCAGGATACTCCTCGTGGCCGGTGGCGTGCAGCCGCGCCATGAACGCCTCGCTCATCGGCGTCTCGTTGAGCGAAAGCTCCCAGAGCGCCACGCACGCGTGGTTGCGGTCGCGGCGCACGAGTTGCCGGGCGTTCTCCACGCAGGCGTCCTGAAACTTCTCGCCGCCGCAGAACTGCCAGCCGGGGATGGCGTTCATGACGACGATGCCAAGCGCGTCGCAGGCGTCCAAGAAGTCCGGCGACTGCGGGTAGTGCGAGAGGCGCACGTAGTCGAAGCCGGCCTCTTTGATGCGACGCGCATCGCGCCACTGCGCCGCGCGGGGCATAGCGTAGCCGACCCGCGGGAACTCCTGGTGGCGGTTCGTGCCGCGCAGGCGAAGCCGCTCGCCGTTGACGGTGAACCCGCCGGAACGGCTGAAGCCGAAACGCCGCACGCCGTACCGCAGTCGCCGCTCATCGACGACGGCCTCGCCCTCGACGAGCGAAACAACCACCTCGTGCAGCGCGGGCGTCGCCGGGCTCCAGAGCGCGGGCTTGGTCAGCGTCAGCTCCTGCTCGATATGCACGGTGGCGCCGGGCGCGAGCTCGCGCTGGCCGGACAACACCGACGAGACGATCTGCCCGTCCCGCAGCAGCTCCACCTGCACACGGAAGCGGCGCGGGCTCGCGTCGGCGTTGTGCACATGGACCTTGGCCGAGACCGACGCGCTCGCGGTATCCGCCGCCAGCGTGCGCAGGAATACTCCGCCACCGCCGACCTCGCCTGCCGAGATCGCCTCGGTGATGTGCAGCGCCGGCAGCGTGCGCAGCTCCACGCCGCGGTAGAGCCCGCCGTACCAGCAAAAATCGAGTTCGCCGTAGGGTTTTCCCGGAGGCACGTCGGCGTTGTCGCGGTTGTCGAGCCGGAGCGTGAGCGTGTGCGCGGCGCCGTCGGCGAGCGCATCGGTCAGGTCGACCTCGAACGGCAGGTAGCCGCCCTCGTGGCGGGTGAGTTCGCGTCCGTCGAGCGACACAGTCGCGGTGTGCATCGCGGCGCCGACGTGGAGCACCTGGCGCTCGTGCTGAGTCGCGCGCGGCACCTGAAGCTGGCGACGGTATTCGCAGAGGCCGAACCAGTGGTCGCGGCCGTCAAGGTCGGCGACGAACGGGCTGTGCGGCAGATCGACGCGCGCCCAGGCAATCTCGGCCGTTGCGGCATCGCAGCGGCGGAATTCCCAGTCGCGTTCAAGGGTGGTGACAAAAGGCATGAGAAAGGGTTGGGCGAGCCGGGCGCGGCTCAGGCGCACAATACAGCTGCCGAGGGCGGGGCGTCGCAAGTCGACGCCCCGACGCGCTTCTTCGGCGCGCTGGCCGACAGAACAGAGTCGGTGGCAAATTGCATGGCTACGACTCAGGCGACGGAGTCGCGCTCGATCAGGCGCACCGGCAGCGTGACGCGGCGCTCCTTCACGGAGCCGCCCGAGGTGAGCTGGTCGACGATCTCGACGGCCTTCTCCGCCATCTCGCGCAACGGTTCGGCGACGGTGGTGAGCGGCGGTGTTTGGAGCGCGGAGATGCCCTCGTTCTCGCCGCCGATGAGCGAGATCTCCTGCGGCAACTTCACGCGCATCGTGTAGGTGAGCATGTGCAGGCACTCCATCGCCTGGAAGCTGGAGCCCGGCGCGTAGATGGCATCGGCGCCGGCGCGTACGAGGCGTGTCAGCACGGCGAGGTGGGAGCTCTCGGGGCCGAAGAGCGAGACGAGGCGGTCGTCGATCGGCACGCCGGACTCCTCCATCGCCTTGCGAAAACCGGCGAGCCGCTCCTCGAAGGCGCGGTACGTGCCGCCGAAAAAGGCGAGCCGCCGCCGGCCTCGGTCGATGAAATGCCGTGCCGCGAGATAGCCAGAGTTGAAGTGGTCCGAACACACCGCGTACTCGCGCGGCGCGCAGTCGAACTTGTCCATGTAGACGACCGGCATCCGCTCCTCCAGCTCGGTGAGCATCCGCTGCAAGGGCTTGTCGGCGGTGACGACCACGACGCCGTCGAGGAACATGCCCGGGAGCTGCTCGACGGGGTTGGACGGCATGAATACGCCGATGTTGCGCCGGGAAAACGCGAACGCCAGGTGGGCGGCCAGCGTGGCGGCGTAGCCCTCGACACGGTCGGTGTAGCCCGGCTCGGTGAGGATCGCGATCTGCCGTGAGCGGACGGAGACCTGGGGCTTGAGGTTGAGCTCTGTCGCCGCGCGCAGGACACGCTCGCGCGTCTCGTCGCTGACCTTGTCGCGGTTGTTGAGCACCCGGCTCACGGTGCCGGCCGAGACTCCGGCCACGCGCGCCAGATCGTAGATCGTGGCGCGTTTGCGGGTCGCGCCGGCTGTGGGCGACGCCTTACGGGAGCTGGTCGGTTTGGTGGGCATGTCGGGCGAGGAAGTTCACACGCGACCGCGGCGGGCCTCAAGCACGGCGCGGATCTCATGCGCGCGTTTTCGGTCTAGCGGGTAAAGCCGCAGGAGAAGGATGGCGAACACCGCCCAAGCGGCGGTGGACAGCGCGAGGATGAGGCGGATGCGAAAGATCGTGTCGGGGGACTGGGCTCCGCCAAGGGCGGCGTCGAAGCCGGTCATCTCCAACGAAACCGACGCGCCCAGACCGGCGGTGGAGTATCCGACCTTCTGAATCCACGAAAATATCGCGCCGAAAAGCCCTTCGCGCCGCATGCCACCGCGCAGTTCATCCTCGTCGCAGATGTCGGCGAGCATCGCTGGAGTCAGAATATTGATCGCGATCCAAACCGGGCCGCAGAAGAGCGGATCGAGGAGAATCCGGATCGGACTGCCCGGCGTGAACAGCAGCCATTTCCCCACCGAGCCCACGAAGACGAGGCCAAAGGTGAGAACGACAGTCTGTGTCTTGCCGATCTTCTGCGCCAACCACGTGACCGGGTAAATCGAGAGAATCCCGATGATCGCATAGCCCGCCGACAAGTTACCCTTCCATGCCGAGCCAGTTGGTACATCGCCGCCGAAAAGGGAATAGACGATCAGGTAGTAGTCCAAGCTGCTGGCGAACATCCCAGCAACGATCTGCAGCAGGGTGAGCCCGACAAGGATCACGAAGGCTCGACTGGAGAACGCGGCCTTGATCCCGGCCACTAGGCGAACCTTCTCCTGCTTCTCCGTGCGACGGAAGAACCGCTCCCGCACGAAGACCGCGGGTAGCGCCGCAGCGATGCCCAGCAGCACGAAGCCGATCAGCCAGCCAATCGAACGCACGCCGGCAAAAACCGAGATGAAGAACGAAGAGCTCGCGATGTAGAAGAAATAGTTATTCCCCATCTCACCCACTTTGCCGAAGAACCCCACAAACGAGGAAACCCGCGTCCGCTCGTCGTAATCGGGCGTGATCTCGTATTGCAGTGCGTTGAACGGCACCGAGAAGAACGCGTAGCCGACATAGAAGATGATCTGGCTCACGATGAGCCAGGCGGTAAGGCCATACTGGTCCCACGTCGTCGGCACCATCCAGACTAGGCCGAAGGCGAGCGCCTGCACCGAGGCGCCGATAACAATCAACGGCCGGCGCCGGCCGAAGCGTGTGTGGAGGTTGTCGGAGAAGCGGCCGACCAGCGGATCGATGAACGCATCCAGAAACCGGGGAATCATCAGCGCGATCCCCAGCAGGGACGGGCTGATCTTCAGCGTCATCTGATAGTACGGCGTCGCCAGCGCGGCGATCGCAGCCAGCCCAAGGTACATCGGCAGGCCGCCAACGCCGAGCGCGAGCTTCTCGCCGAACGGCACGCGGTCGGTGTTGCGCCGGGCTGGGGCGGAGGTGGTCGTGTCGGTGTCCATGTGTGTCGCGCTCCGGGATACGGGCTGTGCAGCGCGCGTGCCGCTGCGTTGCGCGCACGGGCGGTGCACAGCCCGCTTCGGGCGGCAGGAGCTTCCTGACGGAAGCCCGTGCCGCTGTCAGCGGGGAAGCGTCAGAAGTGCAGGGTCGCGGTGAGCGTGTACTTGCGCGGCTCCTGCAGACCGATGCGCTCGGGGATCGACGCGGACTCATCCCACCAGGCCAGACCGTAAACCTGGTATTTCCGCGTGTTGAAGACGTTGCCGACGTTGAGCTGAAGCTCGGCCCACGAGCCCTTGCCGAGGAACTCGGTCTTGAAGGTATAGCCGAGGGAAGCGTCGGCGAGGAAAAGCTCCCGGCCCTTGCGCGACTCGCCGTAGTAGAAACCGAGGACGTTGGCGCTCTGGTAACGGCCGCCGCCGCCGATGGAGATGTTCTTCAACGGACCGCTCATGAAGGTGTACTTCGTGTAGAGGTTCGCGCCGTACTTGCGCTGGCCGCGGGCCTGGAGGCCGTCGAGACCGGTGACGGTGCCCTCGGTCCATGCCGTGGGATCGGAGGAGCTGTTGGTGGTGTAGATCTCGCCGAGCTTCCAGCCGATCTGGTTGACGATCGTATCCCAATCGCCACCGCCGAGGAGGAAGCCGGCGCCGCCCTTCGCGAGCCAGAGGGCCGTGGCACCATCGGCCCAGACCTTCATGTCCGACATGATGTTCTTATACTTGATGTCGTTGATCGAGAAGTTGGCGGTGATGCGCCAGTTCGTCAGCGGGTTGGCGACGAGGGAGAACTCCCAGCCTTCGGCCTCGCGGTCGGCGAGGTAGCCGTTGATCGAATCGTCGAGCGTGTTGGCAGTCAGCTCCGCCTCGGTGATCCTGCCGGCGGCAAAGAGGGCATCGAGGATACGGTTGTTGATCGAGACCATACCGGCGACGTTGCCGTAGTCTGTGGTGTTCTTCTGCTTGGTCGTGTAGTAGCCGGCCGTGGCGTAGAGCTTGCCGCCGAAGAAATCGAACTTCAGGCCGAGGTCGCTGCCCTGGCCCTCCGTCATCGGAGCGATGTAGGAATCGATCAGGTGGATGTTGAAGTTCGGGAGCTCGCGATTGTTGGAGTGGTTGCCGTAGGCCGAGAGCCAGTCGGTGATGTGGAAGACGCCGCCGAGGGTGAACGTGCTCGGGTCGAAGGTCTTCGACTGGCGGTTGCCGGTGTCGAACTCGTATTCGCCGCTGGAGGTCTCCGACTCGTCGACGACCGGGGTCCAGGTATGTTTCAGGCTGTCGATGCGCGCGCCGAGCGTAGTCACCAGGCGCTTGCCGAAGAACTCGCTCTGCAGCGCGGTCATGAAGGTGTGCTGCTTGTCGGTGAGGTCCGACATGTCCTGCGTGGGAGCCCAGCCGGAACCTTCGACCAGGTTCTTCCAGGAGGCGACATGGATGTCGGATACGTCGCCCTCGGTGAAGTAGTGGCGGCGGTAGATGCGGTTCACATCGTCGGAAGCGTAGGTGCCGGCAGCGCGGTCGAGCAGGACTTCGCATTCCTCGGTGCGCTCGTCGTCGGTCTGCGAGAACTCGTACATGCCGGCGAAGCGGTGCTTGCCCCAGTCACCGGTCTCGAAGGTGTAGGCGCCGGTGGCGCGGAGGAAGGCGGCCTCGTTCTCCTGCTTGCGCCGGGTCCAGTTGTTCTCGAGGTAGAGATCGCCGGCGTGGGTGTTGGTGCCGGTGGAGTTGCCCCACATGTCCGGCAGATCGGTGCTGGCGTCGCCCCAGATCTCGCTGCTGTCGCCGTAGTAGGTGGTGGCGCGGCTGCCGTTGGCATCGTAGCCAAGGAACTTCGAATACTGGTAGTTGGCGGCGAGTTCGAACGAGAACCGCTCGGTGACCTGTTTCTCGTAGAACGCGCTCAGGGCATGGTACTTGGTTTCGCGAACGGCATCGGGGCCGGCGAGGTTGGACTCAGCCGGGATGATCGAGAGGTTCTCGGGTGTGAGCGCGAGGTGGGACCAGGTGGGATTATTCCAGCCGGTCGCTTCGCTCGAATAGCTGGCGTTCGTGGCATAGGGCGTGGACTTCCAGTTGCGCAAGACGCCGTCGTCGCCGACGACATAGTGGTCATCCCAGAGGAAGGAGGCGCCGGTCGGAGCGGTTTCGTTGGCGCCCCAGACGTAGCGGCCGCTGGTCGGGCGCCCGGCATCGCGCCAGACGAAGCACTCGTCGATGGCGAGCCACGGGCGGGCAACGTTGTCGGTGACCTTGCCGACCTCGACTTCGGTGCGGAGGGAGGAGTGGTCGTCGATTTTCCACTTCGCGGCGAGATCGGCGCGGCGGGCGCGGTCGAACTCGAACTCACGCCAGGTGTGGCCGTTCTCGGCCATGGCGTTGAGGCGGAGGGCGAGCTTGTCGGCGATCAACACCTGGTTGGTGTCAATGGAGCCGCGGTAGCGCTCCCAGCTGCCGACGGAGAAGGAGACCTCGTTGGCGTTGGCATTCACCTGCGCCTGCTTGGTCGTCGTGTTGACGATGCCACCGGCGGCGCCGAAGCCGAAGAGGATGGCGTTGGGACCGCGCGACTGGTCGATGCGGTCGACGTTGTAGAAGTCGGTCGAGACGCGCCAAGGGAAGTAGTTGCGTCCGTAGGTGGCATCAAGGCCACGGATACGAAGCTGCCACTCGCTGTTGCCGATCATCGGATTGCCGTTGAAATTGCTGTCGGCGTCGCCGAAGTCCGGCACGGCGTTGTTCTGGAAGAGGATGATGTCCTTCATGTTCGTCGCGCCGAGGTCCTTGAGGAACTCGGGCGTGAGCACGGAGATCGCGGCGGCGGTGTCCTTCAGCTCGGTGTTGAGGCGGCTGCCGGCCAGGGTGTTCTGGGCGAGGTAGCCGACATCGCGGGTGGAGTTCACCTCGAAAGGTGTGAGCACGACGACCGAGTCGTCTACCGCGGCGGACGCGGCGGCGGGAGCGGGGTTGGTCTGGGCGTGGGACGACAGGGGCAGGCTGCAGGCAAGCAGCAGCCCTGCGGAGGTTCTAGCGAGGTTTGTACTCAGGGGTTTCATGGGTATCGGGGCAAAAACTTGGGGAATTGGAAATGGGGCGGATCGCGCCGGCTTAGCGGGCGGGGCGAACGAGTTCGCCGGCGGCGGGCAACACGCGACCTTTGCGGTCGAACAGCCCGCAGGAGCCACCCACCCACACGGCGAGCCCATCGACCGGCACGGCCTCGGGATGCCAATACAACACGCCGGCCCCGAGCCCGCCGGGCACCTCGGCCACCGCCTGGGCAACTTCGTGCACGAAGCGCTGCTGTCCGGCCGGGCTGAGCGGCCAGCCCATGTTCGGCCGGCCCTTCCAGTGTTCGTCCTTGCGGGTCGGATAGGCGGTCTCGGCCACCAGCACGGGCTTCTGGAACTCGGCAGCGAGGGCCGCGAGCGCGGTGCGCAGCTCGGGCAGTCCGCCGTGCCACTCCGGATAGTAGCTCACCCCGATCATGTCGAAGGGCACGCGCTGGACCGTCGCCTGCCAGCAAAACCAGAGGAGGCGCTCGAGCTGATGGGGGCTTTCGATGTGGAGAATAGTCTGCGGCCGAGGACCATCGGAGCAGGCGTCGGCAAGGCCGTCATAGGCCGCGCGCAGCAAAGTGCCGAGCCGGTCCCACGCCGCCGCATCATCGCGCTGCGCAAACTCGACGCGGCCCTCGGGCCAGAGCAGGCCGTTGGTGATCTCGTTGCCGAGCTGCACGTAGTCCGGCGCCGCGCCGGCTGCGGCGAACGCCCTCAGCACGTCGGCCGTGTAGCGCCGCACCGTCGCCGCGAGCTGCGGCAGCGTCTGGTCGGCCCAAGCAGCGGGCTTGAACTGCTTCGCCGGATCGGCCCAAGTGTCGGAATAGTGAATATCAAGCAGCAGTGTCGCACCCGTGCGTTTCACGCGCTGAGCGAGGGCAACCGTATAGGCGAGGTCGTTGGTCACTGCACCCTCGCCGTTCGGCGCGACGAAGAGCCGGAGCCGGAAGCAGTCCACGCCGCGGGCGCGCAGGATCGCGAGCGCATCGCCTGCCTTGCGGCCGTCGCGGTAGACCGCCCCGTGGCGCTCGAAAGTCGCCAGCGCTGAGACATCGGCACCGGCCAGCCATGTCCGATCCCCCTCGGCACATGCGATCCCGGCCAAGCCAAACAACCCCAGCACAACAACCCCGCGTCGCAACCAGTGCCCTATCGATAGGGATACGGCGGCGCAGTGTGCGGGGTTCGGGGCGACCATGCGGGCGAAGCTGCACCGCCACCCGGGCGAGTCAACAGTTTTATCGTTAGTAAAACTGTTTTACCGGCCGCCGCTCACTCCTCCCGCGCCTTCAGCTCATGGAGACGCCCCAACCGGCCGAGCTGCGGAAACAGCGCGGCGATGCCGAGCACCGTCAACACCGTGCCCACCCCGCCGGCCACCACCGCCACGACCGGACCGAACGCGCCCGCCATCGTGCCGGCGCGGAAGGCGCCGACCTCGTTCGAGGAGATGATGAAAATCTGGTTCACCGCCGTCACTCGTCCGCGCAGGCGGTCCGGCGTGAGCAGCTGCACCAGCGATTGCCGCACGACCACGCTTACATTGTCGAAGCAGCCGGAGAGAAACAGCATCGCGAACGACAGCCAGTACCAGTGCGACAGTCCGAAAATCGTGATGACAACGCCGAACCCGCCCACGGCCCACAGCATCGTCGCGCCGGGCCTACGCATCGGCCTGCTGTGCGTGAGCCACATCGCCATCAGCACCGCGCCGAGCGACGGCGCCGCGCGCAGCCAGCTCAGCCCGATCGGGCCGACATGCAGGATCTTGTCGGCATAAACCGGCAACAGCGCCACCGCGCCGCCGAGCAGCACCGCGAAGAGGTCGAGCCCGCTGGCCGCGAGGATCTCCTTGTTGCGCCAGATGAAACTCGCGCCCGCGCCGAGCGTGCGCCACGTGCGCGGCTCCGGGCTCTGCTCCGGCTCGCGGTAGACGATTCCCTGCAACAGCCCGACCATCGCAAACGCCGTCAACGCATCGAGCAGGTACACCGCTGAGAAGCCCAGCCACGCGATGAGAAACCCGGCGAGCGTCGGCCCGAGCATCGACGTCAGCTCGAAGGAGCTCGAGTTCCAGGTGATCGCGTCGGCGATGCGCTCGCGGGGTAACAACAACGGGACGATCGACGCCCGCGCCGGCGTACCCAGCGTCCGGATCGTCTGGTCGACGAACAGCAGCAGGAAGACCGCCGCCAGCGCCGGCCGTTCGAAGCCGACCACGTTCACAGCACCCGCGCCCCTGCCAAGGCTTGCGACCCAGAGCAGCCCCTCATTGAACCAGTGCAGCGCCGCCCAGTCCGGCACCCGCTCCGGCCACGCGGAGACCACCGCCAGCAGCACCGACACCAACGCCGAGCCCGCGAGCGTCACCTGGATCAAGCGACGCCGGTTCACCCGGTCCGCGAGCTGCCCGGCCGGCAGCGCGAGCACGATGTACGGCAGGAAATTCACGAGTCCCACCAGCCCCAGCGCGGTGGCCGACTCCGTCCAGCGGTAGATCTGCCAGGTCGCGACCAGGCCGAGCGCCTGCCGGCCGATGTTGGCCAGCGTGTTGCCGACGAGATACCGGCGGTAGGCCGGCACGCGCAGCGCCGCGTACGGATCGCGCGGCGCCTCGGCCGCAGGGTCGGAATCGCTCATAACCCCCGAGGATCGCGCCCCGGCGCCCCGCCCCGCAAACGCCATCTTCGCCCGCGAATCCGCCCGATTCCTTCGTGGCGCAGGCGTCCCTGCCTGCGACCCTGGGCGGACCGCAACACCTCCCACGAGGATTCGTCATCTTCGTCCGCGCCCACGCCGCGGCTTGCCAACGCCCAAACCCCATGCCACGTTCCGCGCCCTGTTCTTTGACTGGCGCACTTGCCAGTCCCCCGGCCGCTCGCCG
>Ga0209373_10004674_pt1 | contig 11668 bp, 10 predicted proteins | sample Higcelweek5metaG_FD_187173 | JGI IMG/M metagenome (GOLD analysis project Ga0209373, IMG submission 187173) | Freshwater pond sediment microbial communities from the University of Edinburgh, under environmental carbon perturbations - High... | ecosystem: Environmental > Aquatic > Freshwater >... | reverse complement strand
AAGCCCTTGTGCATACTCACCTTTTTTGTACATATCAACAATCACAGAGATAATTTCTCGATAGTACTTCGTTTGTAAAGAGACTCTTCGCATTTTATAAACTTCAAAAAACACAAAGATTGCTGCGGAAATGCCAACAAGCAACACTGAAAACAAAAAAATTATTTCAGACTCAACGTGCGCTTTTGTTCCATTCCAAATTGTAAAAAAAGCTGCATACCCAGCAAGGGTCACCATATTGGAATATTTCGATGCGGAATCATAAAGGTGAGCAACATTTTTAGTAAAATTGTCGTTTAACTCTTTGAGAGCCCTTTTCTGAAGCTCTGCGGTTTGAGTTTGCTGTACTTCCATCAAAACTCTGCCTTGTCGATCGATAGCTTCCGCTAACTGTCTGTCATTTTTATCGAGTTGATCAACAACTCGCCGAAGTGTTTCGCTCTCGACCATACCCATGCCGCACCTCCAACGTACAAGGTAAAACGTCAGGAATGCACACGTCAATATCAGACGTCAATTTACGCGCTGCCCTCCAACATCTTTTTCACTTCCTTCTCATCCTCCACCAGCTCAAACGCCGTGCGCAAGGATTCCGGCACCTTGGCCGGTCGGCCGGTCTTGAGGTCGATGAACACCCACTGGGTTTCGGCCTCGGCCAGCACCACGCGGTCCGCCGGACGCCAAAAGAGGTATTTGCGGGCGCTCTGCCTAGGCGCAAAGCTCGCAATCCAGGTGCAGGCCGTAATATTTTCGCCCAAAAAGCACGGACGCCGGTAGGTTATCGTGTGCTGGCGCACCACCCAGCCCGCGCCCTCCTCCACATAGCGCGTCATGGGCCAGCCCTGGGCCGCGCTGTGCGCCACGGCAACATCCTGCATCCAGGCGACATAACGCGTGTTGTTCACATGGCCCTGGATGTCGATGTCCGATTCCTTGATGGTGATGTCGAGGGTGAAGATTCTGGGCATGGGGGGAGTGCTCCTTCTTGGCGCGGCGGGGGGGGAGGCAAAACGCCTGCGCCAGCGGGCCCGTCAAGGCGAGCCGGCCAGCGCAGGCGCGAAACGCAGGGTCAGCTAAACTTTCGGATCAACGCCCGCCTTGGTCAGGCCGGACATGCCGCCCGCCACGTTGACGACGTTCTTGTAGCCCGCGTGGGCCAGAATGACGAAGGCCTCATAAGAGCGCGCGCCGGAGTTGCACACCAGCACGATTTTGCGGTCGCGGGGCACCTCGTCCAGCCGGCGGGACAGCTGCCCCTGCGGGATGCTGTGCCACACGCCGGGGTAGGCGGCGAGGTACGGCTCGGCATTGGGCTTTTCACGGCAATCGATGAAGAACAGCGCGTCCGAGTCGCGGTCGTCAAAGAGCGTGGCGAACTCCAGGGGGTCGACGCTGGTGTTGCGGCCGCTCAGCACATTGTCGCCCACGTTGCCCAGCAGGTTCACAATGTCCATGGCGGAGTTGAAGGGCGGCGAGTACGGCAGCTCCAGCACGGAAAGATCCCGCACCGTCGGCTTGTAGGGCATGAGGGCGGAGACCGCGCCGATGCGGCCCACCAGGGCGTCGCCCATGCTGCACACGCCCTGCACGCCCAGAACGCGGCTGGTGCCGCGCTCCGCCACAAGCTCCATGAACATGAAGTCTTTTTCCGGGTAGAAGTGCGCGCGGTCGAACTGGCTCACCAGCACGGAGATGGCGTCGAACCCGGCGCGGCGCGCGGCCTCCAGGGTCAGGCCCACGCCCGAGGCGTTCTGCTCGAACAGCTTGACGCACCAGGCCCCGGCAGCGCCCTCGAAACGGGAATGCCCGCCGCACAGGTTGTCGCCGATGATGCGGCCCTGGCGGTTGGCCAGCGAGCCCAGGGGCAGGAAAAAGCTCTGCCCGGTGACGAGATTCTTGATCTCCGAGCAGTCGCCGCCCGAAAAGATGTCCGGGTCGGAGGTGCGCAGCTCCTCGTCCACAATCAGCCCGCCGCGCGGCGAAACCGCAAGGCCTGCGGCCTTGGCCAGCTCCGTGTTGGGCGTAACGCCCACGGACATGACGACCAGATCCGTCTCGATAGTTTCCTCGCCGCTGGCGGTTTTGACCACCACGCGCTGCACCTTGCCCTCGCCCTCCACGCGCATGACCTGCGCGCCCAGGCGGAAGGAGACGTCCTTGCTCTCCAGGTGCGTCTGCACCATGGCCGCCAGCGCGGGGGAAAGCACCGTGGGCAGCGTGCTCGGCGCATATTCCACAACAGTGGTTTCAATGCCCCACATGTCGGCCAGGGCCACGGCCATTTCCAGGCCGATGAAGCCCGCGCCCACAACCACGGCCCGGCCGACGGAACCGGCGGTGAGCTGCGCGCGGATGGCCACGGCGGCGTCCAGATCGGCCACGGCGAAAACGCCGGGCAAGTCCGCGCCGGGTATGGGCAGCTTGCGCGGCGTGCTGCCCGTGGCGATGACGAGCTTGTCGTAGGGCAGCGATTCCTCGACGCCGGTGTCGAGATTCTTCACGCGTACGGTCTTTCCTGCGCGGTCGATGGCGAGAGCCTCGGTTCTGGGCCTGGCCTCAACGTCCTTGATGTCGTGGAAGAAGGGCGCGTTGCGCACCATATGATAGGAGGTGGACTGCAGCTCGTCGGCATCGCTCACGTCGCCGGAAACATAATAGGGAATGCCGCACCCGCCGTAAGAAATGCGGCTTCCGCGATCGAGCAGGATGACGCGGGCGTTGGGGTTCAGGCGTTTGCAGCGGCAGGCGGCCTTGGGGCCCAGGGCCACGGCCCCGATGATGACGATATTCTCAGACATGGGCTTCTCCTTTCCGGCTGGCGCGGTTCAGGCCTTGGCCTGGCGCGCCTCGTAGGCTTTCACGATTTCGGCCACGCGGCCCTCGATATAGCGGGCAATGGCCTGGGCCTCATCCTCGGTATATTCCTTCATGTCCGAGCACAGCCCGGCAATCTCGTCCTCGGTCAGGCCCGCCGCCTTCTCGATGAGGAAGCTTTCCGGCTCGGAGCCGTCGCGCAGGCCGCCGCAGCCGCCCACCATGCCCACAAATTCGCCCCGCACAACGACGGGCACGCACACGACCATGAGCCCGGCATCGCAATCCATCACCGAAGGCTGCCCGGTCGAGCGCACTTCCGCCCGGATCGCCTGGTTCGCCACGGAGCAAATGCTTGAGGCCGCGCTTTTGTTCTGGCGCAGGGCCGGGCAAAAGCGGTTGCCCCAGGTGACATGCCCGCTGAAGGGCGAGCCCGCTTCGGTATAGGCATGGGCGTTGACCCCGAAGCGCTCGTGGATGTCCTGCTCCAGCTTCGCCCAGTCTTCTTTCGACAAAAGATCCGTCATCTCCATCATGGCACCTCGCTTGGGAATTCTCACCATCGGGATGCTTCGTTTCTGGCATATGCCAAAGGAAGCGTCAAACCCGCACGGATAGTTAGCACAACATGGGCAGGATGCACGCCCGAAAAATAATTCGACTAAAGTGGTTGACATCTTTTCAGTAAGAATTACTATTTACTCAGACGAAAGGAGGATCACATGGGCAGCCTGCAAAACTACCGCAATCTTGAGATCGACTGGACCATGACGCCGTGGGACGCCGTGACCCTGTACCTGGAATGGGGCAACAACTCCTGGCGGGCGGATAGGCAGCCTGTGCGGTCCAAGGCGGACTACAGCAACTACTTCGTCGTGTACACCTGGGACAAGAACCCGCGGGCCATTCTGGTCAGCCGCAACTCCGAGGAAGCCCGGGAGTTGGCGGAACTGGAACTGCCCGAGGAACTTGGCCGAAACTTTCTGGAATCCGTGGGCAACCTCAAGGGCGTGTACCCGCCCAACAAAGAGGTCCGCAGCTGGCTCGAATCGCAGCTGCACCCGCAAAACTAGACGAAAACCGTTCTCCTCCTCATCTTCCGCTCTCACCACTCCTCTCTCCACTCGCCAGACGGGGCCGGGCAACCGGCCCCCTTCTTTTTCCTGCTCCCGGCAACACTTGCAAGGCGGCATCCGGCAGGATACACCGCCCTTTGCCATTGTTTGAAATACTGATTTCCCGGAGCCGTCCATGCACGCAGCCCAACGCTTAAGCCGCATTCTTTTGTGTCTTGCCTTTTTTGCGGCCCTTTCCGCCTGCAGCTACATGCCCCGCATGCTCGGCGGATCGGCGGACGTGGAGCTCAAGCTCGACGGCGAGCAAAAGCACGCCACCGATCTGCCCGTGGGCAAAATGCTGACCCTGGACATGCGCGACCCGCACGCCAGCGGCTATGTGTTCGCCGGAACCTCCTTCGACCCCGCCCTGCTCAAGCTCGACAACATCGAGCCCTACGACGGCAGCAAGCGCGTCCGCTACATCTTCACCACCCTGGCCGAGGGCGAAAGCGACATCGTCATCAAGATCCGCAAGGAAGAGCCCGGCTACAGGCCGGACGTGTTCAAGCGCATCACGGTCACGATTACGAAATAAGCATTCCGTCAAGAGGACCTGCTCCCGTTCCCGCCTGCTTCCACACGGCTCAATATCCGTCACCGCATCGTCACCATTTCGGCGCGTTTTTGCGCTGGATTTCTTTGCGCCGAATGTTTAGAGAATTTTTAAAGCCTAAGGCCAGGATGGCCCGCGAGGGGGAGGTGAGCCGCAAGAAAACCATACGTTAGCACGACAACAGGGGGACCCTGTCGGCCCGCTCCGGGGCCGAAACCCAAAGCCCAAGGGATCCTAATGGCATCAAAAAACTTCGTGCTCGACACAAACGTGCTCATTGAGAATCCGAAGTGCATCAAGGCGCTTCGCAACGGCCAAGACAACAACATCCACATTCCGTACACAGTGCTGACGGAACTGGACAAGCTCAAGCGCGATCCTCGTCTGGGACATGTGGTGTCCCTGGCCGTGACGACCATCCTCTCCGACCCCGACGTGCACATTTTCTCCCCCGGCGGCAGCGCGCTGCCGCTCGCCACGGATGAGTCTCCCGACGACCGCATCCTGCGCGAGATAAGCCACCATCCCCTCTCGGAGCCCATCCTCGTCACCAACGACCGCATCCTGCAGCTCAAGGCGCGGGTTTCCGGCATCCCCTGCGAGGGCTACCGCGATTCCGTGCCGTTTCAGAGCGAGTCGCAAATATACACGGGGTTTGTGGAGGACGACGAGGAGCCGGTGCCCAACTCGTTCCGCTGGGAGGCGGGCACCCCTGTGTTCCACGGCCCGGACGGCCCCAAGCCCATCGGCTACAATCACGAGATCTGGGGGCTCAAGCCGCGCACGGTGTATCAGAACCTGGCGCTCGAACTCATGCTCGACCCGCGCATCGACCTGGTCTCCGTGCAGTCCGAGGCGGGATACGGCAAGACCTTTCTGGCCTTGGCCGCCGCTCTTTATCTTACGCTCGAGCGCAAGGACAATCCGTTCAAACGCATCTACCTGGTGAAGCCTGTGGTGGAGATCGGCGCCAAGATGGGCTTTTTGCCCGGCGACGTGGACGAAAAAATGGGGCCGTATGTGCGCTACATCACGGACCTGCTGCTGAAGCTGCACGAGCTGCGGCCCGCCAACCGCATCTTCCAGGACCCGCAGGCCGATGTGCTGCGGCTTAATCCCAAGCGCTTCGTCATCCAGCCCATCGCCTACATCCGGGGCATGAACCTGGAGAACTGCGTCGTGGTTGTGGACGAGATGCAGAATCTCTCGCGCGTGGAGACGCGCGCCCTGCTCACGCGCATGGGCGAGGGGGTCAAGTGCATCTGCCTGGGCGACACGCGCCAGGTGGACAACCCCTACCTGAACGAAAGCAACAACGGCCTCAACTGGACGGTCAAGAAGCTCAAGGGTTTTAAAAATTACGCGCACATGGTATTAAAGGGCGAAAAGAGCCGCGGACCCATTACGGACATCATCCTCAAGTCCAAGCTCTAGGCGCATGGGCAAGACACGGGGAAGAAAACCGTGTCCCCCAATGCCAACAAAGGAGACTTCCCATGGCGAACATCGCTCTCATCGGCGCCTCCGGCAGGGTCGGCTCGCGCATCCTCAAAGAGCTCTCAAACCGGGGGCACCGGGTCACCGGCATCGCCCGCAATCCGGACAAAATCGCCGCGCTGCCGAACGTCACGGCCGTCAAGGGAGACGTTTTCGACGCGGACGGACTGGCCGCGATTCTGCGCGGCCACGACGCCGTGGTCAGCGCAGTGTTCTTCACCGCCAGCGATCCGAAATTGCTGATCAAGGCGGTGCGGGCCTCGGGCGTGAAGCGCTACCTCGTGGTCGGCGGCGCGGGCAGCCTGGAGGCCGCTCCGGGCCTGCTGCTCATCGACAGCCCGGACTTCCCCCCCGAGTACAAGCCGGAGGCCGGCAAGGGCGCGGAGTTTCTGGAGCTCCTCAAGGGCGTCGATGATCTCGACTGGACATTCCTCTCCCCCTCCGCGCTGTTCGAGCCGGGCGAGCGGACGGGCGTGTTCCGCCTGGGCAAGGACCAGCTGCTGACGAACGAGAAGGGCTCGCGCATCTCCATGGAGGACTACGCCATCGCCTTTGTCGACGAGGTGGAGAAGCCCGCGCACATGCGCCAACGCTTCACGGTCGGCTATTAGCCGCATCGGGACGGGGGTGCGCCGGGTCCCGCCAGGGCACGGCTCCTCATCCATCCAAGCAAAAGGCCCCCCGCGCAAGCAAAAGGGCCCCGGCCACGCAGAAACGCGCGGCCGGGGCCCTTTCTTACACTGCGCGGGGGCCATTGCCCCGCCCGCAGGAGACTTTTCTTACAGCTCCTTGCCCAGCGCCGCAGCCAGACCAGGAATGGTGTAGTCCTCGGGCTGAATCTGCGGGGCGAAGCCGTAGCGCGCAAGGGTTTTGGCCGTCACCGGGCCGATGCAGGCGATTTTCACGTCCGGGTATTTCTTCAGGGTCTCGGGCGTCAGCAGGGTGAAGAAATTCTCCACGGTGCTGGAGCTGGTGAAGGTGATCGCCTGAATCTTGCCTTTCTCCAAGGCCGCGACAATTTCCGCCGGGTCCTCCTGGGTGAGCTTGGTCTCGTACACGGGAAGCACGCGCACGTGGGCACCGGCGGCGGCGAGCTGCTCGGGCAGCACTTCGCGGGCGACCTTGGCGCGGGGGATGAGCACGTTCTTGCCCGCGATGCCGAGCTTGAGCAGCCCGGCCACGACTTCCTCGGCCACGTACTTAGGCGGAACAAAGTCGGGCGTCACGCCGCGCAGCTTCAATTCATCGGCCGTGGCGGGACCGATGGCGGCCACGCTGAGGCCGCCCAGGGCGCGGGTGTCGAGGCCGATCTCGCCCAGCTGGTTCCAGAAATGCTTCACGCCGTTGACCGAGGTGAACACGACCCAGTCCACGGCGCCCAAGGTGAGGATGGATTTCTCCACATCGTCATAGTCGTCCAGGGGCTCCACCGTGATGGTGGGAAATTCGTACACGCAGGCGCCCATGTTCTTGAGCACGTCGGCCAGGTCGCTGGCTTGCTCCCGCGCGCGGGTGACCACCACGCCCTTGCCGAGCAGCGGCTTCTTCTCGAACCAGGCCAGCTTGTCGTGCAGGGAGCACACGCCGCCCACGATGATGATGCTGGGCGCGGCGAACTTGCGCTCCTCGGCGTCGGCGGCGACGTTCTCCAGGGTGCTGACCATGGACTGCTGGTTGCAGCGCGTGCCCCAGCGCACCAGAGCCACGGGCGTGTCCTTGGCGCGGCCGTTCTTGATCAGATTGCCCGCGATCATGGGCAGATTCTTGACGCCCATGTAGAACACCAGGGTGCTGTTGCTCTTGGCGTACACTTCCCAGTTGTGGCCGGACTCCTCTTTGGTCGGGTCCTCGTGGCCGGTGATGAAGCAGACGGAGGTGGTGAAATCGCGGTGGGTGACCGGGATGCCCGCATAGGCCGGGGCGGCCACGCCGGCGGTGACGCCGGGCACGACCTCGAACGCGATGCCCTCGGCCACCAGCTCCTCGGCTTCCTCGCCGCCGCGGCCGAACACGTAGGGATCGCCGCCCTTAAGCCGCGCCACGCTCTTGCCGGACTTGGCCTTGTCGATAATGAGCTGGTTGATCTGGTCCTGGGGCAGGGTGTGCTCGCCGCCCTTCTTGCCCACGTAGATGATCTCGGCGTCCTTGCGGGCGTACTTCAAGAATTCCTTGTTCGCCAGGTAGTCGTAGACCACCACGTCGCAGGTCTCAATGAGCTCCTTGGCCCGGATGGTGAGCAGGCCGGGATCGCCGGGGCCCGCGCCGATGAGGTAGACTGTGGACATGATCGCTCCGGGCTAGTCGCCGTATTGTTTGGTCGCGGCGGGTTCAAAGAGCATGACGCGGCACTCGTCCTCACAGACGGGCATGTGCTCCACCCCGCGCGGGATGATGAAAAACTCGTTGGGGCCGAGGACGATGTCGCCATCGCGCAGGCGGATGGTGAGCCGCCCTTCCATGACCCAGAACATTTCGTCTTCGTCCGTGTGCTTGTGCCATTCAAACTGGCCCTTGAGGCGCACGAACTTCACCAGCTGGCCGTTCAGTTCGCCCACCTGGCGCGGGCTCCAAAAGGCGTCGATGCGCTGGAATTCCTCGGCGGCGCTGACTTTCCTCATGCCGGACTCCCTGGAGCTGCGGGACGGAGCAAACGCAGCGCGGCCGCATTGGCCAGCACCACGCTGGTCTCCACCTGCCGCGCCGGGATATTCCAATAGGTCCGCAGGAGTGTTTCCTTTTCCGCAAGCGTGGTCAAGACGAAGCCGTGCTTCTGGTAGAAGCCCAGCGCCCAGCTGGCCGCAGTCCAAGTGCCGATGAGCACGGGGCGCAGAGCCATGCCCATGAGGTGCCCAAGCAGCATGCCGCCAATTCCCTTGCCGCGCTGCGCCGTGGCGACGTACGCGTGGCGCACCAGGGTCACGTCGCCGATGCCCTGCGGATTTTTGTTGTCCACATCCTGAATGCCCATGACGCCGACCAGTTCTCCGCCAAGCTCCGCGCCCCAAAAGCGCACGCCCGCCGCGATTTCGCCCCGCAGCTCGGCAAGGGGCATGTAGGGCTCGTGCCAGCGGTCCGCCGGGATGACGCCCTTGTAGGCTTGCGCCGCGTCGTTCACGATGTCCGCCATGCGCGGTTCATCGGCCACGGCGCAAGGGCGCAGGACAACACCGTCGAGCGCGGACATGGAGCTAGCCCTCGGCCAGGGCGCTCTTCAGGCGCTCCTGCAGTTCCGCCAGCTTGGCCTTGGAATCTTCCAGGCCCGCCAGCTTCTCGCGCTCCGCGGCCACAATGTCCGCCGGGGCGTGCCCCGCGAAACCCGGGGCGGAGAGCTTGCCGTTCAGCGCGGTGAGCTGCTTGTCCAGCTTGCCCAGCTCCTTGTCCAGGCGGGCCACCTCGGCTCCGAAGTCCACAATGCCCTTGAGCGGCACAAAGATGCGCGCGCCCTCGACCACGGCCGTGCCGCTGGCGCGGGGGCCTGTTTTCCCGGCGCCGATGTCCGCCGTCTCTATGCGCGCAAGGGACTGGATAAGATGCACGTTCTCGGTCAGCACGGCCTGCGAGCCGGGGTAGCCGTCCGTGGTGTCGATGATGAGCGGCAGCTTTTTGGCCGGGTCGATGGTGAGCTCCGTGCGGATGGTGCGCACCGCGCCCACCACGCCCTGGAAAAAGGCCATGCCGCGCGCGGCGTCTTCGTCCTTGCACTGGGGCCGACGCGCAGGGAAAGGCTGCAACGCCAGCTCGGCGTCGGTTATGCCGGGCAGCACACTCCAAATCTCCTGGGTCACAAAGGGCATCACCGGGTGCAGCAGCACCATGGTCTCGGAAAGCACGGTCAAAAGCACCCGGCGCGTGGCGTCCTTGGCCTTCTCGTCCTCTCCGTACAGGTCGCCCTTGGCCATTTCCACAAACCAGTCGCAGAACTCGTTCCAAATGAACTTGTACAGGGACTGGGCGATGTCGTTGAAGCGGTATTCAAAGGCGGCGCTCTCCACCTCGCCCTTCACTTCCTCCAGGCGGTGCAGAATCCAGCGGTTGGCCAGGGGCGCGTTCTTCAGGGCCTCGTCCAGGGTCGCCTTGGGCTCGCCCGGCAGGTTCATGAGGGCGAAGCGCGCGGAGTTCCAAATCTTGTTCACGAAGTGGCGGTAGCCCTCAATGCGCTTTTCGCTGAGCTTGATGTCGCGGCCCATGGCGGCGAAGGAGGCCAGGGTGAAGCGCATGGCGTCGGTGCCGTACTTGGCCGTCATGGCCAGGGGGTCGATGACGTTGCCCGTGGACTTGCTCATCTTCTTGCCCTGCTCGTCGCGCACCAGGGCATGCAGGTACACATGCTTGAAGGGCGCCTCGCCCATGAAGTGGATGCCCATCATCATCATGCGCGCCACCCAGAAGAACAGGATGTCGAAGCCGGTGACCAGCACGCTGGTGGGATAATAGGCCTTGAGCTTGGCGCTGCCTTCGCCCTTGCCGTCAGCGGACTTGTCCGGCCAGCCCATGGTGGAGAACGGCCACAGGGCCGAACTGAACCAGGTGTCCAGCACGTCGTCCTCCTGCTTCAGCGCGCCGCCGCACTTGGGGCAGCCGTGCGCCAAATCGGCCGGGTCCTCGGTCTGCACAAGAATCTCGCCGCAGGCCTCACAGGTCCAGGCCGGAATGCGGTGCCCCCACCAGATCTGACGGGAGATGCACCAGTCGCGGATGTTGTCCAGCCAGTCGAAATAGGTCTTCTCCCACTGGGCGGGGAAAATCTGCGTGTCCGCGGGCACGGCCTCGCGCGCGGCCTTGGCGAGGGGGCCCACCTTCACGAACCACTGCTCGGAGACGTGGGGCTCGATGACGCTCTTGCAGCGGTAGCACTCGCCCACGCTGTGGTCGTGGTCGGCTATGTCCACAAGCAAGCCCGCCTCGTCCAGGTCGGCCACGATCTTCTCGCGGCAGGCGGCGCTCGTCAGGCCCTGATAAGCCGCGGGCGCGTTCTCGTTCATGAAGCCCTTGTCGTCGATGACCGGGATGACCTCGAGCTTGTGCGTGCGCGCCAGGGCCCAGTCGTTCATGTCGTGGGCCGGGGTGATCTTGAGGCAGCCGGTTCCGAAGGCCATGTCCACGTAGGCGTCAGCGATGACCGGAATCTCTTTGCCGACCAGCGGAAGAACAACCTTTTTCCCCACGGCGTGCGTGTAGCGCTCGTCCTCCGGGTGCACGGCCACGGCCACGTCGCCCAAAAGCGTCTCCGGCCGGGTGGTGGCGACGATGAGCTCGGTCGTCCCATCAGGAAGGGGGCCGTCCGCCAGCTTGTAGCGGATGCGGTAGAGCTTGCCCTTCTTGGGCGCGTGCTCCACTTCGTCGTCGGCCAGGGCCGTGTGGCAGCGGTTGCACCAGTTGACGATGTAGTTGCCCTTGTAGATGAGGTCCTCGTGGTACAGGCGCACAAAGACCTCGCGCACGGCCTTGGACAAGCCCTCGTCCATGGTGAAGCGCAGGCTGTCCCAATCCACCGAGGCGCCCAGGCTGCGGATCTGGTTCAGGATGCGGTCGCCGTACTCCTTCTTCCAGTCCCACACGCGCTCGATGAACTTCTCGCGGCCCAGGTCGTCGCGCTTCTTGCCCTCTTTCTTGAGCTGGCGCTCCACAACGTTCTGCGTGGCGATGCCCGCGTGGTCCGTTCCCGGCACCCAGAGCACGCTCTTGC
>Ga0209373_10004673_pt1 | contig 11669 bp, 8 predicted proteins | sample Higcelweek5metaG_FD_187173 | JGI IMG/M metagenome (GOLD analysis project Ga0209373, IMG submission 187173) | Freshwater pond sediment microbial communities from the University of Edinburgh, under environmental carbon perturbations - High... | ecosystem: Environmental > Aquatic > Freshwater >... | reverse complement strand
CCGCTGGCGTCATGTCGGCTCGCCCGGCCTGAACAACATCACCGAGTGGCTGGCCTGGGGAGGCATGACCCCGCCGGCGCAGGGCGACGCCGTGCTGGAGCTGCGCGGTGCGGACCTGAAGCCGGAAGCCTTGCCCGAAGAGGTCGGCCAGGCTCCCTGCTGGCGCGTGCACACCGTTGCGGAGGAAGACGCCCTGCCGGCCTTCGACGCGGACACGCGGCCCGGCTTGTTCGTGCTCTGCGGCTTCCTCGGCTCCGGCAAGACGACGCTCTTAAACAGCATCATCGAACGACAGCGCACCCGCGAGCGTTGTGTCGGCGTCATCCAGAACGAAATAGGGGCCACCGGCGTGGACGAGCGCCTGGTGGGCGACGCCGCGCCCGTCCTGGCCATGGACGAGGGCTGCGTCTGCTGCACCATCAGCGGCAATCTGCGCGCCGGCGTGCGCGAGCTGCAGGCCAGGGCCAACCCTGAAATGCTCATTCTGGAGACCACGGGCCTGGCCAACCCCATGAATTTGCGGGCCGAGCTGGAAGAGCTGCGGGAGCTGGTCCGGCTGGAGGCGGTGATCACCGTGCTGGACGGCCTGCACGGCGAAACCCTGCTGGCCGAGAGCGAATTGGGACGAGACCAGGTGCGCGGAGCGGATGTGGTGGCGCTGAGCAAGTGCAACCTCGCCTCCCCTGGGCAGCGGCTGCATTTGCGGGCAGAGGTAAAGGCGCTCAATCCCGCAGCCCGGCTGTGCGAGTCCGGCTCCGACCCGCTGCCGCCGGAGCTGCTGCCCCTGTTCGAGCCGGCCAGAACGTCCGCGGGGCTGCTGCCGCACATTCCCGGCCCTCGCGCCAGCCATGCGGACGAGGGGTTCTGCGCCGTGCGGCTGTTCTTGCGCCGCCCCCTGCCCCGCGCGGAGCTGGTGCGCCTGGCGCGGACCTGCCCGGGCGCCCCCTTCCGCGTCAAGGGCATCCTTGATACACTTGAAGACGGTCCGGTCCTGCTGCAAGGTGTGGGCGGAGAGTGCGCCGTGGAGCCGTTTGCCGGCTCCGGCGGCAGGACCGATGGTCCGGCGGCGTCCGCGTTTGTGGTCTGCATCGGCCGCCACCTGGACCGCCGGGCGCTGCTGGCCCACTGGGCCGAGGCCGACGCGGTGGAGGAGATGCCCGCCGCGCAATGAAGCAGGACAACAAGGGTACGGCGCGCCGGGGCTTCCGGTGCGCGCCGGGAAAGAACAGGACCAAAGACGAGCTGCGCAAGTGTTGAAAAAACAGACAGTAAGCGGCGGTTGCGGGAGGAATGACTTGTGGAGCTTGAGAAAAAGCCTTTTTTCGACTTCGTGCGACTGCTGCACCAATGGCTTTCGGACTTGCAGGACGTTCCCGCCGTCTTTTGGTACATCAACAGCGCCAACAACAAAATCACATTCTTTAACAAAAACGACTCGAACGCCTTCAACACCAACGTCAGCCTGCTGCTGCAGAACCAGGAGTATGCGAAGACCGTTGTGCTGAGTGACGACTTCGAGGCCTTTTCGCACGCGCTGCAGTGCGCCAAGAATCAGCAGCCCACCTCCGTCGTCTTCCGCATTCACGGCGAGGATGGTGAAACGCGCTGGATGGTGCTGCTGGGGCTTGCCGCACCCGACGCCTCCACCTGCTATGTGGGGCTGCTGGCCTGCTGCACCAACCTCGTGGCGCGCGCCTTTGGCCTGGAAAAGAACATAACGCCCATGGAAAGCATAGAGTTGATGGACACGCCGGTCCTTCTCGTGCGCTTTCCCGGCAAGCAGATAGCGCACGCCAACCAGGCCGCCCAGGACTTGTTCCGCTTCTCGCCCGGGGAATCCCTGCCCCCCCTCGACGCCCTGTTCGCAAACGCCTCGGAGCAGAGCAGGCAAGGCATCTATGAAAGCCTGATCTTCAATAATTCCTGGCGGGGCGCGGTGACCTTGCAGGACCGGCAAGGCCAGCCCTTCTTCTGCTCGGCGCGCATCCGCCCCCTGGTCCACCGGGGCGTCAGCTATTTATGGGTCAAGCTCCAGCCCCTTTTCAACCTGCCGCAAAGCGCGCCACAGCCTGCCCCACACTGCGCCGGGGCCTTCAGCCAGGCCCAAACGGAAGAGGAGCTGCTCCAGGCGCTGCTCGCGGTCTGCCCGGGCGGCATCCAGGCCGAAGGCGTCATGCTCTCCCGCATATTCATCGACGAAAACAAGGTGCTGGTGACGGGGGTGGGCGCGCCCTGCAAGGGCAAGTCCCGGCGGGTGGAATACCCGTACGTCGGTTCCATCGCTGAAAATCTCGTCCGCTTCGGCCTGGACCACCTCGTGGTGGACGAAACCACCATGAGCACCCGGCCCATCGACTGGGTATTGTTCATTCCCAACGGCATCCACTCATATTACGCCGAGCCGTACTTTGAACTGGGCAAGCTGAAATATGTGCTGATCTTCTGCTCCACCGTCGCCAACAGCTTCAATGCGCTGGGCAGCGCGGTGTGCCGGGAAATGGTCGCCGATTTCGCCCGGAACCTCACCAGGGTGGACGCCAGCCAACCCTAATGGGGCGATGCGCGTTTGGCAGAATTCTTGGACGGCGGCGCGGCCAGCCAGCCCTAGCGCCGTGCGGCAACAATATCGGGTGACGCGCGGCCGCGGGATGCAGCCGCCCCGCCGTCTCCGCATCGGCCGGCGCGGTGCGTTCGTCGCTTGCGGCCAGGCCGACCATGAAGCGAAAAAGCGGGGGCCGCTACCCTACGGAGCCAGCTGCCGCAGCCTGTCCAGCAGGCGCCGCAGCCCGTCGCGTCCGCCGCAACCGTCCGGACAGGCCGAGAGCACGAACTCGGCGGTGGCCGCGACGCTGCGCCAACGCGGCCGCTGGGGCAGCGTGTCGAGGCTCAGGTACTTGTCGAGGGTCTGCGTGCGCAGGTAGCCGTCGCGCTCCATGTAGACGTTCCACAGGCCGGACTGCACGGCCAGCTCCCCCTTGCCCAAACCCGTGGCCTCGGTCCAGCAGTCGAGGGCGGCCTGCATCACCTGCACGGCGAAACACCGGGCGTCCGGCTCGCCGCCGTTGCCCACCAGCCTGCCGCAAATGCTCTCCAGCAGGGCGTCGATGGCGTTCAGATCCTCCAGCACGGCCGTCTGGGGAGCGCCGCCCTCCAGGGCCAGCAAAGCCTCGCCGAGGCGCTGCAGGCGTTGGCGGTTGCCTTCCACCCGGCGCAGCATGTCCGCGGAGTCGACCGCGCTCCGGCCGTCCTCCTCGCTTCCGGCCAGGCTCAACAGCAGCAGCGGCTCGTCCTCAATCTCCAGCCGGGCCACATGCACCCTGCAGGCCAGGGCGGTTTCGCCGGCCGTGGCCAGGCCCACGGTCTCGAAGCTTCCAGAGGCGTCCACGCCATCCAGCAGCGCATCCAGCCCCTCCCGCAGGGCCAGGGCGGCGGGCGCGTCCGGATCGGCCAAAAGGCACGCCAGGGGCTGGCCCAGGATGTTCTGCGCGCTCCTGCCGGTCAGGGTCTCGAAGGCCTGGTTGCAGAAGGCTATCTCCATGCTCTGGTTCACCGCGAACACCGCCTCGCCGATGGCGTCGAGCATGCGCGAAAGCCGGAGCTGGCGGAGCCGGAGCTCCTGCTCGGTCTTGCGGCGCATGGCCACCTCGCGCCGCAGGCTCACGTTCTCCTCCAGCACGCGGTGGGCCCGGCGCAGTTCGAGCTGCGTGCCCACGCGGGCGAGCATCTCCTCCCGCGGGAAGGGCTTGGTGACATAGTCGTTGGCCCCGGCGGCAAAGCCCTCCAGCACATCCTCCACGCGGCTGCGGCAGGTGAGCATGACCACGGGCAGAGAGGCCGCCCCGCGCGTGCGGCGGATTTCCCGGCACACGGAGTAGCCGTCCTGCCCGGGCATCATCACGTCCAGCAGCACCATGCCGGGATCATCGCCCGCGGCGAGCAGGGCCAGGGCTTCCGCCCCGCTCCGAGCCGTCTTGAAGCTGATGCCCGCCACCGCGAGGCAGGTGGCCACCACATGCAGGTTCACGGGCTCGTCGTCCACCACCAGCACCTGATAGTCCGTACCTGCCGCGCCGTGGGGCGCCTCGCCCCCGCCCAGATCCTCGGCCACCAGGGCAGACGGCGCGCACAGGGCCGAAGCCTCGGGCTGGTGGGCGTCTTTTTCCGCGGCGGCGCAAAGCGGCAGGCTGAAGGAGAACACGCTGCCCCGGCCCGGCTCCGAGTCCACGACGAGCTCGCCGCCGTGCAGCTCCACCAGGCGCTTGGCTATGGCCAGGCCCAGCCCCGCGCCGCCTGTGCCGCCGGAATCGCTGGCCGCCAGCTGGGAATACGACTCGAAGATGCTGCTCTGGTCGGCGGGGGCTATGCCCACGCCCGTGTCGGCCACGGCAATCTCCACCCGCCCGCCGCTGGCCCGGGCCGAGAGCTCCACCCTGCCGCGCTCCGTGTACTTGATGGCGTTGCCCACAAGGTTGAACAGAATCTGCTCCAACCGGCCCGGATCGGCCAGGACGAGGGGCAGGTCGGCGGATAGGGTTTCGCGCAGTTCCAGGCCCTTGTCTTCGGCCAGTCCGCGCGTCAGGGCCAGCGTGCGCCGGGCAGCGGTTTCAAGATTCACCGCCTCCGGCGCGAGCCTCACGTCCATGTTCTCCAGCCGGGCGTGCTCCAACACGTCGTCCACCAGGCGGGACAGGCGCTTGCCGCTGTGCGAGAGCATGTGCAGGTGTCCCTGGGCCGTCTCGGACAGGGCTCCCCCGGCCCCGGCCAAAAGCGAGTCCGAAATGCCCACCATGCCCGCCAGCGGGGTCTTCAGCTCGTGGGTGGCGTTGGCCAGAAACTCGTCCTTGAGCCTGTTCAGTCGCCGCAGGCGGTCGTTGGAGACCTCCAACTCGCCGGAAAGCCGCTCCACCTTGAGAAAGGCCTGGGAGAAACGCACGGACATGAACAGCGAATGCGCCAGAATGAAGACCATCATGCCGTGCGGGGCGAAGTCGGCCGAGGAAGTCACGTGCAGGTCGAACAGAATTTTGCTTAGCTCCGCGTAGGCCAGGGCCAGGTAGCCCGGCGCCAGCAGCAGCACGCCGCGTTCGCGGCGCAGGATGTCCGTGGCGAACGCCACGAGCAGATAGAGAAAGGCCGTGCGCGTGACCATGTAATACAGCAGGGGCACGCGGCCAAAGGCGTTGGGCTCGTTCAGCAGCAGAAAGGCGACGTATGCGCCGCCGAGCAGGATGTAGAAGGTGTTGACCCAGCGGCCGAAGCGCTTGGGGAACAGCGCGTGATACAGCACCACCATGAGCGGGATGGTGAGGCCGTAAGGCAAGAGCGCCAGGTCGATGTGCGCCCGCCAGGGCAGCCGCGTGAACTCGCTGACGACAAAGCCGCTGGACGGGCTGAACAGGGTGGCCACGCTCCAGGCCAGGGTGAAGAGGCTGAAGTACAGGTTGCCCTTGTCGGACCGCCGCATGGCAAAGACCACAAGATGGTACGCGCCCATGGCCAGCAGCACCCCGGCCAGAAACGCCCCGGTCATCCAGCGCAGGCTGGCCATGCGGCTGATCTGGTCCCGCGTGCCCATGATGACGGGCGTGTTCAGGCCGCCCTCGGCGTTGGCGTGGTTCGAGACCACCAGCACGATCTCGACCTCCGGACCGGAGGGCTCGAAGGCGGGCATGACAAGGTGCTTGCGCGGCGTTTCGCCGCCGCTCCCGCCGATGTCGCCGCTGCTCCCGGAGAGGCGGCCGTCGATCCATACTTGGCAGACGGAAAGAAAACCGGAGAGGTACAGGGCGTCTGCGCCCGCGCCGGGGGCAAGGCGCACCCGCAGCCGGTAGGCGGCCAGGCCGTGCGGCGCAACGGGCCGGCCCAGGGCTGTCGTGGCCTGCCACAGGGCGGGAACGACATAGTGGTCGGCCGGGCCGCCGGGGTTCAGAGGGCCGCGGTGGCTGGCCGAACCGGAGCCGCCCCACAGAAATTCCCATTGTCCGTGCAGCGGCACGGGACCGTCCTTCTCCAGGCTCCAGCCGCTCAGGTCGAGGACGCCGCCCTCGGCACGCGGCGGGGCCCGGTGCGGCCGCCCGCACCCAAGGACGCACAGCAAAACCGCGAGGGTCAGCGCCGCAAGAACCACGCGGTGGAGGGAGGGGGGGTTAGGCATGGTTAAAGGTATCTGCAATGCCGAGCCCTTGCAAGCAACTGCCGGTTCAATCGTTCCGGGCGGGGCTTCCAATGCGCCCCCCTGGGGCCGCAGCGCGCTCCCGCACGCCCCCGCCCCGCGGCTTCTCCCGTGAACGCGCTCAAGCCGGGACCGTCGGTCTTTGCCAACCGCCCCCGGGACCGGCATGTCCACGGCATCATGACCGCGGCCCCTCGCCCTGCGGGGGAGCGCATAACCAGCGCCGTGCCGTGAAAATACCCGAAACGGTCCTCCTGCCCCACGGCTGAGGCCGGCATGGCGCGCAACGCAGGCGCTCGCAGGCGCGGGCCAAGACCATCCGGACCGCTGGCCGGACCGCTGGCCGGGCCGCCGCGCTTTGCTTCTCCGCGCTACCGCAGGGCGTCGTCCAGCCAGTCGAAGACCTCCTGGGCCATGAGGCTGCGGTTCTCCATGACACAGTGGTTGGCCGCCCCCTCGGCCAGGGGGGTGACAACGAGAGTTCTGTCGGCCACGCCGTCTATGCAGAGCTTTTGCTGGCGACGCACCTCGGCCGCGGCGTTGTATTCGCCCTCGCCCACCACCGAGAGCAGGGGCACCACAATCTTCTCCGGCGCGAAGGAGAAGCCCCTGTTGGCCTCCACCAGGCCGGGAATGTTGTCCTGGGGCACGTTCCAGCGCCAGGCCACGCTCTTCACCGTGTTGGCGTGGAAGCTGGTCCAGCCGGCCACCTTGTCCGGCGTGGCCGTGGTCACGGGCGCCATGGAGGCGAAGAGCGGCAGGGCGTCCACCACGCAGCTGTTCACCACCACGGCCCGCAGGCGCTTGTCGTGCTGCGCGGCCTGCGGGGCAAAACCGCCGCCGCCGCTGATGCCGTAGACGGCGAGGCGCTGCGCGTCGATCTCCTCGCGGCCGATGACCGTGTCCACAACGGCCTTGACGGGCTTCCACATCTCCGGGCGGAAGTGCTTGCCCTCAAGCGGCATGAGGCCCTGACCGGGCAGATCGGCGGTGATGAAGTTGTACCCGCGCTGAATGGCCTGGGGCATGATGTAGAACACCAGGTCCTCGGCGAAGGTTTCGCCGCCGCCCAGCATGAGCAGCGTCTTGTGCGGCTTGCCGTCTGCCTTGGCCGCGCGGAAATAGCCCGGCAGCACAGCTCCCTCAAAGGGCACTTCGAAATATTCCAGCGGCGGCTCCATGAGCGCGCCGGCCTTGCGCATCAGTTCGCGGCTCTTCTGGCCCGCCCGGGGCAGGCGGGGATCGCCGGGCAACATGGCCAGCAGCCCGATGCGGTAATAGTTGGAGGCGCGCAGAAACTGCTGCCGGGCGCTCACCTTGTGCCCGCCGGACAGGGATTTTCCGCCGCGCGCCTCGACCAGCTGGGCCATCTTCAGCCATTCTTCCTGCCAGCTGGCCGCGTCGCCGTCCTTTATCCTGGCCGCCACGGCAAAGGCCTCGCCGATTTCGGCCCCGCCGTTGCCCACCGCGCCCAGCACCACGGAGCCGAAGGTGAAGTCCATGTCGGCGTCTTGAAAATGATAGCGCACGTGGGCCGCGTGCATGTCGAAGCCGTCCGCTCCGTGCTTCGGGATTTCGGCCGCCAGGGCGGGCGGCGCCAGGGCGGGAAGCAGGACGAAAAGCATGGCGAGGGCCGGGACGAGAGCGGGAACAAGAGTTGGGCCGAGAGTTGTGACGAGATTTGTGATTGATGCGGGCCAAGCGTGGACGCGTGGTTTCATGGGCTTTCTCCGCAAGATTGTTCAGGGGGACGCGGGGACGCCGCCCGGTATTTCCGTGTCTGGGGCTCAGGTCGTCCCGCTTTCGTGGCGGCCAGGAGCGGGCGGGGGCGGCGCAGGGTTCAGAACACGCCTGGAGGGAGCTGGCAAAAGCTCCGGCGCCGCGCAGCATGTGCTTCCCCTCCGCGTGGCGGGCCGCCCGCCATTGAAAGGAAGGATGCTGTTTTCTTAGCCTCATGTCGACGCTGCGCGTCAATGAAATCCCACGTGAAAACACGTGAAAATCCATCCAACACCCCGGCATTGCACGTCATACGCCCGGTTGCGCAGCCCATGGCGGAACCAGCCGGGAGAGCCGCGCGCCGTGGAAGCTGCGGGAGCCGTGCGGCGGCCCTTGCGGCAGGTGCGGGCATCTCTGCAAAGCGTGGACAAATGCGGAGTGGAAGCGCCGGAGGCTCGGCAAGAGGCGGGTCGCAGGGCTTTGACCAGGTGTGCGCCGGGGTTCCCGCAGGCGGCGGCGCGGCCAGCCGGACATCGGCGCCTTGTGCGGCGCAACCAGCCAAAGCGCGTGCGGACTATTCCCGGTTCGCCCCATGGGCTGCCAAAAAGGTCGCAACGGCGGCATTGACGACCGCCTCGGCCTCATCCGCCGTGATTGCGGGCTGCACACAGAGCATGCGCGCCATGTGCACCTTTGCGTGGCAAAGCATGAGGAACTGCTCCGCGGTCATATCCGGATCGCAGGCGGCCAGTTCGCCGTTGCGCTGGGCGAGCGCCAAATACGCGGCCAACTGCCTCCGGCCCACCAGGATGCAGCGCTCATGGAAAATCCGGCCGATTTCCGGAAAGCGCGGCGCCTCGTTGTACAGCAGACGCAGCAAGGTGACGGAGGATTCGTCCACAACGAGCTCCAGGTACCGCAAACCGAAGCGCGTGAGCACCGTGCGCAAATCGCGGGTGTGCGCCGGAAACTCAAAGACGATGGCGGCCCGCTCCTGCGTTCTTTGCAGTATGACGGCCTCGAACAGCGCCTCTTTCCTCGGGAAGTACGTGTAGAGCGTGCCCTTTGAACCGCCGACGGCAGCGGCGATTTCGGACATGGACGTTCCCTGGTACCCGTTGTCCACAAAAAGCGGTGCGGCGACCGCGAGGATCTCGGCCCTGCGGTCGCGCGGTGTGCGGGATCTCGCCATGGATTCTTCACTCCCGGTTGTGGTCGTGGTCCTGCGGCATCATAGCGGGCAAGCGCAGGAATTGACAACCGCCTATCCTGACCGTACCGTACGGTCAATATACCGTGACGCTCCTGGACCGGGTTCCCCGGCCATGAGGGGCGCGCCACGCGCCCTGGAGCAGGAGACCATTTGCCGGGGAAAACGCGGCAGCGCCAAGCCGAGCGGCAACACGCCGCAAATGGCGTCGCCGCCCGGCACGCGAACGGCCAGCAGAAGCCCGCAGCCATTGTCATTGGAGGAAAGATGAACGAATTCCAGCAGGTTCCCCCGAAGGAGCACTGGCGCTGCCCGGACTGCGGCGGCTACACGAAGAAGATCGCCTGGGAGAAGCGGCGGGGAGACCCCGTAGCGCACCGGCAGTACTGCTGCGCCGTCTGCGGCGTCATCTGGCGCATGGCGGTCGATGAGTCCGACGGCTATCGCGTTGTGGAGCTGCGCAAGGCGGAACCCGGCGGCAACGCCGGAACCGCGCACTTCTGAGACGGCTACCTCCGCCGCTGATCGCGCGGCGGCGGAGCCGGAAACGGCGTGGACACCGGATCAAAGAGGAGACGACGGCTCCGGCAGATCCTCTTCCGCAAAGGGTTCTGTGCGGATGATGCTGTTCTTGCTGAAAACGCATTTGCTGCCATAGCGCACAACAGCCAGCGACCGGTCCACCACGCCGACGACATCGATGACTTCATCCGGTTGTCCGGTGCTGTTTTCGGCAATGATGGTGTCGGTTTCGACAGTGCCAAGGGTTGTGCGGAAAGGGATGGCTCTTTTAAAAACGATCTTTTGCATGGGCCCTCTTCATTGTTTGCATTCTTCGCTGCCCCGGCGGCGACCGCCCATCACGTCCCCGCCGGTTGGACAACATAACAGAAACAGCTCCGCTCGTCGCGCGCCAAGGTTCCACAAAAATACGCAGATGCCTTCCCCCCTGCCGTGGCCTGGACGTTGCGCCACCCGGCGGGGTGCCCCGCGGCCGCCACTCGACAGCCGCAGGCGGCAATCAACATCATCCAATCATTGCAGCATGTTCCTGCGCATGCACCGGGCCGCCGCAAAGCTCCCGCTCCCGTCCATACACAATCCTTACACCCCGCCCGCAATTCTCTACACACCCTTTATTCCCGCGGTGCTATATCTCCACGCAAGGAACCCGGCGAACCCCGCCGGGAGGAGGAAAACACCATGTGGAATCTCTGGACGACACCCTCGGACGGCCTCATCGGGCTCATATTCCTGCTGGCCGTGCTGGCCACCCTGGGGCTGGTCCGCCTGGCGGAAACCCTGAAGGAGTTGCGCTCATGAACCCCTTGTATATTGTGACTGGAATCGTGGTGCTGGGCCTGCTCGTCTATCTGGCGGCGGCCCTGCTCAAACCGGAGGCCTTCGAGTGATGCCGTTCGCGCACATTCTCACCATCATCGTGTTCCTGGCGCTGCTGTTCGGGCTGGCCTGGCCGCTGGGCCAATACATGGCCAAGGTGCTGCAGGGCGAATCCTGCCTGCTTTCCCGCGTGCTGGGGCCGCTGGAGCGCCTGCTGTACCGCGTCTGCGGGGTGAAGCCGCAGGAGGAGATGGACTGGAAGGCTTACGCCCTGGCCATGTTCCTCTTCAGCATGGCCGGCGTGGTCATCCTTTACCTGCTCCAGCGCGCCCAGGGCTGGCTGCCCCTCAACCCCGACGGCATGAGCGCCGTGGAGCCGGGCCTGGCCTTCAACACGGCCATGAGCTTCATCACCAACACCAACTGGCAGGCCTACGGCGGCGAGAGCACCATGAGCTACCTGACCCAGATGGTCGGGCTCACGGTGCACAACTTCGTTTCCGCGGCCACGGGCATGGCCGTGCTGGCCGCCCTCATCCGCGGGCTCACCCGGCGCGAGACGCGCAACCTGGGCAACTTCTGGGTCGACCTGACGCGCAGCACCCTGTACATTCTGCTGCCCCTCGCGGTCGTGCTTTCGCTGGTCCTTGTGTGGCAGGGCGTGCCGCAGACCTTCGCTGGCACGGTCAACGCCACCTTGAGCGAACCCGTGGCCTATGAAGTCGCCCCCTCGGCCGACGACCTGAAGGCCGACCCGGCGCTGAAGCCCACCGCAGCCACAGCCACGCAGCAAGCCATTGCGCGCGGCCCCGTGGCCTCGCAGGAGGCCATCAAGGAGCTGGGCACCAACGGCGGCGGCTTCTTCAACGCCAACTCCGCGCATCCCTTTGAAAATCCCACGCCGCTGACGAATCTGCTGGAGATGCTGGCCATCCTGCTCATTCCGGCGGCCTTGTGCCACACCTTTGGCCGCATGGTGGGCGACGCCCGGCAAGGCTGGGTGCTGCTCACGGCCATGACCGTCATCTTCGTGGGCTTCCTGGGCTTGTGCCTCTGGGCCGAGCATGCGGGCGTGCCGCAGATGGCCCAGTTCGGCCTGGACGGGTCCACCACCTCCTTGGCTGGCAATCTGGAAGGCAAGGAGCTGCGCTTCGGCGTCACGGCCTCGGCGCTGTTCGCCACCGTGACCACGGCCACCTCCTGCGGTGCGGTCAACGCCATGCACGA
>Ga0209373_10004672_pt1 | contig 11671 bp, 10 predicted proteins | sample Higcelweek5metaG_FD_187173 | JGI IMG/M metagenome (GOLD analysis project Ga0209373, IMG submission 187173) | Freshwater pond sediment microbial communities from the University of Edinburgh, under environmental carbon perturbations - High... | ecosystem: Environmental > Aquatic > Freshwater >... | reverse complement strand
TTACGATGCGATCTATGAAGTTATGTCCGGCGAGGCCTCCGATGCTCAGATCGCAGGTCTGCTGATCGCGCTCCGCGTCAAGGGCGAAACTGTCGAGGAGATCACGGGCGCCGCCCGCGCTCTTACAGAGCGCGCCAACCGGATCGCCCCCAAAGTCCCGCTCTGCGTCGATCCGGTTGGCACCGGCGGCGACGGGACGAATACCTTCAATATTTCATCGACGGCTGCGATCGTCGCCGCGGCGGGCGGCGCCTTCGTCGCAAAGCACGGGAACCGGAGCATCTCCAGCAAGTGCGGCAGTGCCGATTTTTACGAGGCACTCGGCATCAATATCGCCCTCACGCCACTGGCTGTGGAACGTTGCATTGAAGAAGTCGGTTTTGGCTTCATGTTTGCACCGAATTTTCACCCTGCGATGCGCTTTGCCGGCCCGGTTCGAAGGCAACTGGCGATCCGCAATATTTTCAACATCCTCGGGCCTCTTTCCAACCCGGCCAGCGCCAAAGCACAGGTGCTCGGTGTATATGACCGGAAAATGATGCCTTTTATTGCGCAGACGCTGCAGCGGCTCGGCGAAGAGCACTCCCTGGTCGTTCACGGTTCGGACGGGTCCGACGAAATCACAAATACAGGCCTCACCTACATCAGCGAAGTCTATCCGGACCGCATCGAGGAATACACGATTTCTCCGGAGCAGTTCGGTATGACGACCTACGCGCTCGAAGACATTATCGGCGGATCACCGGAAGAGAATGTCGAAATATCGATGGACGTTTTTCGAGGCAAAAAAGGACCTCACCGCGACATCGTTACACTGAATGCAGCCGCGACCCTTTATGTCGCCGGACTTGCATCAACGTTTGCGGACGCCATCCTTCTTGCCAATGAAACGATCGATTCCGGAAAAGCGCTTCGCAAACTGGAAGAAATTAAGGCATATACGAATACCGATGAAATTAAGAACATATAACGCATTTTCGAACCGGAAATGCGACAGGAGAAACTTATGAATACAGAAACCTCAGGAACCGCCCCCTCCATGAACACCCTTTCGACCGGAACCATCCTTGACCGGATTGTCGCCAAGAAGACCGAGCGTGTTTTTGCCAGGCGGGAACACCGTTCCCCGGAACAATTGCGAGATCTTGCACTCTCCTCTCCTTCGGTCAGTCGGGATTTCGAAAGCGCACTGCGTGCCCAAACGATGTCCTTGATTACGGAAATCAAACGGGCGTCTCCCTCAAAAGGTCTGATTGTCGAGGATTTTCAGCCGGTAAAGCAGGCACAGGCATATGAGCGCGGCGGCGCAGCGGCAATTTCCGTGCTGACCGAGCAAGACTTTTTTCTCGGCAGCGATCTGCATTTGACTGACGTGGTTTCCGCAACATCCGTTCCGGTTCTGCGAAAAGATTTTATTATTGATGAGAGCCAAATATACGAAGCCCGCATCATGGGTGCATCGGCAATTCTTCTGATTGCCGCGATTCTGCCGGATCCGGTTCTGCATCACTTCATGCAGATCGCCGCTTCACTTGGCCTGTCTGTGCTTTTCGAGGTGCATACCATGGATGAACTCCTTCGCGCTCTGGAATTGGACGCGAAAATCATCGGGATCAACAATCGTGATCTCCATTCGTTCCACGTTGATATCTCAGCGACCGAGCGCCTTGCACCGATGGTTCCCGCCGGCCGGATCGTGGTATCCGAGAGCGGCATTTTCACATCCAAAGATGTCTCCCGCTGTTACAGATGCGGCGTGCGGGCGGTGCTGGTCGGCGAGAGCCTGATGCGCGAAGCCGCAGTATCGGGAAGTGTCGAAGAAAAAATGCACGATTTGCTTTCGGAGATTCCAAGAAAAATAAGTGAACGCAATTAGAAAGGGTGAACAAAATGAGTAACGGAAGATACGGAGATTTCGGAGGACAGTACGCGGCGGAGACGCTGATGAACGCACTTGGCGAGCTCGAACAGGCCTATCGCGATGCACAGGCCGATCCGTCTTTTAAAGAAGAATACGATCGGCTTCTCCGCGAGTATGCGGGAAGACCTTCGCTCCTTTACCATGCCAAACGCATGTCGGCCGATGTGGGTTTTACCGTTTATCTGAAGCGAGAGGACTTAAATCACACCGGCGCACACAAGATTAACAATGTTCTCGGTCAGACCCTTCTGGCGGTCCGCATGGGCAAGAAAAGGCTGATCGCCGAGACCGGAGCCGGACAGCACGGTGTCGCAACTGCAACTGCAGCTGCTTACTTCGGACTTGCTTGCGATATTTTCATGGGTCGCGAGGATATGGAGCGTCAGGCGCTCAATGTCTACCGGATGGAGCTGCTCGGTGCAACGGTGCACGAAGTCACGGACGGTACGGCAACACTCAAAGATGCAACCAGCGAGGCACTTCGCGAATGGTCACGGCGCGTCGACGATACGTTCTATGTCATCGGCTCCGTCGTCGGCCCGCACCCCTACCCGGAAATCGTCCGCGATTTTCAGCGCGTCATCGGCGATGAAATCCGCTCGGAAATGCTCGAAAAACACGGCCGCCTTCCAACCGCCCTTGTCGCTTGTGTCGGCGGAGGAAGTAACGCAATGGGCACCTTCTATCCCTTTATGCAGGACTCCTCGGTGCGTTTTCTCTCGGCGGAGGCGGGCGGTGAAGGGTTAGAAAGCGGTCGTCACGCCGCGACACTATCCGGGGGCACGACCGGCGTTTTTCACGGCATGAAATCGATTTTCCTGCAGGACGACGAAGGCCAAATCACACCGGTCTATTCAATATCCGCCGGGATGGACTATCCGGGCATCGGGCCGGAGCATGCACACATGTTTACCACCGGTCGCGGCGAGTACTATGCGGTGACGGATGACGAAGCGGTAAGCGCTTTTGAATATTTGAGCCTCATGGAAGGCATCATTCCGGCGATCGAAAGTGCCCACGCCGTAGCGCTTCTTCTCAAAATGAAGAACACTTTTAAACCGGATGACATTGTAGTCGTTACGATTTCCGGCCGCGGCGATAAGGACGTTGAGTCCATCGGCCGCCTGCGCGGAAAAATACGATGATGGAGGATAAAGTCATGCAAAGCAGAAACCGAATCGATATCCTTTTCGAAAAGCTCCGTGCGGACGGTAAAAAAGCATTCATTCCGTTTATCACCGCCGGCGACCCGAATATTCACGCGACATACCTGATCGCCAAGGAAATGATCCGAAACGGCGCGTCCCTAATCGAGTTCGGCGTTCCCTATTCGGATCCGTCCGCCGACGGTCCGGTCATCATGCGCGCAGACGAGCGTGCTCTTCAGGCCGGCACAAGGCTAAAGGACGTTTTTGATCTCTCCTCCCGAATTTCCGGTGAGCATCCGGACGTCCCGGTCGTGCTGCTCCTTTACTTTAACTCGATCTTTGTTTACGGCATCGAGAAATTCTTTTCCGCCTGCGAAAAAGCCGGCATCGCGGGTCTGATCATACCCGATCTTCCGATAGAGGAAAGACATGAAGCCCAGCCCGCGGCAGACGCGCACGGCGTCTACCTCATATCAATGGTCACTCCGGCATCCCACGAGCGCATTACGAAAATTGTCTCCTCGGCGCAAGGTTTTCTCTACTGTGTCGCTTCCCTTGGTGTTACCGGCGAACGGGCGACTTTCGCGACCCAATTCAAGGATTATTTCGATACACTGAATGCAGTTTCCACAATGCCCAAATGCCTCGGATTCGGCATCTCGACACCGGAACAGAAACGATCTCTGGAACAATATTGCGACGGCATCATCGTCGGTTCAACGCTCGTTCGCCTGATCGAGGAGTGCACTGCGCAGCATGTGTCGGACGAGCAAATCGCCCATCGCCTGGGAGAAGCCGTTCGTGAATTTACGGAGGAGATCAAATGATTTATCCCGCATTCGACGAATTCAATCGACTAACCAAACAAGTCCGAATCATACCGGTCGTACAGCGCATCCAAGCGGATCTTTTTACGCCGATCTCCGTATTCAGAAAATTCGGTTGCCGTCCGAAAAGCTTCCTTCTCGAAAGCGTCGTGAACGGCGAGCGCTGGGCACGCTACTCGATCATGGGAAGAAACCCGCTGATCGAATACACCGCTACCCGCGGCCAAACATCCTGCACCATAAGCGGCCGCCCGTATCCGGTCGATCTTCTTGGCGATAATCCGATCCGCCAACTCCACGCTCTTCTGGAGCGTTCCCAGTCCGGCAAGTTCCCCTACATCGATCACTTCTACTGCGGACTTCTCGGCTATTTCGGATATGACTTCATCCGCTACTCCGAAGACCTTCCCGACAATAATCCCGACCCGCTGGGCATGGACGACTGCTCCCTGATGGCTCCCGGAGAAGTGATTGTCTTTGACCACTTGAAAAACGAGGCCGCCGTCATCGTCAATGTCTTCACCGAAGGCGGCGCCGATGCCTATACTCGAGCCGTTTCCAGGATCGGAGAAATCATCGCGGAAATTGAAGCCCCGTTCTTCCCTCAGCCCGCCACGGTCCATCCGGACGATTTGCGCTTCATCTCCCATACCCGTCACAATGACTTCTGCGCGTCTGTCGAGAAAGCCAAAGAATACATTCGCGACGGCGACATTTTTCAAGTCGTCCTGTCCCAGCGCTTTTCCTCAGACTATTACGGCGATCCGCTCCCCGTCTATCGCGCCCTTCGCACCGTCAACCCCTCGCCCTATATGTTCTTTATCCAGCTCGAAAACGCCGCCGTCATCGGATCCTCTCCGGAAATGCTCGTTCGCGTGACCGACGGCCTGATCGAAAACTGCCCGATCGCCGGCACCCGCCCCCGCGGCAAAAGCGCCGCCGAAGATGACAGCCTCGAAGCCGAACTCCTCCGGGACGAAAAAGAAATCTCCGAGCACTACATGCTGGTCGATCTTGCGCGCAACGATGTTGGCAGAGTATCCGAAATCGGCACCGTCGAAGCTAAAAACATCGGCCATGTCGAAAAATACTCCCACGTCATGCACATTGTCACCAACGTGGAAGGCAAACTTCGCAGCGGCCTCACCGGTGTCGATGTCCTATCCTCCATCCTTCCGGCCGGCACCCTCTCCGGAGCCCCGAAAATCCGCGCCATGGAAATCATCGACGAACTCGAGCCCCTACGCAGAGGCCTCTACGGCGGCGCCGTCGGCTACCTCGGCTTTGACGGAAACATGGACACCTGCATCGCGATCCGCACCGCAATCCTCCATGACCGGAAAATCCACGTCCAGGCCGGCGCAGGAATCGTCGCCGATTCCGAGCCCGAAAAAGAATACGAAGAATCAATGAACAAGGCACGCGCCCTTTTCACTGCCCTCGAAAAATCAGGAGGTATGCGATGATACTCTTAATCGATAACTACGATTCATTCGTCTACAATGTCTATCAACTCGTCGGCCTAATCAATCCGGACATCAAGGTCTTCAGAAACGATGCCATCACACTTGCCGAAATCGAAGCCCTGGCACCTTCCCACATCATCATCTCTCCCGGCCCGGGCTACCCCAAATCCGCCGGCATCTCCATCGACATCATTTCCCACTTCACCGGCAAAATCCCGATCCTCGGTATCTGCCTCGGCCACCAGGCGATCATTGAAGCCTTCGGCGGCATCATCATCCATGCCCCCGAACTCGTCCACGGTAAAAAACGCCAGGTGAATATCCTCCCGCGCGAAAACACCTCCGAGCCCATCTGTCCCCTTTTCCAAGGTCTCCCCCCGGTCATCGAAGTTGCCCGCTATCACTCCCTTGCAGGCGACCCGCAATCAATCCCCTCCGACCTACAAATCACCGCCCTTGCCCCCGACGGCACCATCATGGGTGTCATGCATAAAAAAGCCCCCACCTTCGGGATCCAATTTCACCCCGAATCGATCCTCACGGATGACGGCTACGCGATTATGAAAAACTTTCTGAAAAATAACTAACGGTAGCCATATATGATGATTACAGCATTGATTTAGTATGCTGTCTGCATAATCTTATCTATTCATTTTCCAGGATATCATTTAGTAGACTTTTAACTTCAGTAACCGATTGCCCATCACTTAGCAAATTATTGCCTTCGTATATAGATATCGTTTCGTTTTCAATTTTGGGGTATCCAACCATTGGTGGTTCTAAAACATATTGTTGGATGCTATCTACTCTTTCCTCCGGATTTCCACGAATAAAAAACAGATGCGTATCACCTTCTACTAAAATCTGACTTTCATCATAGACCATCATCATCTGATTAATTGTGATGACAGCATCCTGTTCCAAATTGCCTTTGATCACATCTCCCACTTCAATCTCGCAAGGCAAAAGCAATGTTTCCCCTTCATGTTCAAACCCCAACTCCGAATTATTCACATAGAAAGGAGTGCCAATTTTTGATATATATCCAATAAATATTTGGTCGCAACTATCAACCAGAGATGTTAACGATTCATAATATACCCAATCAACCTTAGCTTTGCCAATTTCACTTTTTAGAATATCTTCGGGAAAAGTAGTTTGCAACGAACCGGCTTGCGAGGAATTCTGTGTTGATTGAGTAGGCTTGTTATTCCTAGCAATACTGCATGCACTAAGTGATAGCAACAAAAAGAAGATGACTGCTAACCCCAATTTATTGCGTATGTTTTTCATATTCTTCCTCAAAAACTAATAGCATTTCTCAAGTTCAACAATTGATTACAATAATTATATCATCTCAAACTCTCCGATGACCCGATTCCGCAGACGAAGTAACGAAACATTGGAGATAAGTTAAGGTAAATAGATGTTTTTATTTTTCAGAAGTTATTCCAATCAATACTCCGTCATCAGTTTTAACCATATCTTCTATTGAAAGATTATATGTTCCGCTTTCGTCTGCCAAACCAATAGAAATCATTTTTCCATTAGTTTGAGTAAAAATTTCTCCAAAAGTAGACTCAAATAAATCTTGACTATTAAAATTTTCATTTGCCACAACAGTAGTTTGTAAAAAATACATAGCATTTTCTTTTAACATCTTATTAGGGTTTTCATAGGTTGTCATTTTACTTGATGAATTTATTATACTAACAAGTTTAGATCCTTCATTATCAAATGGATATCTTAAAAACCAATCTGAATTTGGACATGTATTATATATATCTAAATTTTCTTCAGAAATAATTACTATCATTTTATTTCCATAAAAATCATCTTTAAAAATTACATTTATTTCATCATCTACATTTTGATCTCCTTCAACCGGTATAAGAATTTTAAATTTTAATTCATTTTCCGGAATATCTGCTAATTGATCAATCAATATTTTTTCAGCAGCAATTGGAATTAAAGATACACATCCAATTTTTTCTTCATCCACAAAAACATTAGGATTATATTCACCTGCATATTTTCCTGCTTCAATTCCATACTCATTATCGGCAGAAGCTAAATAGATGATTTCCCCCTCTTGTACGTCTTTGGTCATTCCTGATATATCCGGTGCTAATGCTATATTTGCTTGTAAATCAGCCGCTTCTTGTTGCTCCGGCGTCATGGTTGGCATTGGTGATGGAGTAGGAGTGGAAGTTGGTGTCGGGGTTGATATAGGCGTCGGCGTTGCCGAAACTGTTGTTGTGGGTGCTACGTTTTTTTCATTTGCATCAGATACTGAGCAACCGGAAACAGAAAAAAGAACCATAAATAGAACTAAGGCAATGAAAAAACAGCTTCTATTCATAATGTTTCCTCCGAGTTCATTTGCCTGAGGAAAGAATTCCATCAAATATCATATGATATTCAGTTTATCACTATCATTCTTTGTAATGAACTCCATTTACATTGGTATTTATCCTTGAAAGTCCTTAGATCCAAGATTTACTTCCGCGCGGATGAAGACTGCCAACTCCCGGAATGAAGGATATTGAAGTTCTTCATCCGCCAATGCAAAGACTTTTAGTCTCGTTTTGAGCGACTTCCGCAGACGAAGTATCGAGAACTCCCGTTTTTTCAAGACTGGCTTCTTCGTCGAGGACTTGAGCTCAAACGAGAGCTAAAAGTCTTACTTGTGGTATCGTTCTCCGCCCGCAATCTTGAAAGCCCTATAACATTGCTCCAGCAGAATTACTCTGGCCATTGCATGTGTGAAAGTCATTTTAGAGAAATTAATTCTGCGGTCCGCACGGGCGACGACTTCAGGTGAAATTCCGTTGGAGCCGCCGATGACAAATACGAGCTCAGCGCCGCCTTTTTCGAAAGCCCGAATCAATTCGGTCGAAAACACTTCCGATGTCATCGGTTCTCCGGCAAGATCCATCAGCCAGACCACCGATGAAGGTTTGATCTGCGCCATCATTGCGCTTCCTTCCCGCTCGAGCGCCTGCTCGACGGGAATGGTATCCGGTGCATCGGGGACTTCCCGGATCTCGGTGGAACAAAAGCGCGAGATGCGTTTTGTGTATTCATCAAGTCCGTCCTTAATCCATTTTTCCCGGATTTTGCCGGCACAGACGATGATCAATTTCATGTCATATCACCGCAGACGTTAAGGCATTGATCGCCGCTCAGAATACCGACTACCTCGCCGGTTGCCTCATTTTCGGCGACCATGAGCACGATGGGGGGTGTCGGACAGTATCGATTGGCAACCGTCAGCGAAAAATGCTCGCCGGCCGTAAGGCTGTGTTCGCTTAAATAGGTCTCAATCTCTCTGCGTGCGACGCTCGGCGAGTTGTTTTCCTGGCTCAGGTGTCCGAGGATAAAGTGGCGCGTCCCGCTCTCGAAAAGCAAGCGGATTGCTTCGGCACAATCGCTGTTGCACAGATGCCCGCGGTCTCCGCCGACGCGCTTCTTCAGCGGCCAGGGATACGAACCGTTGATCAGCATCTCGTGATTGTAATTCGCTTCAATTAAAACAACCTCGCTGCCGGTGAGCGCGTTTTTCACGTCATCACTGAAATGCCCGAGATCGGTTGCGACCGATACTTTTTTCCCTAAACCGAAAAAACTGTAGCCGACCGATCCGGCAGCATCATGAGGCGTCGGGAACGGAAGCACCTCAACATCGCCGATCGAAAAACGCTGCAAGGGTTCAATAATATGATCCAGTGCTTCGGCATGCGGTTTTGCCTGATTCAAACGAATCCCCCGCCACGTCTCCCGGGTTGCATAGGTATGAATGCCATACTTCCGGACGAAAACATCCAGTCCGTTCAAATGATCCGTATGATCATGCGTAATCAGAATCGCATCAATCCAATCCGGCTGTTCACCGATACCCTCAAGTGCCTCAACGATTTGCTTCGTTGAGCGCCCGATATCGACAAGCAATCTTGTCTTCCCGAATTGAATAAAAATACAATTTCCACTGCTGCCACTATATAGGGGAGTAATTTTGACACACTCAGATGACATGATTCCCTTTCCGTTCTGTCCAGTACCTGGTAAACCCTAAAACTGTATTTACCGCCGGTCTGCTGCTTGTATCCCTTCGTTGTCGTCAATCGGAATACAACAAGTATTCCTCTTTCCTCCGCCTTGTGCTACACGCAGTATCCTCGGCGGTATTCTATAGCTTTAGAATTTACCAGGCACTAGATTTCAACCAGAGGCCTCGGTGATTCGGCGCTATCATCTTCCGTCCGTTCAATTTTGGCTCCGAGGCTGCACAATTTTTCGACGATCCGCTCATAGCCCCGATCGATTTTCGAGGCGGAAAAAATAGTAGTGGTTCCGCTTGCAACCAAACCCGCCAGCACCAAGGCTGCGCCCGCCCGTAGATCCATGGCGACAACGTTCGATCCGTTTAATCGGGTCGGTCCCGAAACCAGCGCGACGCGGCCGATGACCGAGATATCTGCGCCCATTGACTGTAACTCGCTGACGTATTGAAAACGGTTGTCCCAGACGTTTTCGTGCATGCGGCTCATTCCGCTTGCCATACAAAGCATCGCCGTCGCCTGAGGTTGCAGGTCGGTCGGGAAACCGGGATACGGCATGGTCTTGAAGTTCACCGGAGATATTGTTTGTCCTTCTTTGATGCTGACGCGAATGCTATCATCACCCTCATCGACATCATAGCCCATTTCAAGCAGTTTTGCCGAAAGCGGCTCCATGTGTTTCGGAATCAGGTTGCGTACGGTTACATCCCCCCGGGTCATTGCTGCGGCAATCATGTAGGTTCCCGCTTCAATCTGATCCGGAATAATAGAATATGAAAAACCGCCGGGCAGAACCGGAACACCCTTAATTCGGATGGTATCCGTTCCTGCGCCCTTGATGTTTGCACCCATTGCGTTCAAAAAGTTGGCGACGTCAACAATATGAGGCTCCTTGGCCGCATTTTCAATGATCGTCCAGCCCTCCGCCCGCGTTGCCGCAAGCATGATGTTGATGGTCGCGCCAACACTGACTACATCCAGAAAAATATGTGCCCCGCGAAGTTCATCCGCAACGATGCGAATGATTCCGTCGCGAATATCCGATACGTCCGTGCCTCGTGCGCCGAGCTTTGCAAAACCCTTCAGGTGCAGGTCGATCGGTCTGGTGCCGAAATTACATCCGCCGGGCATGTGCATCGTCGCTTTTTTGAATCGGGACAGAAGCGCACCGAGCAGATAATAGGAAGCACGAATATTCTTGACTTTCGCGTGTGTTGCCTCAAAAGTGGTGATATTAGTTGGGTCGATTTTAAAAATACCTGTTCCAAGGGGTGTGATCACCGCGCCGAGCGTCTCGCAAATTTCGAGCATCGCTTGAACGTCAACGATTTCCGGGACATTTTCCAAAATGCAAGGTCCATCCAGAAGCATCGCTGCGGCCAGAATTCCCAGCACTGCATTCTTGCTTCCGCTAATGGTGACCTCTCCCTGGAGAACAGTTCCTCCCTCAATCCGGTAACTGGACATGTCGTTTCCCCCTTATGGTTTCTTGTTGCAGTTCATCTATGGTGACAATCGTCCGCTCTTTCGATGGCTCTGCGGTACTTTTGTCCGAAAAGTCTGTGCGCTGTCTATTATCCGGGTGAATCTTGGACTTTGTCAACCTATCTGACGGCTCTTTTGGATTCATAATATTCTTCAGCTGTGAAGAACTTTGCGAAACAACATCCGCATTTCGCTTGATCGGGACACCCGGGTATCCCTGCTCCGGCTGGATAGGCTTGGATTGTAATGGTCTCGGTGCCGTCTGACGCAGCGGTGAAGTCATTTGCGGAGGTGTCAGACGATCTGATCTTGCCACTTCTACAACTCTGGGCACGACCGGCTCTACCGGCTTTTCAAGAGGCCTTGGGATAATAGGCGGTCTCTCGGTTAACTTCTCGGGGGGCTTCTCAGTGGGTCTCTCCGTTGGCTTCTCAGGGGGCCTCTCAAGGGGCTTCTCTGGGGAGGGCTCCGGTAGTTTCTCGTTTCCTCGTTCAAAAAGTCTTTCAGGGGAACGCTCTGCAAGTGCAGGGATAGGCGCTCTTGCCGATTGTTCCTTCACTTCCGGTCGGTTATAAGCCGGTCTGGAAGGAATAGACTGGATTTTTACATCGTCTTCGGGAACCATAAGCAAATACGACAACAGCTCTTCGATTTGCGCTTCAGTAATTTTCTCAAGCGAGTAAACGGGAATGTCGATCTCCTCTGCCGCATTCTGCAAAAATTGTCTTGCATTTTCGAAAAGGATCTCCGTCCTCGGAGAATC
>Ga0209373_10004671_pt1 | contig 11673 bp, 9 predicted proteins | sample Higcelweek5metaG_FD_187173 | JGI IMG/M metagenome (GOLD analysis project Ga0209373, IMG submission 187173) | Freshwater pond sediment microbial communities from the University of Edinburgh, under environmental carbon perturbations - High... | ecosystem: Environmental > Aquatic > Freshwater >... | reverse complement strand
CGCCTTTCTGGTGGAAAAGTTGCCGGAATTCAGTCGGGCAGCACTGCAGCGCCTGGTAGATGAAGGGAATGTGCAGCTGGATGGTGTCAAGCCCCGCTCATCATCAAAGGTACGGGGTGGAGAGCAGATCAACCTGCTGGTCCCCCCCCCAGCACCAGCAGTCCCATTGGCCGAAGATATTCCGCTGACCATTCTGTATGAAGACCATGATTTGATTGTCATTGACAAACCGGCAGGCATGACGGTGCATCCCGGCGCCGGTACAGATTCCGGTACCCTGGTCAACGCATTGTTGGGCCATTGCACGGACCTGTCAGGTATCGGCGGTGAAATCCGGCCTGGCATTGTTCACCGTCTTGATAAAGGGACCTCCGGTGTGCTGGTGGCAGCCAAGAATGACAGTGCTCATCATGGACTGGCAGAGCAGTTTGCCAGGCACAGCATCAAGCGGCTCTATTGGGCTTTGATCTACGGCTCGCCTGCCAATGACACCGGCAAGATCAACTGCAGTATCGGCCGTCACCCCACTGACCGTCTGAGAATGTCCGGCAAGGCGCGAAACGGCAAGGACGCCACAACCAACTGGCGGGTGCTTGAGCGGTTTGGTACAGCAAGTCTGGTGCAACTGCGGCTTGAAACCGGTCGCACCCATCAGATCAGGGTTCATCTGACCGAGGCCAATATGCCACTCTTGGGTGATCCGCTCTACCCGGATGGTGGACGTCTCAACAATCTTAAGGACACCCGCCTGAAGGGGCTGATTTCACATCTTGGCCGCCAGGCGCTGCATGCGCGGGTGCTGGGGTTCATCCATCCGGTGTCCGGTCAGTATCTGGAGTTCGGTTCAGAACCGCCGGAGAATTTTATGACGCTACTGGAATACCTGCGGGAAAAGGCTGTTTGATGCGGACACCGTCTACGCTTCCCTAAGTCAGACAGGCTCCTAGCTGCAGGCGCAGCGGTGTCATGGCTGACAGCGTAAATCCGTGACGTTGGTAGAACCGTTGCGCTGCCTCATTGCTCAGATCGGTCAACAGGGTGATCCGCTTGCACCCCTGCAAGCGGGCGAAGTCAATTGCCTGTGTGAGCAGTGCAGATCCGGTACCGCCGCTGCGGGCATCAGGATGCACTACCATATCCTCCAGCAGAGCAACCCGATCCCCCAGGGCCGTTGAAATAGTGTACAGCAGGTTTACCATGCCGATAACAGCGCCTTCCCGCTGGGCCACCAGGATATGTCCGATCTGGGGGTTTTCAATAATAAGTCGTAGCCCACGGCGTTGCGCCTCTTCATCAGGCTGAAAATCCTCTTCCTGTGTAAAGAGGATACTCAACAGTCGGCAAAGTTCTGGAATGTCAGTTTGTTGCGCTACTGAAACCTGCATGGTAACTCCGTAAAAAGTAGTGGTTGAGTGCGGATCTCTTCAGCTACTCGCCTTGATAAAACGATATTCCTGAGTGCTCCCCTGATAGCCCCAAGCATCGGCATTGATCTCATGGATGACGATATAGCTGGCATCGTCCAGTTCACCCAGCAGTTCCTGCATTGCCGAAAACAGGCCATGGATGTAGGCGGCCTTCTGCTGTTTGGTATTGGTACCACAGGTGATTTTGATTTCAAGATAAAAACTGTTGACTGCCTTGATGTCAAGCGAGCTTCCTCCGATAAACCAGAGCCGGGCTGGAACCGGTTCTACAACTACCACTGTCAGCTCCGCTTTCTTCCCAAGCAACTCTGCCGTAAGACTGGTCAGCGTCTGTGCAACTGCTTTACAGACCGCTTCTGATGGTTCGCCTGAAACTTTGATGTTCAGATAGGGCATGACTTACGCTCCTTTCCGTGCGCGTTGGCTGGAGGCAAGGATCGAGTCGCGCTGCGGCGTCCAGCCTGAGTTGATAGCCTCCAGCCACTGGTCGGTGGTTAACACGGCAGCAAAGCGAGCCTGTAGCACCACCGTTATCACCCGAAGAATCTCCTCGGCTGTGGCACTGCCTGCCTGATTGCTGTAAGGCAGCGAGCCGGTGGCATCGGACAGAAACTCCACCTGAAAGTCCCGGTGTATGGCGGCAATGGCGGTGGACAGATCGCAATTATGGGTCATGTAACCGGCAATGGCCAGCGTGGTAATCTGCCGCTCCTGCAGCCAGGCCTCAAGATCGGTCTTGCAGAAGGCGCTGGGCATATCCTTCAGCAGATAATGGTCCCATCCCCGTGAGGTCACTACCGGATGCAGCTCTGCGCTAGGTGTACCCTTGGCCATGAACGGCGCCCCTTCCGGCAGAATGTTCTGCACCGCCACCACCGCAATCCCGGCTGCCCTGGCTGCATCCATAGCCCGGCCGATGTTGGCCAGCGACTGCTCCACCGGTGGGTGAACAATCGGCAGATTGCCGCCGATGTAGTCGTTCTGCACGTCAATTACGATCAAGGCCCTCTTGACTGGCTGTGTCATGGTGCGCTCCTTTTTTTGCAAGATTCCTGAATGACTGTAGTTTAAGTATCCAGCAGATCCCTTTACTAAACCAGTGGCCCGATTGCCATAATTTGATATAATCAGGCCAAATTATCTGGAGGCCACCATGCAGGCTGAAAACATTGCCGTGATCGCCTTTGACCGGATCAGTCCATTTTTGCTTGCCATGCCCTGCACCGTCTTCAGAGATGATCCGGCCTGGCCGGATGCGCCCCGTTTCAGGATGCTGGTCTGCTCTGCGGAAAAGCGGACGCTGCAGAGCAGCGCCGGTTTTGCCATACAGACCCGGCACACACTAAAGGATGTGGAACAGGCCGATATCGTGATCGTGCCCAGCTGGCGTGATCCGCAGGAACTGCCGCCGGAGCCGTTGCTTAACTGCCTGCGCAAGGCCCATCAGCGAGGGGCACTGGTGGTGGGATTATGTCTGGGAACCTACGTGTTGGCTGCAGCCGGGCTGCTGGATGGGCGTCCGGCAACCACCCACTGGGGCTGGACGGATGATCTGGGGCAGCGCTATCCGCAGATAACGCTGAAGCCTGATGTGCTGTATGTGGATGATGGGGATATTGTTACGTCGGCTGGGGTGGCAGCGGGTATTGACTGCTGTCTGCATCTGTTGCGCCGCCTGCATGGTGCTGAAATGGCCGCCCATGTGGCCCGGCGGATGGTGGTGCCGCCTCACCGCCAAGGGGGACAGGCCCAGTTTATTGAGCTGCCGGTTGGCAAGAGCGCAGCAGAGGATTGTTTTGGACAGAATCTGGAATGGGTACAGCGCCACCTTGCCCAGCCGCACTCACTGGACAGCCTTGCAAAACGATTCATGATGAGCCGCCGCACCTTTACCCGCCGTTTCCTGCAGGTTACCGGATGCACCGTGGGGGCCTGGCTGCTGAGTCAGCGGTTGGCCCTTGCCCAGCGACTGCTGGAAACCACGGCTAAACCGATTGATCTGATTGCCCAGGAATCAGGCTTTGGTTCTGAAGTAACCTTGCGGCTGCAGTTCAACAAGACATTGAATACAACACCCTCGCGCTACCGCAAGGAGTTTCGGGGGACTGCCGCATCGCCGAACAGTCTTAAAACGTGAACCCCAGACGGGCATAGTAGTAAGCGCCGTTGTAACCGATGGGAGAATATTGCGAATACTGGATGATTTTTCCGGCACCGATCACGCTGTCACTGGTCTGGCCCCAGGTGTCCGGCATGGCATCAAGGATATTTTCACCACCGATCGTAATGTTCATGTTCTTCATCAGGTGCCAGGTAAACTCCAGATCCACGGTCCAGAGGGCTGAGAAATCTACTTTGTCATAGCCGCTGGTGCTGCTGTAACTGCCGAAACGGTTCAGGTTGAGCACCGCATCAAACAGGCGTGATTCATACTTTGTCCAGAGCTTGAAGCTGTCGACAGGCTGTCCGTTTTCAATGGTGACGCGGGTATTGGGATCAAGCACCAGACTGGTCATATCAACCCCCAGCACCGACGGCGCCGCATTGACCTTGGTTATTTTGGCCTCGCTGCGGTTGTAAGCACCGGTCAACTTGAGCCGGGAACTACTGTCAAAGGTAAGGGTATAATTCAGGCGCAGATCAAAGCCGTTGGTACGGGTGCTGATGGCGTTGGTAAAATAGACCGCTCCGTCGATATTGTTGCTGCTCAGGATGGCGGCGGCTTGTGGACTCAGTCCGCTGAGATTCCAGCTGGCGATGTAACCGGTTGGCATGATCCTGTCGTCAATCCAGGTAATAAAGTAGTCGGCGCTGATCGAAAAATTTGAACGGGGTTGATACACAATACCGGAAGTGAAATGCAATGACTTCTCAGGTTTGAGATCAGTTGCCCCCAGCGCACGGGCAACGGGATGATTGACGTTAAAGTAGCCCCAGCGATCAATCTCTGAACCGTTTCTGACCATTGCCGTTGAGGTAAAGTTTGCCTGGGTCAGTGACGGAGCCCGGAAACCGGTGCTACCGCTGGCCCGCAACAGCAGGTCTTCTGTCGGGCGGACCCGCAGGGCCAGCTTGCCGTCGATGGTGGAGCCGAAATCACTGTACTGTTCATAGCGCACAGCACCATCGATATGCATCCAGGGGAACAGGGCATACTTTGCATCAAGATAGGCGGCGAAACTGTCCCGCTTTGCAGTAACCCGGTTTTCCGGCATGAAGCCCCCAAAGCCCTGTGCCCCGGCTGCCCAGTCATGGAAGCTGCCCAGCACGTAGGAGGCCTCGTCGCCGCTACTGATCCGATACCGTTCCAGACGGTATTCAAGTCCGCCGGCAACGGAATGGTTGCCGAGCTTTTTGGCCAGATCAAGATTGATCACCTGTTGCAGATAGCTGGTTGCCCCGCTGTAGAACGAGGTGGGGGTTGTCAGTCCCAGGGAACGGTTCAGGGAGTTGTTGACGTAAAATTTAAACTCGTTATAGCCAAGGGTATAGCTGAGATCCCAGGTAGTGCCGTTGCCAAGTACCCCTTTTGCACCGGTGGAAAGTGATAAATCCATGATCTTCGGTTCGATTCTGGGCAGAAAACCGTTCGGATAGATGGACTGGATGTTGCGTTCATCATCCTTCAGACGGTAAAAGGCACCGGCGCTGCTGAGTCTGCGGTCAAAGGTGCCATGCAGGTAATAGATGGTGTCGCCACGGGGTACTGCGGCGTTAACGGCCAGCAGATAATCCTGGGTATCTGCATCGCCGAAATGCGTGTTGATGCGGTAACCGTCACGGTCATCGGCACCGGCCCGGTTGGTCGGGCCACGATCCCGCGCCTCGGCAGTGAGATTGAGGTAGCCGTCATCAGGCAGCGCCACCGAAAGGAAGGTGTCGCCCTGGCGCATCCGGCCGTCCCCCTTGAAGGTGCTGCCGTAGCTGCCGGTCAGGCTGCTCTTCCGGTCGTGGCCTTTCAGGATGATATTGATGATGCCGGCAATGGCGTCCGAGCCGTACTGGGCTGCGGCACCATCACGCAGCACCTCGATCCGCTCAATTGACCGCAGTGGTATCGTATTAAGGTCCACACCGGAGCTGCCCCGTCCGATGGTGCCGTTCATGTTCAGTAGTGAACTCTGGTGCTGGCGTTTGCCGTTAACCAGCACCAGCACCTGATCGGGATTGAGGCCACGTAGCGTAAAGGGGGGCGCATGGTCGGTGCCGTCGGTAATGGAGGGGCGGGGGAAGTTGAAACCGGGCACCAGTTTGGACAGAACCTTGCCAAGCTCCGTGTAGCCGCTGGATTCCAGCTGTTCTGCAGTAATCACATCAATCGGCACAGCAGCATCAAGGGCATCCCGCGCACCCTCACGCGAACCGACATCGGCCTTGGCCTGGGTCTCGATATATACAAGCTCGTCCAGAGGGCGCTCATACAGCTCGTTGCTTTCCCGTACCGCTTTTTCCTGTGCGGCAAAAGCGGTGTTCGCCAGCAAGGCCAGGATAATCGTCAGGTTCAGTGCTGGTTTCATGGCTCTTCCCCCCGCAGAACCGTTGCGATTGACAGCAACGGAGCGCCGATTTTGATCCCCGATCTCTGGGCCGCAGCGTAATTGATCCTGATCTGGGTCTTCTGCCCGACAAAGTTAAGCTGGATAATGCCGCCCCGTTCGGCAAATCCCCGTGCTTCACTGATGGTTACGATACCGTTACGGTGCGCGTACTCAATGGCTTCCTGCCGGGCAGCGGTTGTGGAGAGGGTAATGAACAAGATATCGGTCTTGCCGATCTCCCTGACCCTGGTTACGGTACGGACGACAATCGGTTTGTTATGGATCGTCTTGTCCTTGTAGATCTGGTCCAGCATCCCCCCAAAGGGGTTATCGTCGATCAACGTAATCACAAAACGATCTCTGGAGTTGTCCGGCAGTTCTATGAAGCTGGCAAAACGTCCCAGAAAGACCGCCTCCAACCTGCGTTCCAGATCGCTGGCATGCAGGTGCTGAACGGTAGCCAGCACCAGTAACAAGGTTATACACAACAGCCTCATACTATCCTTCCCATGACAACGTTATTCCGGCCCGACTCCTTGGCCTGATACAGGGCGTCGTCGGCAACCTTCAGCATCTGTTCAACTGACAGGTTATGCGGTATTTCGGCACAAACCCCCAGGCTGACCGTCACCTTGACCTGTTGTCCATCACCATAATCAATCGCGCAGCTCTCGAACCGGGAGCGGATCCGCTCGGCAACATTCCCGGTTGTCTCCTGATCAGCACAGTCGCACAGGATCAGAAACTCTTCCCCGCCGATCCGGGCCACCAGATCGTATTCGCGGGCACTGCCCGACAGGGCCCGGGCGATCTCCCGCAGTACCGTATCGCCAACCGGATGGCCGAGGGTATCATTGATATGCTTGAAAAAATCCACATCCAGCATGATCACGCCCAGCGGTTCTTTTTTTCTTCTGGCGCGAACCAGCATCTCTTCCATGGTCTCCAGGGCGTGTCGCCGGTTTGCCAGACCGGTCAGTGCATCGGTGGTTGCCTGGCTACTCAGTCGCTCATCCCGTTCACGAATCTCCGCCAGCATGGTGTTAAACCCCTGGCACAGATCCCTGAATTCATCCTGCTGGGGGATCAGAACACTGACGGCGTAGTTTTTGGTCCGGGCTACCTCACGCATCGCTTGGAGCAGGGTAAAGATCGGACGGGTAAACAACTCTTCCAGCGGGATTGAGATCAGGATCAAAATTACCAAGGTGCCAACGGAAATCAGTAACTGGGATTTGATATAACCCGCAACCTTGGTGCGGATGGTGCTGGTGTCGGCAACTATTGAGAGGGTTCCGATCTGCTTGCCTTCAAACATGATCGGCTGTAGCACGTACAGGTGGTCAAAGGTCACCAATTCAGTGGCGGAACTGGTTTTGGATTTTGCTGCCAATCCGGCATGCACCGTCTGCCTGATCTGTCCGGTCTTGTCTGCAGGCAACCGGGGGGCAACATAGCTGCCGAACGGTTTATTTTCCTCATCTTCAACAAAAACGGCAACTATCCGGGGATTGGACTGTAACGGTGATAGTATTCGGTGGGCGCTGTCGGCATCACGGAATGCCAGGGCGGCACGCAGATTTTCGCTGCTGACCTCGCCAAGCTGCTTCAAGTCCCGCAGAGTCTCCGCTTTTTCTGTTCTGTAGGTGGAATAGAGGGTCAGAACTGAGGAGATCAGCAGTGCAATGGCAGCGCTTGCCCCCAGCAGAACGACCAGTTTGAAGCGTATGGAAAGTCTATTGAACATGTCACATCTGTCAAGTGTATGATAAATTGAGCGAAATCAGCCTATTGCGTATCAGCTATAGCACATCTGCACAAGCATAAAAAGCGGTTTTATCTGATAATCTGTTGTTGCGGGATGCATGCTGGTGGTCTGTTTTTGCGATCAATACAGCCATCACATTTTCCAGGTGTCCCGGAAGCACTCATCAGCTTGTTTTCAACTTCTTTTACTTGACGCTCCAGCCACACGATACTACAACCGGTTGTATGGATTTACTCGCCCATCTCAACAAACCCCAAAAACAGGCTGTGCTGCATGGCGAAGGACCGCTGTTGATCCTGGCTGGCGCCGGTTCAGGCAAGACCCGCGTGATTACCCACCGGATTGTACATCTGATCCATGAACGTGGTGTTCGTCCCTGGAACATACTGGCGGTAACCTTTACCAATAAGGCATCAAAGGAGATGGCAGAACGGATTCGGCAGCTGCTGGGGTCCAGTGATACTCCGTTGATTGCCACCTTTCACGCCACCTGTGGACGTATCCTGCGACAGGATATTCATCAGCTCGGCTATGACTCCTCCTTTGTTATTTATGATGACAGAGACAGTGAACGGCTTTTGAAGGATCTGCTCAAAGAGCTGAATCTTGACGATAAGCGTTTCCCGCCAGCCGGGATCAGCTCGCGGATTGATGACTGCAAGAACCGCGGGCTGCTGCCGGAAGAACTGCCCCTGGGAGATGTCTGGAACCAGCAGTTTATCCGGATCTATGCCGCCTATCAGGAACGGTTGAAACGCTGCAATGCCCTTGATTTTGGCGATCTGATTCTGCAGACCGTACAGCTGTTTGAAAAATATCCCGATCTGCTGGCCCGTTGGCAACAGCGCTTTCAGTGGCTACTGGTGGATGAGTATCAGGACACCAACCCGGTTCAGTACCGTCTGATCCGTCTGTTGGCTGGAGAACGCCGAAATCTGTGTGTGGTGGGGGATGATGATCAATCGATCTACTCCTGGCGCGGCGCCGACATCCGCAACATCCTTGAATTTGAAAAGGATTTTCCCGGTGTGGAGATCATCCGGCTGGAGCAGAACTATCGCTCTACCCCTACTATTCTGAAGGCCGCCGGTGCGGTGGTGGCCAGGAATTTTGGCCGTAAGGCCAAGACCCTCTGGACCGAGAATCCTGATGGTGAACCGATCCGTTACGAACGACTTGAAAGTGATCGTGCCGAATCCCGCTTTGTTGCATCAGAGATGAAGTTCTTGCAACGGAAGCTGCTGACTCTTGCGGAGATGGCGGTCTTTTATCGCACCAACGCGCAATCACGTCTGCTGGAAGAGGCGTTGGCAGCTGAAGGGATTCCGTATCATATTGTGGGGGGAGTCCGGTTCTACGCCCGGCTTGAGGTGAAGGATATTCTGGCCTACCTGCGTCTGTTGGAAAATCCGGTTGATGAGATTTCCCTGAAGCGGATCATTAACGTACCGCCACGGGGAATTGGTGCTGCCACCGTTGAACGGGTAGCAGAGCTGGCAGGCCGGGAACGTATATCACTGTTTAAGGCCTTTGAGCTGGCAGCTGGCGGCAGCTTGCTTTCAGCGGGACCACGGGGCAAGGTGGCTGCATTTGTAGAGTTGTTACAGCGGTTTCAGCGTCTGTCTGCCACTGCGACATTACCGGAGCTGGTTAAGCTGGTGCTGGAGGAGTCAGGCTATCTGGCCCGCCTGAAAGAGAGCAAGGACGATGATGACGCTGAACGGCTGGAGAACCTTGCCCAGCTGGTTTCTGCGGTGGAGGAGTTCTGCAGTGCCAATCAGGAGGCCGGGCTGGCTGACTTTCTGGAACAGGTGGCGCTGGTGTCAGACCTGGAACGGGGTGAAGCCGGTACTCCATCGGTTACCCTGATGACCCTGCATGCTGCTAAAGGACTCGAGTTCAAAGTGGTATTTATGGTGGGGATGGAGGAGCGGCTCTTTCCCCATGTGCGTTCTCTGGATGACCCGGATGGGATGGAGGAGGAACGGCGACTCTGCTATGTGGGGATGACCAGGGCGCGGGAACGGCTCTACCTGTTGAACGCCCGCCGCAGACTGATCTTTGGACAGGAACAGGCCAATCTGCCATCGCGATTTTTGAAGGAGATACCGGGTGAGTTGCTTGAGCAGGGACAGTTTGCTTCATCCGGATATAGCGCCTATTCTTCAGTGAGAAAGAGCTCTATCCACCCTTTCCAGACAGGCGAGGGTGCTTCAAAACAGGATGAGGGTAGGCACAACCTTGCTTCAGTCAGTTCTGCTATTACTGATGTAGAGATGATTCCCGAGCAATCAGAAGAGTATGGTAACGATATATATACCGGCATGAAGGTCCGGCACGCCAAATTCGGGGTTGGCACCATCCGCAAGATTGAAGGACAGGGGGATGGACAGAAGGTGGTGGTCTGGTTTACAAGCGCCGGTCCAAAGAAACTGCTGGTCCGTTTTGCCGGACTTGAAAGAGTATAATCCATGGAATTGCTCAACCTGACCTACGACCTTATACTTGAAGCGCAGGATCGTCTGCGTAAACGGGTACGTCATACTGAACTGATCGGATCAGCCCATTTTAGTGAACGGCTGGGATATCCGGTGCTGCTTAAGTGTGAAAATCTGCAGAAGACCGGGGCCTTCAAATTGCGTGGTGCCATGAATTTCATGACCGCCCGTGACCGTTCAGAGTTGACCCAAGGAGTTACTGCTGCCTCGGCAGGTAACCATGCCCAGGGAGTGGCCTACGCAGCTGATCTGCTGGGGGTATCGGCCCGTATTTTCATGCCGGAAAGTACCCCGCCCCAGAAGGTGCAGGCCACCCGTGATCTTGGCGCTGACGTGGTGCTGACCGGCGCAAACTTCGATGAGTCCTTTTCTGCTGCACAGGCTGACAGCCATCAGAACGGCACCGTCTTTATCCATCCCTTTGATGATCCGCTGGTGATGGCCGGTCAGGGGACCATAGGGCTTGAGATCCTGAAAGACCTGCCGGATGTTGCTAACGTACTGGTGCCGATTGGTGGCGGCGGTCTTTTGGCCGGTGTAGCAATGGCCATCAAGGAGCACCACCCCGGAGTACGGATTATCGGAGTAGAGTCGATGGCTGCCCCCTGCATGAATCGCGCAGTCCACGCTGGCAGGATTGATGAAGTTCCGCTCGGCATCACCATTGCGGATGGTATCGCCGTTAAAAAAGCCGGACAGCTGACCATGCCGATTATCAGCAAGCTGGTTGATGAACTGGTGCTGGTGGAAGAGGAAGAGATTGCCCTTGCCATTGTTGCGTTGCTTGAAAAGAGCAAACTGCTGGTGGAAGGGGCTGGTGCCGTGCCTCTGGCAGCCCTGCTGAACAGCCGGGTAAAGGGGATACGGGGCAAAACGGTTTGTCTGCTCTCCGGTGGCAATATTGATGTGCGTACCCTGGCTCTGGTGGTTGAGCGGGGATTGCTGGCTGCGGGTCGCTACCTGAAGTTGCGGATCGAGATGCAGGACACGCCCGGGGCGTTGGCCAATCTTGCTACCGATCTTGCCTTTGTGCGGGCCAACATCCATGATATCACCCATGACCGTCGCACCAAGGGACTGGTGATGGGCACTACTGCTGTCCAGCTGCTGTTGGAAACACGGGGTCAGGATCACGCCAATGAGGTACTGACCTTGCTGTCCAGGCGCGGCTATTCCGTAAGTGTGGAGCACTGAGTCGTATGCAGATTCTTGTTACCGGGGCCGCCGGTTTTATCGGTTTTCATGTTAGTAAACGCCTGCTTGAGCGGGGCGATACCGTGCTGGGACTGGACAATCTGAACAGCTATTACGATGTCAGTCTGAAACAGGCCCGTCTGGCGCAGTTAACCCCGCAGCAGGGGTTCAGATTTACGCAGACGGATCTGGCTGATCGAACGACTATGGCAGCCCTTTTCTCTTCAGAAACCTTTGATGTTGTCATC
>Ga0209373_10004670_pt1 | contig 11674 bp, 9 predicted proteins | sample Higcelweek5metaG_FD_187173 | JGI IMG/M metagenome (GOLD analysis project Ga0209373, IMG submission 187173) | Freshwater pond sediment microbial communities from the University of Edinburgh, under environmental carbon perturbations - High... | ecosystem: Environmental > Aquatic > Freshwater >... | reverse complement strand
CCTCGGGCGAGAGGCCCTCGTCCCAGTATTCGGCGGGCAGGCCGATGGTCAGGCCCGAGAGGTCCTTGCGCTTGCCGAGCGCGGCCACATAGTCCGGCACGGGGGCGTCCACGCTGGTGGAGTCGCGCTTGTCGTGCCCGGCAATGACCTGGAGCAGGCGCGCGGCGTCTTCCACCGTTCGGGTCATGGGGCCTATCTGGTCCAGCGAGGAGCCGTAGGCCACCATGCCGAAGCGTGAAACGCGGCCGTAGGTGGGTTTGAGCCCCACGATGCCGCAAAAGCTTGCGGGCAGGCGGATGGAGCCGCCGGTATCGGTGCCGAGTGCGCCGTAAGCCTGGCACGCGGCGACGCTGGCCCCGGAGCCGCCGCTGGAGCCGCCCGGAACGCGGCCGGTGTCCCAGGGGTTTTTGGTGGTGAAGTAGGCGGAGTTCTCTGTGGTGGAGCCCATGGCGAATTCGTCCATGTTGGCCTTGCCCAGCAGAATGGCCCCGGCGTCCTTCAGGCGTTCGATGACCGTGGCGTCATACACCGGGCGGAAGTTCTCCAGCATCTTCGAGCCGCAGGTGGTGGGCACGCCCTTGGTGGCGAGCACGTCCTTGACGATGAGCGGAACGCCCCACAGGGGTTTGCAGGGGTCGGGCCCGGCGGCGTCAAGCTCTACGGCCCGGGCCTTGGCTTCATCGGCCTGGAGGCTGAGGAGGGCCTTCACCGCGGGTTCGGTGGCCTCTATGCGCGTCAGCGCGGCCGCCGTCACCTCGGCGGCGCTGACGGTCTTTTCCGCCAACGCTTGGCGGATATGGGTCAGGGAACGGGAACAAAGTTCAGGCATGGCAGTATTTCCGTCTCGGCAGAAGGTTCTAAACGATGCGCGGCACAATGAAGAACGCGCCGTCGGTCTCGGGGGCGTTTTTCAGGATGTCTTCGCGGGCGTAGCGTTTTTCGACCACGTCGTCGCGCATCACGCTCACGTGGTCTACGGGCGTGTACATGGGGGCAACGGCGCTGGTGTCCAGCTCGCCGAGCTTGTCCATGTAGCCCAGAATATCGCCCAGCTGCGCGGCGTATTGGTCGATCTTGTCCTGGCTCAGCTCAAGCCGCGCCAGGCGGGCCACCTTGGCCACTTCCTCGGGACTGATCTTCATGGTCGGCTCCTTAGTCCTTGGCGTCCCGGGTCAGGCTGCCGGAATCGCCGCTTTTCTTGCTCTTGTGTATTTCGCGGGAGCTGCTGAGGCGCTTCTCGCGGCGGCTCTTGGCCTTTTCGATGCTCTCGCGCATGGAGTCGGCGTCGACAAGGGCCTTGCCCTCCTTGCGCGGGGTGAAGACGAACAGGCTTTGCCGGGCTTGGCCTTCCGCATTCCAGGTCAGCGGGGCCATGCTGTAGTCCAGGCCCTTGAGCCCGGCCAGACGCATGTCGACCTCCGCGGCGGTCCAATCCGCGCCGAGCTTCAGCCGTTCGCCCAGGCGGACGAAGTCGTAGCCGAGGGCCACCCAGAAGTCCGCCTGGCCTTGGGACTGCTCGTCGAGCACGGACTGCAGCGCGCGCGCGGCGTTGGTTTCGGGCCACCAGGCGCCGGGGCAGGCGGCGTGCTGAAAATAGTTGTCGTCAATATCCTTGGCGTTGTCCAGGCCCACGCTCCACAGGTCCGTTCCCAGAAAGAGCAGGTGCTGGCCCTCGAAAAAGTAGAAGTTGGAGGTCAGCATTTCGGCCTGGGCCCAGTCTTCCGGCATGAACACGGCGCCGAAGTCCGGCAGGGGCAGGGGCATGTTCTTGTTGCGGCGGAATCCGTCCGGGATTTTGAGCAGGTGGCTCACGCTGTGAATCCAGCGCGGGTGGTCGTCTGGCGGGTAGGTTTCCGTGGCGGCAATGCGCAGGCCGCGCGCCTTGGCTTCTGTCAGAAAGACCTCGGCCATGCGCTGGCCGTAGCGGTTTTTCGGGGAAAGCACGGCCACGGAGCGGATGCCCAGACGCTCGGACGTGAGGGTGATGAGCGCACGGGCCTGGTCCTGCAGGCTGGGGTAGAAGCGCCAGGCCTGCCTGCCCTCCACTATGGGGCCCAAGTCCGGCAGGAAGGCGAACACGGCGCGCTTGGCCAGGGTGCCGTCCGCCTGCATGTTGCGCATGGCCTCGGCGTTCAGCAGGGGGCCGCCCACCACGGTGACGTTGGCGGGCAGCGCGGCAAGCTGGGCGCGCCAATCCGGCGCCTCGGCGTTGATGACATTGATTTCAACCTTGCGGCCCTGCGTGCCCAGGTGCTTCTGGGCGGCGCCGGCGCCGCGCAGCACCTTTTGCCCTGTCGCGGCGAAGCGGCCGGTAAGCGGCAGCACAAGGGCCAGACGAACCGTTGCGCCGTCTTGCGCGGGCAAGAGCGCGGCGGGCTGGTCCGAAAGGGCGCGTGCGCTCTGGGCAAGCAGGGTGCCGCGGATGTTTCCCGTGGCCGATGCGGAATGCAGCGCCGGGACGCGGCGCATGCCCTCGCGCTGGACGAGCGCATTGGGGAACAGGTTTGCTCCGCCCTTGCCCACCAGCCGCAACAAGGCCGCGATCTGCTCCTGCGGCAATTCGCGCAGGCTTGCGGCGAAGCGGCTCTCCAGCAGCAACTTGGATTCGGTGTCCGGCGCCTGGCGGTGGATGTCCGACAAAAGGCTCAGCGCGCGGGCATTGTCGCCCGTGTGGATGGCGTATTCGGCAAAGGCCAGCACGGCGCGGCTGCGCACCCCGTAGGGCAGCTCCGTGTGCGCCAGAATCCAGGCCTCGTGGGTGTCCAGAAGGTCCGCGCGCCCAAGGGCGGTAAGGGTCTTGAAATACAGCTCGTGCCAGGGCCAGGCGCCCAGCACGTTCTTGTCAGCCCCCGCGCGGCGGTCCAGGGCCAGCTTGGCCTGGCGGTAGTGCTTGGCCCGGAAGGCGCTTTCCGCCAGTCGGTCCAGCGCCGTGAGCCGGTCCTCGCGGCTCAAGTCGCCACGCTCCAGCAGGCGCGAGTAGAGCAGCTCCGACAGCTCGGCGTTGCCCGCCTTGAAGAAGCCTTCGGCCTCGGCGGCAAGATCCGGCGTGGACTGCTCGCGCAGGGTCTCCACGGCGGCGGGCGAGGCCTGGGGCAGTGTCATTTCGCTACAGGCGGCCAAGAGGGAGGCTGAAACGAGAAGGAGCACGAACGCCGTCAGCCGCGCGGCTTTGGAGCAAACGCCCCTGTGGCGCAAGGTCATGTTCGGGTCCATGTCGTCGGCCTCCCGCAGGTCATGGGTGCATAAAAAAATCCCGGCCCGCGAGAATCCGCAGGCCGGGACATGGTATTCCGTCTTGCCCGGCAAGGCAAGCTGCGCCGGTTGCGACGCGCTATTTCACTTCCGTGTAGTCCGCGTCCACGACGTTGTCATCGGCGGGTTTGGCGCCGCCGGGCTGGGCGCCGCCGCAACCACCGCCCGCGCAGCCGCCGCCGGCTCCACCGGCCGCGCCCGCGTCGCCCTTCTGAGCGTAGAGCTGCTCGGCCAGCTTGTGCGAGCTTTGGGCCAGCTCGTCGCTTGCGGCCTTGATGGTGTCGACATCTTCACTTTCCAGGGCCTTTTTCACGTTCTCTATCTTGGATTCCAGGTCGCCCTTGAGCACCGGGTCGACCTTGTCGCCGATGTCCTTCAGGCTCTTTTCGGTGCTGTAGACCAGGCTGTCGGCCTGGTTGCGCGCCTCGATGAGGGCCTGCTTCTTCTTGTCGTCCTCGGCGTGGGCCTCGGCGTCCTTCACCATGCGCTCAATGTCCGTCTCGGAGAGGCCAGAGGACGCGGTGATGCGGATGGACTGCTCCTTGCCGGTGCCGGTGTCCTTGGCGGAGACGTTCACAATGCCGTTGGCGTCGATGTCGAAGGTGACTTCGATCTGCGGCACGCCGCGCGGCGCGGGCAGAATGCCGGTGAGCTCGAAACGGCCGAGGGTCATGTTGTCGCTGGCCATGGGGCGTTCGCCCTGGAGCACGTGGATGGACACCGAGGGCTGGGAATCCGCGGCGGTGGTGAACACCTGGCTCTTGCGGGTGGGGATGGTGGTGTTGCGCTCAATGAGCTTGGTGAACACGCTGCCCATGGTCTCGATGCCGAGGGAGAGCGGGCTCACGTCGAGCAGCAGCACGTCTTTCACATCGCCCGCCAGAATGCCGCCCTGAATGGCCGCGCCCATGGACACGACTTCGTCGGGGTTCACCGAGCGGTTGGGCTCCTTGCCGAAGAACTCGCCCACCTTCTGCTGCACCAGGGGCATGCGGGTCATGCCGCCCACAAGCACCACTTCGTCGATTTCCTTGGCGGTGAGGCTGGCGTCGGCCAGGGCCTTCTTGCAGGGGCCGATGGTGCGCTCGACCAGCTCCATGACCAGTTGCTCCAGCTTGGCGCGGGAAAGCTTGATCATGAGGTGCTTGGGGCCGTTCTGGTCGGCGGTGATGAAGGGCAGGTTGATCTCCGTCTCCATGGTGGAGGAGAGCTCCTGCTTGGCCTTTTCCGCGGCTTCCTTCAGGCGCTGCAGGGCCATGCGGTCCTTGGAGAGGTCGATGCCATTGTCGCGCTTGAACTCTTCCACAAGGTGCTCGATGATGCGGTGGTCGAAGTCCTCGCCGCCGAGGAACGTGTCGCCGTTGGTGGCGCGCACCTCAACGACGTTGTCGCCCACTTCGAGGATGGAGATATCGAAGGTGCCGCCGCCCAGGTCGAACACGGCGATCTTTTCGTTCTTCTTGCGGTCCATGCCGTAGGCCAGGGAGGCCGCCGTGGGCTCGTTGATGATGCGCTTGACCTCAAGGCCGGCGATCTTGCCCGCGTCCTTGGTGGCCTGGCGCTGGGAGTCGTTGAAGTAGGCCGGAACCGTGATGACGGCCTCGGTGACGGGTTCGCCCAGGTAGGTCTCGGCGTCCTTCTTGAGCTTCTGCAGGATGAAGGCGGAGACTTCGGGCGGGCTGTATTTTTTGCCCGCAATCTCGACCCAGGCGTCGTTGTTCTTGCCCGCAACGATCTTGTACGGGCAGTGCTCGCGCCACTTCTTGACCTCGGGCGCGTCGTACTGGCGGCCCATGAGGCGCTTGATGGCGTAGATGGTCTTCTCGGGGTTGGTCACGCTCTGGCGTTTGGCGATTTCGCCGATCAGGCGCTCCTTGTCGGTGAAGGCCACGATGGACGGGGTGGTGCGCCCGCCCTCGGGGCTGGTGATGCATTTGGGGTCTTTGCCTTCCATGACGTAGACGCATGAGTTGGTGGTCCCCAGGTCGATGCCGATAATCTTGCCCATGATATGAACCTCCGGGTGAGGAATGATGTTTCTGATTAAGGACTGTAGTAAGTCCGCTTTTTCCGTTGTAAAGGCCGAAAGCTTAGGCTTCGGTCTTATTCACCAGCACCTTGGCCGGTCGGATGACGCGGCCCTTGAGCACATAGCCGGGCTGGGCCACCTTGGCCACGCAGCCTTCGGCCTGTCCCGCCTCGCACACGGTGCCGATGGCCTCGTGCACGTTGGGGTCGAAGGCGTCGCCGCAGGCGCCCACGCATTCCAAGCCGTGTTTTTTCAATGTGTCGAGGAAAATCTTGCGGGTCATGTCCACGCCCATGACCACGTTCTTGCAGGCGTCAATGCCGCGCGCGTGGTCGATGGCCAGGCCCAGGTTGTCGAGCACGGGCAAGAGGTCGGCCAGCACCGACTCCGTGGCGTAGCGGCGCACTTCCTCGGTTTCCCGCTGGATGCGGCGCTTGAAGTTCTCGTTGTCGGCCAGGGCGCGCAGCTTGATGTCTTCGGCCTCGGCCATGACGGCGCACCTGGTGCACACGTGGGCCTTGCACAGGGCGGCAAGCTCCTCTTCGCTCAGGTCAACCTGGCCGGACTCCGCGTTCGGCCGGGGTTGGGCCTCATCGCCGGGGTCTGTGGCGCCGTTCAAATTTTTCTCAATCTCCGACATGTGGATTCCGTCCTTCTCAGTGGCCCGCAGGGGTTTGGCTTCCGGGGCTTGGGGGTCCGACACGAATCGACGCCGGGCTGCTGGCAGACAAGCGCACCCGGCGTCGTGGTCAGTCATATTTGTAAGCACGGTTCAAGGCTTGTCAACACGCGTGGGCGCGGGTTTGCGGGCGTGGGCGCAAAATTGTGCATGGGTTCAGATAAGAAACTGCCCGTCCTCGTACACGACGCGTTTGCCGCCGCCGGCGAGCGTGGCGGTGACGCGTTTTTGCTCGGTGTTCACCAGGTCCCAGTGCAGGTCCGATGCGTTGAAGCCAAGCTCTTCCTCACGCTCCGGCGTCAGCTCCTGCGGGGGGCCGGTGAAGCATGCGGCCGAGGCCCCCCCGAGGGCGATGTGGCAGTTGCCCGCGTCGCCGCCGTAGTTTTCGTCCAGCAGCGTGTGCGCCATGAAGCGCTCCACCCGGGAGATGCGCCTGTCCGTAAGGGAAAACTCGCCTACGCGGCGCGCGCCGGGGTCGCTGGTCATGCGGCCGGTAAGGAAGGTGCCGCCCTCTTTTGCCGTGGCCTCCACGGCGACGCCCTCGCGGAATTCCAGGCGGGCCTGGCGCACCAATCTGCCCCAGCGGATGGACGGCTGGTCCGCGTAGTACACGCCGGAAACCGTGCGCCAGTCCGGCGCGAGGTACAGCTCGAAGCCGGGGATGTTGCGCCCGGTGACCCCCACGAAGCGCCGCTTTGCGCCGGGGGAAAGCGTCAGGTCCACGTGCCCGCTTTCAATGTGCAGCTGCTCGATCTTGAGCCCGTCGAGCCAGGCGGCTATCTCGGCCAGCTCCTTTTTCACGCGCTTCCACTGGGACACCGGGTCGGGCATGAGGAGCAGGCAGGCGCGGGCAAGGCGCTCGGCGTATTCGGGCAGGTCCATGCCGCTGGCCGTCGCCAGAGCCTTGGTCGGGTAGAGGCACACAGTCGAGCCCAGCAGGCCCGCGCGGCGGCGGCGGGCAAGCACCGCGCCGGTTTTGGCCTCGGCCTTTTCCCCCTGGGCGATGCTGCGGGGGTCCACCTCGGCAAGCAGACCAAGGTCTTCCGGGGCGAGAATGGTGACGACGCCGGCCGCGGCGCGGTTAAGTTCGTCGAGCCCCGGCTGGGCGAAGGTGAGCTGGCCGAAGCTGGAGTTGCCGTAGTGCCGGGCCTGCATGGCGCACGTGGGCGTGGCCAGCGGCAGGGGGTGCAGGTGCGCTTCCATGAGGGCTGCGTAAACGGCCTCGGCCAGGGGCGCGGCGGCGATGTCGTAGCGCAGGAGCACCAGCTCGCCGTTTTTGAAGGGCACGGCCCGGCTTTGCCGCAACCCCCACACGAGGACTTCGGCGTAGTTGGCGAGGGTGTCTTCCGTCAGATGGGGCATCAAGTTTTGGCCGGGCGGCGCGGGGCCGCGGGTTGTCGTTGTGATGGCAAAGGCTGGTTGTACTGGCAGGCAAGCGTCTTAAATTGTTTGCGTTCCACTCTACTGCCTGGGGCGATGCCGCCAGCCCAGCTCGTTTGCCACACCCTGCACCTGGTTGCGGCCAAGATGCTTGGCGCGGTACATGGCCGCGTCGGCCTGGCGCAGCAGCGTATCCGGCGTGTGTTCCAGGGTTGGCATTAGGCTGGCCACACCCAGGCTTACGGTGACGATGCCGGGCACCGTTTCCGCGTGGGGCAGGGCGATGCCCCAAATTTCCTTTTGGATGTGCCGCGCTGTGGTCAGCGCTTCGGCCTCCGTGGTTTCCGGCATCAGCACGACGAATTCCTCGCCCCCATAGCGCGCCACGAGCTTGCCCGACCGTCGCTCCGCCTTGACCAGCGCCTGTGCCAGGGCCTTCAGGCAGGCGTCGCCCGCCAAGTGGCCGTAGTGGTCGTTGAAGTGCTTGAAGTGGTCCACGTCGAGCATGATGAGCGCAAGGGCGCTGCCGGAGCGTATGGCGCGGTTCCATTCCTGCGCCAGCGTGTGGTCGAAGCTGCGTCGGTTGGCCACGTTGGTCAGCGCGTCCGTGTTGCTCATGGTCTCAAGCTTCGCGTTGATGGCTTCCAACTCGCGGGTGCGCTCTTCCACCATGCCTTCCAGCTCTTGATTGCGTACGTAAAGGCTGCGCAACGGGTACACCTCGCCGTCTTGCACCAGACGGTAGGGAATGGAGATGGTGCTGCTCACGATCTTCCAGCCATCGGCCTCGCAGTGGAACACCAGCACAAGGCGCGCGGTCTCCTGCGAGAGGATGGCGTCTGTGAAGGGCAGGTGGATGTGGAAAAAGGCCGTGGTGATGACCACGTCGTCGGTTATGTCCTGTAGGCAAAGGTCGAGCAGTTCGATGTGGATGCGGCCTGGCACCTGCGAAAAGTCCTTTCGGGTGACCTTGATCCACTCGGCCCGGTCCTTGACCAGCACCTCGCTGCCGCCTGCGAAGCCGCTGAAGTTTTCGCTGAAGCGCATGGTCAGATTGTCATCACGCCCAGCGTACATCTCGATGTATTGGTCAAACAGTGCTCGGATGGTGTGCTCGCGTTCGGGGAGCATAAGCGGGTCCTCACTGGGCAATGCCCTCATGCTGGTGCGTCGCAGAGGTGGGCGAGGGAAGGCGATGCGCCGGGAGGCTCCGCTCGTTGCTTCTGCGTGGTCTGGTTCAGATCCTACAATCTTCGTAGGGGTTAGGCCAGAGGTTTGCGCATGTCCAGTACGCAAAAGTGCAGTATCTTTATGCCGCGCTGAAGGGTGGGGCTGGGTCAGGATGGAAAATTACGGGCGGGCACAACCTTTTCAAACCATGCCCGCCCGCAGGTGTCGTTACTGACTCTTCCGCAGCCCGCCCGTTTTTGAAGGGCACGGCCCGGCTTTGCCGCAACCCCCACACAAAACATCGGCATAGTTGGCGAGGGTGTCTTCCGTCAGATGCGGCATCAAGTTTTGGCCGGGCGCCCCCATGAGCGGGCGCGGCGCGCTGCGCTACTGTCTGATGCGGTAAAGCCAGGAGCGCGCGGGGTCGTTTGAGTCCATTTGGTAGAGGTAGCCCTGGTAGGCATAGAGCTTGCCCGAGGATTGCTGCTTGTCGCCGAAGGACCAGATGACGGAAATATGGAAGGTGCCGTCCTCGTCGATACTCCAACTGCCGGAGCCTGTGGCGGCCGTGGCCCCGAAGCTGCCCCGGCTTTCGCCCCTGATGGTCTTGTCGCTGTAAAGCTTGAGGCTGTCGTGCCAGGGGCCGATGTTGCCCTGCAAATTGCCGTTGTGGCTGTCGATGAAGGCCTGGACCTCGGCCTTGGTCATGGGCTGGGCGCCGGCGGCGCTGACCTGCGCCTGCGAGAGGCCCTCGCCGTGCATGCCGGGAATGCGGCCACCGGCCAGAACTGTCGCCGGGGCCAAGCCAAGCAGAACCGAAGCGGCAATACAGGCGAGGCATGACAGAAAGAGTCTGCGGGTCAGCATGGGCGGTTCTCCTTGGGATTGAAATATACGTTGCGCACGCTATACCGCCGCTGTGTCCGGCGTCAATTCTTCCGGCCGGGCGTTGCCGCAACCGCATACGAGGACTTCTAGGGATATGGCGGGGGGGGTGAGCGCTCTAATTTCGATTAGTACCGAAAGCACTAACTTAATGTGTCATCAATGGGGGCGAGTGGGGAAAAAAGTGGGTCTGAGCAAGGAGTAAAATTAGGCGGCCAAGGTACTGTAGCTTTACACATGACCCGGAATTGAAGTGGGGCATCCAGATTAATTTTATTAATCTGGATGTTAATGTGGCTCGGATTCACTTGCGTGAGTAGTGTGTGAAAGTCTGCGGTTAGATACCTTGGGCAATATCCAACAAAATTAACAGGGTCATCTGTTCTAAGTAGGATTGCCTTACTATCATATCTGTTTTGAGGATCCGGGGCGAGATATAATGTGTCGCCACATTTTAGAGTTGCCAACGACTCAATTGACTGTGCCGCAAGGTATCGCACTCCGTGAGAAAAAAAAGTAATTGAAAGATTACCATATTGATCTTTGGTTGGATTTGGAAAGACTTCAATCGAGTCGGTCCCACGCTTTCCTTCAGTAAGTGCCAACACGTCAAGAGGGTCATAGCTCTTGATGTCAAGGCCAAGCCACTTGATGTAGTCGATAAACTCTGGGCGCTTACTGTGCAGCAGTCTGTTGTTAAAGAATGGGAAAAGCTCGTGTGACGAATATCGCGTGTTCAGGTCTGTCATCATACCGAAACGTGTAAAGTTTTGTGCTACCTCCGCGCCTTTTGTGTAGCAAAAATAATAGTTGTCGTTTTCTTTATAAAGCATGCCTACAGGGTACCATTTTTTTTCAGAATGGTCACGCCACGCGACAAAAAGTGTCTTCATTGTCTTCTCCGGTCTAGATAATGCAGGCAGTTAGCCTGCGCTTATTAATTAATATAAGTTGAATCGCAAATTCTACTGCGATGGGTGTTATTAATTCGTCTGGGATATCTGAAAAAATGGATTCAAGCTTATCCTGTGTAACTTTAGCAAGCTTGTTTTGCCAGTATCGTGCTGCTACTTTACTAAATTTTGATATCTCGATAAATGCTTCGATGGTTCCTAATAATCCCCCTGGCTGTTCTGTAGTGTAAAACGCTGATTTGGCTCTGAGCGCATAACTCTCAATGCTGCCACGTTTATCGCGAGTTGTTCGTTTTTCCTCTCTTGTGTGGTCAGATTCAGATCGCCCCATGCTTGAAGCATGGTCAAAAGTTGGCGCTAGAGAAAGCTCGTTTCCGTTGATTATATATCCCCAGTTCTCATGATGTCTATCTTGATTTGCGATGAGAGCATCAAACATGATGTAACCAATGAACAAGTCGATAGGAGTTGATATTTTGTCTAGACTACACCAGTGTTTTGGAAGCTTCGGACTATATAATTGGATCATACGGTGCACCGTAATGATGGCCTTTACCGTATATCTTATGTTTTTGAAAGTTTTTTCTTTGTCGTAAGGGCCATCACTAAATTTGCTTAAAAGTTCATTGCCAGGAATTAATCGCCCACCATCTGGTACTATCGTCTTTGATATAACCCCAATATTGCCTTTGTATGTTGCAAACTCGTAATCTGCTGAGGGAATACCTAGCACATCACACAATCTTGAAGCAACGACTTCAGACCAGTGCTCTCCCGATCCTCGGTAGCCTTCCTTAAATAAAATTTTGTTGTCATTGTACCAAAATTTTTTTTTGGACCCAAGCTGTTCAAGAGTTGATGGTGCATCTTCAGGAATTTCATAAATTGTAAACTTGGGCATATTGTCTGGCCTTACATGGGTACTGTTATTGATCCGTTTAAAACCGATCTGTTAGATGAGCAGGCGCAATCCTTTTGGTCTGCGCCCACCCATCCGCTTAACCCCTACTGCACTCTGCCCCCCGCGTCCACCTTGGCGCCGGCGGGCGTCACCTCCGCATCCATGACCACCCCGCCGTCCTCGTCGCGTGTGCCGAACACGATGCGGCCGTCCTGCACGTCCACCACCACCTGGCTGCCGTCCGCAAGCCGCCCGGAGATTATCTCCCGCGCAAGCGGCGTTTCCAGGTGCGTCTGCAAATAGCGCCGCAGGGGCCGGGCGCCGTAGATGGGATCGTACGCCGCCGCCGCCATGAAGCCCTTGGCCGCGTCGGTTATCTCCAGGCCCATCTTGCGGTCGGCCAGGCGCGTGCGCAAGGAGCCCGCCAAAAGCTCAATGATGGCCATGAGCTGCGCCTGCTGGAG
>Ga0209373_10004669_pt1 | contig 11674 bp, 6 predicted proteins | sample Higcelweek5metaG_FD_187173 | JGI IMG/M metagenome (GOLD analysis project Ga0209373, IMG submission 187173) | Freshwater pond sediment microbial communities from the University of Edinburgh, under environmental carbon perturbations - High... | ecosystem: Environmental > Aquatic > Freshwater >... | reverse complement strand
GCTTTCGGAGCTCGTCATGGGCACGATCGACGCGCTTGTCAGGGACGGAATTCCGGCCGACGAGATCGAGACGGCCGTAAGGTCGATCGATTTCGCGAACCGGGAAGTTCGTCGCTCGGGCGGTCCATTCGCCCTGACGCTGATGCGGCGTTCCCTTCGCGGCTGGATTCATGGGCTAAGTCCCTTCGACACGCTGCGCTACGTTCCCGCGTTCGAGGAAGTAAAAAGGCGGATCGCCGCCGATCCGGGATACGTGCGGGGACTCCTGCGCGCCTGGTTCTCGGAAAACGCGCACCGGTCGCTCGTCAGCGTGTATCCCGACCCGGAATACGTCAAGCGGCTCGACGAGCGCCTTGCCGCCCGTGTCAGGGTTTTCGAGGCGGCTCTTACGCCCGAGGGTAAGGCGGAGTTCCTCTCCGCGCAGGAGCGTTTCTACGCGCTGCAAAAGAAACCGGACGATCCCGCGAAGCTCGAGTTGATTCCCCATCTTTCCCGGTCCGACCTCCCCGTCGTCGCGGACGAGATCGCGACCGAGGTACGGTATGCCGGGAAGGTACCGGTGCTCTGCCATGAGCAGCCGACGAACGGCATAGCCTACGTGGACATCGCGATGCCCGTCGACGCCCTCGACCCCGCGGACTATCCCCTGTTGCCGCTGTACTCTTCCGCGCTTACGGGGATGGGCCTTGACGGCCTCGCGTGGCCGGAGGTATCGTCGCTTTCGGCGCGATGCACCGGAGGCCTTGGGGCCATGCTCTTCACGAGCTCCCCCGTTCCCGGATCAAGTATGCCCGACGCGCTACCGCCCGGGCTTATTGGAAGAGACGTGTTGATCCTCCGCCTTAAGATGCTCGGGGAGCTTTCCGGCGAGGCCCTGTCGCTCGCGTTCCGGTTTCTCCGCGAGGCGGACTTTTCCGATGCCAAACGGCTTACGGATATCCTGAACGAGTACCGGAACGATCTTGATTCCTCCCTCGCGCCGTCGGGGCACCAATACGCGGTTTCGCGCGCGACGTCCGCCTCCGGAAGGTCGCGGGCCATCGACGAGATATGGAACGGGCTTACGCAGTTGCGCTATATCCGTGACTTGTGCGCGAAGATGAAAGCTCCCCAGGCCGCCGAGACCCTCGCTTCGCGGCTTGTCTCGATCCGTGACGGACTCGCGTCCTCTGGCCTCGTCGTCAACGTTACCGGAACTCAGGAGATCATCGCTTCCTTAATGAAGGATCTATCGGGGCTTCTTGACGGCAAGGAATGCTTCGTGGACGCGCGACGCCATACCGCCTCCGAGTGGGAATCGACGATGACCGCCACATGTGAGCTCGTTTCGGCCAATTTGCAGGTAGGGTTCGCCGCGGCCGCGATTCCGTCGCTACCGTACGGCGCCCCAGATCAGCCGGTGGATACCGTGCTTGGAAACTGGCTTTCGAACGGCATTCTGTGGGAACGGATCCGCACTACGGGCGGGGCTTATGGGGCTTTTGCCTACCCTGATTCCCTCGAGGACGTCTTTGTTTTCTCCACGTATCGCGATCCCGTGCCCGTCGCCTCGCTATCGGTGTTCCGAGAATCGCTCGAGGCCGTCGCTTCCGGCGATATCGACCCCATTGCCCTCGAAAAGACCATCATAGGCTGCTATAGCCGCGAGATTCAGCCGCGGTCACCCTCGGATAAGGGCTTTACCGCCTTCATTCGCATAATGTACGGGATATCCGAGCGGGTACGGTTGGCGAAAGTCGCCAGAATCCTCTCGGTTTCCCCGGAAGATCTCCGCGCGTGCGCGGGGCGGCTACGGGATGACTGGCCAAAGGCCCGCGGAGCGGTTATTGGCGGAAAAAAGCAGCTTAAGGAGCTTCCCTCGGAAGTTTTTTCTGGAAAACCCATCCGTTACACTGTATAATGTCGAAGTAGCAGCACTACCAAGGAGGGACACACCATGAAAAAAATGGATCATGAAGGCTACGAGATCATGAAGCAACTGGTATCGGATGTGCAGGGAGCGCCGTATCCGAACGTTGTAGACAACGAGCTGTATCGGATTTGGTATGAACATGCCCAACAGGTCGCCATTCAATGCCTTGAATATATCGACCGCAATTTCCCCAACGACAAGGATTCCGAAAAGTTGCCCAATTTCTGAAGAAATTCCTAGCGAAAACCGCCAAATTGGACGTCCTGCGCGTTTATGGGTATATTTAACTCATGAATCTTGATAAGTGCACCCTTAAAACCCGCGAGGCGATCCAGGAAGCGACTTCGATCGCCCAAAGAAACGACCACGCCCAGGTAGAAACCGATCATATTCTACATAGCCTTCTGAGCCAGGAAGGCGGCGTCGTATCCCCCCTCGTGGAACGCATTGGCGTATCCCCTGACGCGTTGATCGCGGAGCTTGACGATCGGCTCGGGCGAAAGCCGCGCGTCAAGGGAGACTCAGCCCAACTATACTTCTCGAACGGCGCCGGCAAGGCGCTCGCGAAGGCCGAGGCCGAGGCAGCGGCGCTCAAGGACGAGTACGTATCCACCGAGCATATCCTGCTCGCGCTCAGCGAGATGGACGACGACGTCGGCGGACTGCTCGCGTCTCACGGCATAACGAGAACTTCAATACTATCCGCCCTCAAGGAAATCCGCGGGAATCAGCGGGTAACCAACGAGGATCCCGAGGCGACTTTTCAAAGCCTCGAAAAATATTGCCGCGACCTTACCGCCCTCGCGCGCCAGGAAAAGATCGACCCCGTCATCGGGCGGGACGAGGAAATCCGCCGCGTGATGCAGGTGCTCTCGCGCCGCACCAAGAATAATCCCGTGCTCATCGGAGAACCCGGCGTCGGAAAGACCGCCATCGTAGAGGGTCTCGCGAGGCGCATCGTCTCGGGCGACGTGCCCGAAAGCCTCAAGGGAAAGAAGCTCCTATCGCTCGATCTCGGCTCGCTCGTCGCGGGCGCGAAGTTCCGCGGCGAGTTCGAGGAACGGCTCAAGGCCGTGATCTCGGAGGTGCAGAAGTCCGAGGGACAGATCATCCTGTTTATCGACGAGCTCCATACCCTCGTCGGCGCGGGCGCGAGCGAGGGCTCCATGGACGCGTCTAACCTCCTTAAGCCGGCGTTGGCCCGCGGCGAGCTCCGCGCGATCGGCGCGACGACCCTCAACGAATACCGCAAGCATATCGAAAAGGACGCCGCGCTCGAGCGCCGGTTCCAGCAAGTGTATTGCCCGGAGCCAAGCGTGGAGGACACGATCGCGATTCTCCGCGGCCTTCAGGAAAAGTACGAGGTGCACCACGGCGTGCGCATCAAGGACGAGGCGCTGATAGCCGCCGCGACCCTTTCCAACCGATACATTACGACGCGCTTCCTCCCGGATAAGGCGATCGACCTCGTGGACGAGGCGGCGAGCCGGCTTAAGATGGAGATCGAGAGTCAGCCGACGGAGCTTGACCAGGTGGAGCGAAAGATCCTTCAGCTGAATATCGAGAAGGTATCGCTCTCCAAGGAAAGCGACACGGCATCGCGCGAGCGGCTCGAGAAGCTCGAGAAGGAACTCGCGGAGTTCGGCTCGAGGCGAGACGCGATGAAGGCCCAGTGGCAGAACGAGAAGGGCCGCATCGACGAGTCCCGGAAAATGAAAGAGGACCTCGAGCGCCTGCGCATAGAGGAAACGAAATATACCCGCGAGGGAAACCTTACCAAGGCCGCCGAGATCAAGTACGGTAAGATCCCGGAGCTTGAGAAACGCATGGAAGCCGTGACCGCCGCCCTTACGAAGAACGCGGGCAGCGAAGGCCAGCTTCTCCGCGAGGAAGTGAGCGAAGAGGACATAGCGCGCGTGGTATCCGTATGGACCGGGATTCCCGTCGCGAAGATGCTCGCGAGCGAGATGCAGAAATACCTTGAGCTGGAACACGTGCTCGCGAAGCGCGTCGTGGGCCAGGAAGCCGCCGTGACCGCCGTGTCCGACGCGATCAGGCGCAACAAGGCCGGGCTCTCGGACATGAACCGCCCGCTCGGCAGTTTTTTGTGCATCGGTCCCACGGGCGTCGGAAAGACCGAGCTCGCCCGAACCCTCGCGGACTTTCTCTTCAACGACGAGAAGTCGCTCACCCGCATCGACATGAGCGAATATATGGAGAAATTCTCGGTGAGCCGACTGATCGGAGCGCCACCGGGATACGTGGGCTACGAGGAAGGCGGTCAGCTGACCGAGGCCGTCCGCAGGCGGCCGTACAGCGTGGTTCTCTTCGACGAGATCGAGAAGGCGCACCCGGACGTGTTCAACGTCCTTTTGCAGATCCTGGACGACGGCCGACTGACCGACGGGCAGGGCAGGGTCGTCGACTTCCGCAACGCGATCATCATCATGACGAGCAACCTTGGCTCCGACCATATCCTGACCGCGCGTTCGATGGAAGAAATTCGCCCCAAGATCCAGGAGATCCTCCGCGAAAGCTTCCGCCCGGAACTCCTTAACCGCATCGACGAGATTTTGATCTTTAACCGCCTGGGCAAGGACCAGATCCTCGCCATCGCGGATATCCAGCTCAAGTCCGTCGCGAAGCGGCTTGAGGGCAGGCGTCTCAAGCTCGAGGTGTCCACCGAGGCCAAGCAGTACCTCGCGGACGTGGGATACGATCCCCTGTTCGGCGCGAGACCTCTCAAGCGCGCCATTCAGGCAGAGCTCGAGAACCCTCTCGCGAAGGCGGTCATCGCGGGGCAGTTCCCTGACGGCTCCACGATCCGCGTAGGCCGCAAGAGCGACGGAACGGGGCTATCCTTCGCGAAAACGTAGGCGGAGAACGTAGTGGTAACGGGCGGAAGATCGAAAGATTCCGCCCGTTTTTTTTAATTGGGATCAGATGGAATAATCCGCAAAATAGGGTACACTCTTAATAATGTAAATTATTGTGGAGGATGCTCTATCATGAGGAATAAAATCGCCAAGGTCGCAAGTCTGATATCCGTTATTTGCCTGTTATTGGTTACGGCTTGCCAACCGCCGGTAAGCCCGCAGGCTCCCGCCGTGGGATCGATAAAGAACCTTACCGCCAAGCCAACGATGACGACTGTGAATCTGACATGGGACGCGTTTGAAGGCGCGGATACATATAAAGTCAGTTATAAAACAAACTACTCGGACAAATATGAACCAGCTATCACCGTAACCTCACCGCAATACCTCGCGACGAAGTTGTGGGATAATCAAAAATACGATTTTTGCGTTGAAGCATATGCTGGGACCAAGCTGCTCGCGTCCTCCACGATTACCTCACAAACCCCTAGCGTATCGGCGCCAGAGAATCTAACGGCGAAACAAGATGATATAGACGCGTATGTACATGTGAGTTGCGATCTTATTTCAAACTATAGCAGACAATATGTTTTTTACCGCGCCATGTCCGAGAATGGACCATGGACAGAAATACACAGAGGCACTTACCCTTCATATTACGATGAGTCAGTGGAGAGAAATATCCCTTATTACTATACTGTTACCGCTTTCTACGCAGATGGCAGTGAAACGGAAAAAAGCGCACCGGTTCGCGTCGTCATCGGCTCGGACAATACGCCGAAGAATCTGAAGGTAGAGTCAACGCTTAGTTCCATTACCCTTTCCTGGGATCCCGTCGATGGGGCCGTCTCGTATTATATTGAGATGGATGATACTAAGTATTTCTATGATTCGATTAAGAAAGAGACTCTCCCTTCGGGGACGACTTCCTGGACTGTAAAAGATCTTCTTCCGGATACGATCAGATATTTCCGGGTCAAGGCTCAGACATCCTATGAGGGATCGTTTGCGACTATATCTGGAAAGACCGAGAATCTGGCCGTCGTGTCGTTAACCCACGCTAATCCCGGATCGAAGTCTGTCTCGCTGACATGGGGGACAAGCCCGTCAACGGCCCTCTCCGACAATGTCGTGTTTGACGTATATCGATATACTGACTCAGATTGGAAAGGAACGGAGCTTGCGAGCAACCTTACCGGAATGGCGTTTACCGATTCTGACCCAGAACTGGAACTTTCCCGGTATTACTACTATACCGTCGTCCCGCGGATCAAGGATAAACCCACCGAGTATACGGAACAAGTGCTGAAATGCGGGACTCCCGCATACGCCAAACCCGACTCATTCGCCGTTTCCGGCGTGAAGCGTACCAAGTGTTCGCTATCTTGGGGCGCCGTGGCCGATGCGGGCGTGATTTCCGCTTATACCGCCACGAAATACATAGTCTCATACCGGAAGAAAGGCGTTGATTCGAACTATACCGAAAAACCGGTAGGCGATGTAAACTATGAACTATCCGGTCTTTCACCCGATACCGAGTATGAAGCTTTGGTGTTTGTGAGAAATAACTCCATTGGCGAAAACGCGATTGCGGGAGAACCATCCGCCATCATCAACTTCAAAACCCAGCCCGCGTTTGGCATCGTGTCCGCGTCGAGCATCGCGCTGAGCGAGGTGACTAACGCCGAACCGTCCAAGACGACGATTCGCGTCAGTTGGGCTGGCGTGCAAGACGCTGCAAAGTACGAGATTTCTTGTCGTATCTTCGCCGGACGGAGCATGAAACTCGTGACAACCACACCGAACGCGACGGTGACGACCGCGGACATACAGCTTAATGGCGGTAACCGGTATCAGTTCCAGATCAAGGCATTTGATTCGATTGACGATTCCGTAACATCACTTAGCGAAATCATGTCATATCAGAGCGTGAAAATCGTTTCTGAAAGCGCGATGGCCTCATCTTCTCTCAATACGCAGTATTACTTGGATACTAACAACAACCTGACAACTGAAATTTGGGATCTTATGAATACCAAAACTTGGAAAGATTCGTTTATTCCTGTTTCGACTATGAGTAAGTTCAATATTGGAGTTATGCCATTCGCACAAGGCAGTGGTAATTGCTGCGTAAAAGCCTCGATGACCGCGGAAATGCTTGCTTCGTTGCCTTATTTTATCTTTATTGAACACCGGTCCTACTTTAGTATGGTTATGAAGACAGGCGGGGTTAAGGAGCGATTTGGCGCGACTGGTTGGATGGATTGGGTTAATCCGACGACACCCACGGTTACTAATAGCTTGAACAGCCCTGTTGTTTCTGATGTCACTGCGCCTTTACTGGCGGGGTTATTAATCCCCGAAGAAGCTATATTTAACAATACACTCTATCTTAAATACACTCAGTTAAGCTCAACAGGTAATAACGCGTTTGGCGTGAGCTTTTTGTACTAAGCCGTTTTGCGTGAGCGATCGAAGCGGAAAGCCGGCGCAAGCCGGCTTCTAGCGGAGAGCGCGAAAGCGCGCATGCGGGGGCACGCCCATTTCTTTGCCCTCAGCGCGATGATTCATGCTATAATTTTCAATCATGAATGCGCATACCGGTTTATTCAAGAGTCTTGGGTTCCCCTCGGTCACGGTTCACGAGACGGACGGGCATTTTGATTTTACGTCGCCCGCCCGGACGATTCTCGTCATCGGGCCGATGGGCTCGGGGAAAACGGAATACGCGGCCAAGGTGTGGCGCGACGCGGCCGTGGCCCGAAAGAAGGGCAGCTCCGTCGCCTGGCTTACGAGCGGCGGCGGAAACCAAAAAGAGCTTTTCGAGCCGGAGGCGGGGATCGGCGTCGCGGACCGGCGTAATACCTTTTTCGTGCGGAACTCGCTCGATCGGGCGCGGTTTTCTGAGTACCCCGAGGACGCGCTCGCGTACCGGGGCGGCTACGTCCGCTGCGGGAGCCATATCGCGACGATCGCGAATTCCTTCGACCTTGAGGAAACCATCCACAATAACCCGAACGTCGGCACCTGGATCATAGACGAGGCGGCGTTCTACGACGAGCGGCTCGCGTATCTCGTGAAGCGGGAGAGCGAGCAACGGGGCATCGTGTTCGTGATGCCGACCCTCTTGCTCAATTTCCGCGGCGAGGTGTTCAACCAGACCGCGCGCCTTTTAATGGAAACCTCCACGGACATCTATCCGCTCTCCGCGTACTGCGAGCATCCCGAGTGCCTGGAGCACGCGCATAACACGTATCGGTATTACGTCGTCGACGGGGTGGAGTGTCCCGCGCTCTTTTTCGACCCGCTGATCATCGTCGGGGGAGACCGAGACAAGGACGATCCGCTCGAGCCAAATTATTGTACCCGGTGCGACGCGCACCATTGGCTTCCGGGTAAGGAATACACCTATTTTACCCTAAAGCCGCTCGGCGTTCGCGCGAGCGTCGGTGAGCTCGATCCGCTTGAGAACGAGTTGCGGGCGATTCGCTTTGACATCGAGGGCTCGGAGCTCTATAAGTCGTTTCGGTCGAACTATGTGGAAGGGCCGCGGCCTTCGGCGGAGCATATGCACGCCCTCCGCGTTCCGTGCATCGCCGAGCGCGCCGTAGCATACCTCTACGCGGAGCAGAATCTGCTTTCCGCTGAGCAGACCCGGCACCTTGTCGAGCGGCTTGACCTGGACCGCGAGTATCTGTCGCGCCGGTTGGCCGATAACAAGAGACCGCTCGCATTATAGCGGCTTGCTCGCTCAAGAATACAGAAAATTGCATTTTTATGCGTTTTTTTGTATTTTCTTGCATATAAATCTTGACCACTTCATCTTAAAGTCGTTACAATCAAGTAAACTTTTATAAGGAGAAGACAAAAATGAAATTGCAAACTTGCATTTCGGAACTTATCGTCCCTGCCGCTTTTTTCCCTCTTCTCCGTCGCCGTCAGGCGTAAAACACCCCTTCTATTGCCCCGTTCCGGTCCGGAACGGATTTTGCCCGTTCGGGCACAAGACAATCAGTCTTACATTACATCTTATTCGTGGAGTTATTTATGATTACCGCAGGCATTATCGGCGCAACCGGCTACGTTGGCGTCGAGCTCGTTAGGCTTCTTATTTCGCATCCCGAGGTCGCGAAGCTGTCCCTTAGCTCGGTGAGCTTCGAGGGTCAGAACATCGTCGACATATATCCCAATCTCCGCGGGCTCCTCCGGGGAAAGACCGACGGCCTCCTTGGCGACGCCGATGCCGTCGTAGAGGCGTCCGACGTGGTGTTTACCGCGCTACCCCACGGCATCGCGGAAAAGTACGCGGCAACTTGCCTTGAGAAGGGCAAGAAGCTCATCGACCTCTCCGCCGATTTCAGATTCGACGACGACGAGGAAACCTTTAAGGCATGGTACGGCAAGAGCTGGGAATTCCCCGCCGTCCACGCGGGTTCGGTATACGGCCTTCCGGAGCTCAAGCGCGATTTAATCAAGAAGGCGAGCGTGATCGGGAATCCCGGATGCTACGTTACGGCGGCGACGCTTTCGCTCCTCCCGATGCTCGCGAAGGGCCTCGTGAAGACCGACTGCGTGATCGTCGACGCGAAAAGCGGCGTGACGGGGACGGGCCGAAACCCGACGGCGACGAACAACTTTTCCGAGTGCGGCGAGGCGTTCGCGCCCTATAACGTGGGCAAGCACCGGCATCAGCCGGAGATCGCGCGGAACATGTCGTGCGCGGCGGGCAAGCCCGTGAACGTCGTCTTTACACCGCACCTCATCCCGATGAGCCGGGGCATCATCGCCACGGTATACGCGCAGCTCGAGAAGAAGATGACGGCCGAGGAAGTGCACGCGCTGTACTCGGAGCATTACAAGGCGGAGCCCTTCGTAAGGGTTCTTCCCCTCGGCTCAACCGCGACGACCCGCAACGTGCGCGGCTCCAATTTCTGCGATGTCTCCGTGCACGTAGTGAACGGCGGCGCGACGCTCGAGATGGTATCCGCCATCGACAATATGGTGAAGGGCGCCGCCGGCCAGGCGGTTCAGAACATGAACCTTCTATTCGGTTTCGCAGAGACGGCGGGCATCGATCAAGTGCCCGCGGCCTTCTAGCGGCGGAGAGGGAGGCAGTGCATGACCGACTACGCGAAGGCATCGCTGACCTACGACAACACGCGGACTTCCGACGACGAGATAATCGATCTCCTCGCGCGGAAATTCGACTTCCGGTCCGGGGTGCCGTTTCTCGATTTCGGGTGCGGCACCGGTAACTATCTTTCGAGGATTTGCTCGCGCTTCGACTGCGAGGGCTACGGGACCGAGCCGTCCGATTCCATGCGGACCCTGGCGATTCGGAAGAACCCGACGCTTGAGCTTAGGAAGGGCGACCACACGCGAACGGGTTTCGCGAACGGGATCTTCGGTCTCGTGTACATGACGGACGTGATCCATCACGTGAGCGACCTCGACGCGCTGTTCCGGACACTGGCGCTCGCGCTTAAGTCCGGGGGGCTCGTGGCGATCCTCACCGAGTCGCACGCGCAATTGCGCTCGCGATGGTATAACGCGTACTTCCCCTCTCTGGCGGGGAACGAGACCGCGAGGTACCCGGAGATCTCGGATATCGAGCGCGCGGCTGAGGGCTCGGGCTTTCAGGCCCTTGTTCACGACGTGCGGCCTTCCGGCTCGGGCGGGACGGTGAGCGAGGAGTTCGTCAGGAACGCGCGCGAGAAGAATTATTCCATGTTTCGCGCGCTGAAGGAACGGGAGTTCGCGCGCGGGATGGAGATGCTCGAGGCCGACGTGGGAAAGGATATCCCGGAGAACGCCCACGGCGAGACCGTGGTCTGGCTCAGGAAGGGACTGTGATTTACGAAAAGACAAGGAGCTTTGCATGACGTTTATTGAAGGCGGGGTTTGCGCCCCGCAGGGATTTACCGCCAACGGCATCTGCTGCGGCATTAAGAAAAGCCGGACTAAGAACGACATCGCGGTCATCGAGTCGGAGGTTCCCGCGAACGCGGCGGCCGTTTTCACGAAGAACCTCGTCAAGGCCGAGCCGGTCAAGCTTACGATGAAGCACCTGGCTAACGGCGTCGCGCAGGCCGTAGTCGCGAACGCGGGAAACGCGAACGCGTGCACGGGCGATCAGGGATACCGAAACGCCGAGCGAACGGCGGAGGCCGCGGCCAAGTGCCTGGGGCTCAAGGCCGACGACGTGCTTATTTGCTCCACGGGCGTTATCGGACAGCAGATCAACATCGACGCGATCGAGGCGGGAATGGACAAGCTTTGCGAAGGGCTCTCCAAGTCCGGTAACGTCGCCGCGCGCGAGGCGATAATGACGACCGACACCAAATATAAGGAAGTCGCCGTCGAGCTCGAGCTCGGGGGAAAGAAGGTCAGGATCGGCACGATGGCCAAGGGTTCGGGCATGATCCACATCAACATGGGCACGATGCTCGGCTTCATCACCACGGACTGCGCGATTACGTCGAAGATGCTCGACGCCGCTCTCCGGGAGAGCATCGAGCTCACGTACAACTGCGTGAGCGTCGACGGGGACACGAGCACGAACGACACGCTTTCTATCCTCGCGAACGGTCTCGCGGGCAACAAGACGATCTCCTCAAAAAACGACGACTATAAGGCCTTCGTGGCGGCGCTAAACGCGGTCAATAAAGAGATGGCTAAGAAGATCGCGGGCGACGGAGAGGGCGCGACGCACCTCATCGAGTGCTCGATCGTGGGCGCGAAGAGCGACGCCGTCGCGCGGAACCTCGCGAAGTCCGTCATCTCGTCGAGCCTCGTCAAGGCGATGTTCTTCGGAAAGGACGCTAATATGGGGCGAATCCTCTGCGCTATGGGATACTCGGGCGAGCTCTTTAACCAGATGGGCACG
>Ga0209373_10004668_pt1:0-10000 | contig 11675 bp, 8 predicted proteins | sample Higcelweek5metaG_FD_187173 | JGI IMG/M metagenome (GOLD analysis project Ga0209373, IMG submission 187173) | Freshwater pond sediment microbial communities from the University of Edinburgh, under environmental carbon perturbations - High... | ecosystem: Environmental > Aquatic >... | reverse complement strand
CTTATGCGGTATTAGCACAAGTTTCCCTGTGTTATCCCCCTGTTGAAGGCAGATTATCCACGCGTTACTCACCCGTCCGCCGCTAAACAAATTATCTTCCATCCGAAAACTTCCGCTAACTTGCTCCGCTCGACTTGCATGTGTTAGGCACGCCGCCAGCGTTCGTCCTGAGCCAGGATCAAACTCTCAGATTGATATTTAAAAGCTTTGGTCCGAAAACCTTTGCCTTTACTTACTTTCCAAAGTAATGATTCATTTGCTCTTTACTTACATCCTTTCGGATGCTGTGCACATCTTTCGATATGCTCTGGCTTGTTTTTTTAAACTCAAATTTTATTAACGAGTTACATGTTTGTTTTTATATGTACGCTATTCACTTTTCTAAGTCCGTCTGCATTCGCTATCTTAGGCTATCTTTTGCACCGATTTTGAAGCGGTGTTCCTGATATTTTGTTGCCCTGTTTTTGCGAGAGCTTTGCTAGTATACCACCCCAAATAGCCCTTGTCAACACCTTTTTTAACTTTTTTTCAAAAAAAATCCGAAAAGATTTTTGACAAATTTTTTCGGATTTCAATATATAGTATTTGCTTGATTATAGAGAAAAAATATTACCATATATAGCGTTTTTTTTGCATATTTTTAATAGTATTTTCTTACAATTGTTCTTACTTTGTCATACGATTGTCCAAATAAACGAATCTCGATAGTTTCAACTTTAATGTTATAAACAGGTTCATAATCAAAAGCAGGAGCCCCTTTAACATTACTTATTTCGTCCAGAATTTCAATTCCTGATATTACGGTACCGAAAGCTGCATATTCGCCATCAAATTCAGGAGTGTCCTTTAGAACTACAAAAAATCCATCGGTTGCGGAATCATAATCATTTTTGTCATACTTTTTCATTGCGACCGTACCACGAACAAAAGGAATATCATTACCTTCAAATCCGTTAGCTGTGCATTCACCTTCAATCGCATAATCAAGACCAGTTCCGAGTTGAATATTCTTTAGATCAGCAATTTCAACATACGAATTCTGCAAAACTTTACTGACGTTAATTCCATCATAATATTTCATATTAATCAATGAGATAATATTACTTACGGTATTAGGTGCTTTATCCGGATATAATTCGATTTTGACCGTTCCTTCTATACCTGCAGACCCGCCGGCAAATTTAATTGTCATAACAGGATTAGATTTAGTTTGTTTACAAGCGGTTAAGCTTGGTATCGCAATCACAATACAAATCATAAAAATCAGAATTATTTTAAAATGCTTCCTTATCAACTTCTACGCCATCTCCTTTTCAAAGCCTCCGGGCCGGCAACGGAAAATCCGTAAAATCCTAAATATTTTCCTAAACGATAATATTCCCCGTGTGAATATGCAACCAATCCTGCTTTATCTAAATCCACTGATCCTTTTTTATCCATCAATTCATTCTTAACATGTACAGCATCAATCGAAGCGATGTACATATCATGTGTTCCTAAACGCAATATCTGCTTTACAGTACACTCCATGTTTACAGGACTTTGCGCAATCATAGGAACACCTGTAACATTACCCTCAATAGCCTTTAAACGCAAATGTGTAAACTTATTTACATCGCGACCTGATTTGATACCGCAATAGTCTGTTTCTTTAACTAAATCCTCGGAAACCAGATTAATTGCAAACTTACCTGAATTTTCTATCAAATCATGTGAATATCTTTCTTTTCTTATAGAAATAGAAACCATCGGCGGCTCCGAATTTATTGTTCCCACCCAAGCCAACGTTATAATATTTGGTTTTTCCATCGAACCACAAGAAACCATAACAACCGGTACCGGACTTAACATAGTCGACGGATTTAAAGAAGTTCTATCGTTATAGACTATTTCACTCATTTTACATTTCCTCCAATTTTTTAAATAACTGCTTTATTATATTGGTAATCCTCTAATTTATCAACACAGGTTTTCCGCTACGCAAATAATAGATATATTTTTCTGTTACATTATAGCCTGTTAATTTTTGAATAGCATCCGAATAACACTCAAGTTGAACCTTATATTTCAAAGCTGTTTCTTCAGGATCCACATCTTTAAGCGTATCGCTTTTGAAATCCACAAGTATCATTTTCCCGTTTTCTTCAAAAAAACAATCAATTACACCCTGTACTGGAACTTTTTCCTCCGGATAATCGGTAACGCGATAAACATCTCCCAACCTTACTACCAAGGTAAAAGGTACTTCTCGCCTCACATCCTTAGATGCGAGTATTCTTGCGGCGAAATCGGAAGCAAAAAAAACGGCTATGCTATTCGTTTCTATGCTACTTCCCTGTACTTTCGAGATATATTCATTCTCAACCATACGATTCACGGTATCTTCCACCATCTTATTAAGCTCTGTCAACGTTTTTTGCTTGTCACTAATATTTTCTTGTAAAATTCTCCTACATTTTTCCAAATCTGCATTTTGCAAGCAGGCATGAAGCAGTGTCCCTTTTTCCGAAGCAGAAATGACTTTAACCTTCTCCTTCAAAAAATCAGGAATACCCGAAAGTTCGACTCTCTTACTAAACAAACGAACCTCACCATCTTCAGGATCTGCTTCTTTAAGACGTTTTATCTCAGAAACAGACAACTTAGATGGAACCGCCGCCAAAGTCGGGAATGGATATTTCCACTCAAAAATATTTAATATTTCAGAATTCACAGAAACCTTCTCCACATTATCAGGCATTTTCATTCTCTCTTTAATCATTGTATCAGATACGGAATTAAATGTGAGAAGAAAATCGTCAACGATATAATTATAAAAATTCCACATTCTACCATTTTCGTAAAATGCTAATGACATTCCTATCCAATCAAGATAACTTCCCGCCGTAAGAATATTATAATCTCCAGGTTTATTATCGGTATATCGACATTTAGCACGACATGAATCGTAAAATTCATCTGCAGATGATTTTATTACCCCGTTAATTATCAGTTTGTCTCTAGCTCTCGTCATAGCGACATAAAGAAGACGCATTTCTTCGGCTTTAGTGTCGAAATCTATTTTACTTTTGATACTTTCTTTAATTATAGAAGGATAAATCACTTTTCTTTCTTTTTCAAAACACGAAGGGCCAAAACCTAAAATTTTATGTTTAATAAATGTCGGTACGGTATCCAGTTTAGAAAATTTTTTATCTGTTCCGGACAAAAACACCACCGGAAATTCCAAACCCTTACTTTTGTGAATATTCATTATTCTGACGACATTCATACTCTCGTTTCCCATCGTCGGGGTCACTAAATCGCCATCTCGCGAGCGAAGACGCTCCAAATAATTCAAGAATTTGAACATTCCTCTGCCAATATTATCATCAAAAGCCATCGCATTCTCAAAAAGCATACGCAAATTGCTTTGAGCTCCATCAGAAATGGTCCCAACATATGCATAATAACCGGTATCCGTAATGATTTTCCAAACTAATTCAGCAGTTCCGATATTTGAATAAACAGCCCTAAACCCAGATAAGAACTCTAAAAAACATCTAACTTTTTCTTCCAATTTAACATCCGAAATAAAATCCGGAACATCCTCAGAAGCTACTGGAAGCAAATAATTTTTGCATGCCTCATAAAACATACCATTTCTATTTTTAATCCTAATCATAGCAATTTCGGAATCGGTAAAATTAAACATAGGACTTCGAAGGACCGAAAGAAGCGGAATATCTTGAAGCGGGTTATCGATTATTTTAAGGAAAGAAAGTACGACGGAAATTTCATAACTATCAAAAAATCCACCCTTCTCCTCGTAAAATGCCGGCACGCCTTCGCTATTTAGCTGCTCTGCGTATTTTTTTGCGTTATTTTTTGTCGCACGCATCAAAATAACAATGTCTTTATATTGGACAGGTCTAACGCCGTTTAATCCTTTATCATAAACCATAAATTTATCACTAAATAACTTTTTGATACGACCAGCTGTCATTATAGCTTCATCACGTAACGATTCACCATTTTCGTAATTTTGCAAAAGATTCATTTCGCAGCTGTAATCACTTTCATCTGAGAATTTATCATAATACTGCGCGCCGTAATTCAAATATTCTTCTTTTGTATAATCCATGCCACACGTAATATTATTCATTATTCTACCGAAAACATAATTAACCCCATCAACAACATCTTTTCTGCTTCGAAAATTTGTAAACAGACGAACTAACTTATTTTTTGATAATTCAGAATTCAAAGCATCCACTAAAGTATATGTTCTGTATTTATTTACAAACAAATCAGGTCTTGCCTGTCTAAAACCGTAAATACTTTGTTTAACATCGCCCACCATGAAAAGATTTGAACCTCTTGAAACCAAATTCAAAATCGTCTCCTGTAACAGGTTTGTATCCTGGTACTCATCAACATAAACTTCCTCAAATTTATCTCTATAACGAAGCCCCACATCTGAAGGAGCAAAAGAACCATCAGAAGAAGGAACCGACAAAACTTTCAGCGCCAAATGTTCCAAATCATTTAAATCCAAAAGACTTTGTTCAATTTTCGCTTCCTTATACGCATGCATGAAATCCAATACAACTTCGCATAAACATTTCATGTCAGGATAAAGCAATTTCATATTACTTATAGCACTATCAGAACTTCCGCCGAAAACAGTTTTTGAAATATTTTTTAGCGCACCACTAATTCTACTTCTCGCTTTTTTAATACTATCAGTAACATTTTTATCCGCATCTTTTTTTGCCCTTTTGATTGTGTTAAAAGAAGGACTAAGAAAAACATTATATGAGTCTTCCCAACTTCCCTTTTTGCAAACATCAAGAATATTCTGTACATATAATATGTCTTCAGAAATAGATTGGCTATACTCATATATCTCATTTTCCTGTGCAATATTTTCCAGATTTTCAAGTTCCTCAATCATTCCGGTAACTCGTACCACCAAATCGGAAATAATTTCTTGTCCCCAAATTGTTTTTCCGAAATCCGAAACATTATCACTGTTAAAACGTTCTCCTGATGAAACAATCCATGCTTCCGGGTCCGGATAACACAAAGCAAAATGATACAACGATAAAATTAATTCTTTAAAAGAATTATCGCTTTGTTTTTCGCCATAAGTTTCCACAAGATTTTCGAAATTTACCGATTTTTTTTTATACCATGTTTCGGCAACTTCATCAAGTACATCTCGTTTCAATAACTTTATTTCATTTTCATCAGCAACTCGAAAAGATGAATCAATACCACTTTCAATAAAATTAGAACGTATAACATCGCTACAAAAAGCGTGAAGTGTCTTTATATGTGCTTTCCCGAGCAACGCTTGCTGCTCAAAAAGCCTTGCAGAATCACCGCCGATATCCATTTTTTCTTGAATCGACGAATAAATTCTCTCTCTCATTTCCGCCGAAGCCGCACGAGTAAAAGTCACGATTAACATTCTATCAACATCGATACCTTTAACGTCTGCATTATCTGGTAAAATGCGCTTCAAAATTCTCTCCACCAAAACAGAAGTTTTGCCAGAACCTGCCGCCGCAGCAACAAGTAAATTACAATCTCTTATGTTGATAGCTTGATTTTGTTCTCTAGTCCAACTCATATATCATTTTCAACCATAGTTTCATATGCTATTTGTACCCAATCTTCGATTTTTTGACAATCCTGATCATCTATAAAATAAACAATATCCTGCAAATTCTCAGGGATACAGCTGAAAATTTTGGAATAATATTTTTTTGGTATAACACAAGCTGTTAAAATTTCCCCTAAATTCGAAATTTCCGGAATTTTGACAGGATTATATCCGTCAAACTCCGCGCCCGAATAATTATATAAATCCTTATATTTAAAATAAAAATGAACGCCAAAGTTATAATCCTCGTCCTCGTTATTCAACTCAGAAAGAAGAAGATCCCCTATAAGACAGTTTCCCCATTTAAAGAAAATAAATTTTGACGATTCTGGTATCGTATCGGTAGAAATACAGTCAGTATATTTAATCATGCCATTTTGAAAAATATTTTTTGTGGTTTCTATATTAGTAGTGAAACATACATACTTCGTGATACAGACTTTATTGTTGCAATCGCCACATCCGTTTATTCGATTCGGAATAATTTCACGCATAAATCTTCCCGGCTTTTTGACAGCTTCAAAAAAAATAGCATTTGTTATTGGACTGTCAAAAGCAAAACCAACTTTTCTTCCATATTTACTTTCATAAGAAATAAGAGAAAGAAGTTGCTTAATCTCCCAGAAATTTATATGCGGATATTCGCTGAGTGAAAATGTATATAATCGTATGTCGTTATTCTCTTCAGGAAAAAACATCACACTTCTTCTTCCTTCTTTAATAACAACAATTATACTTAATTCCTCTTTTTTTGCAGTAGCAACAATACGCTTTGTATCATCAAAATGATCTTGTCCAAACAGAAAACAAATGTCGCAGCTTATCCACTCAACATTAAAAAATTCTTCAATATTATTTTGATCCGCCATATAATCACCGCCCAAAAGGAATAATCCATATCAATTAGTATTTTAACATTTAATACTTTGGTTTACAATACAAAAAAAGCAGTATCAAACATCCAATAGGATTATTGACACTGCTCATCGATTTGTCTTAGTAGGTAAAATTATATACCATATCTCTTGTTGAATTTATCAACACGACCGCCCTGATCGATATTTTTTTGTTTGCCTGTGTAAAAAGGATGGCATTTTGAACAAATTTCCACTGATAAATTCGCTTTTGTAGAATAAGTTGTAAAAGTCTCGCCACATGAACACTTAGCTGTTGTTTCTTCAAACTTAGGATGAATTCCTTCTTTCATCTCTTCACCTTCCTTCTAAATAAATCACACCGGCATACAAATTTATATCTATACACCTAATAATTGTTATCAATTACAGCTTGCTAATTTCTTACCAAGTCGCAACGCATATTATAGCATAGACAAAGCGACCAATGCAATACCCATTTTAAATTTTATTGCTTAACTACTGCTTTTCTCATAAGCAACCAACTTATACCCATGAATACTGCGGAAAATACACAAAATGTAATGAAAGCAATGAAAGGTTGTTGTGTCCTAGTTCCCATAAGAAAACCATATGCTTTATATATAAACAAAGTAATTCTACTTTTGAATAAAATGTAGTCGAGTATTGGAAAAATAACTATGAAAAATATAGGAACTCCGGCACCTACGAGAATTTTACCCTGCTTGTTTAGACGGTAGAACATCAAAGTAACGAGGTATCCTAAAGTAAAAGCAAAAACATAAATAAATAAATCATACAGGAAGCTCTCCATTCCGAGTAAAACAGAATTCATTCCTTGACTTTTTTCCAAAAATACACTTTCGAATTGCGATAAACAGTCAACATCTCTGTTCAAAAATCCAGCTATAGATTTGGTTATCAACAATAAAATATTATCTAAAACCGCCATTACAAATGACAATGTTGCTATTACATACGCTCTTCCCAAAAATAGAGATTTACGCGATACTCCGTTTTGTAACATCATTCCGAAATTTTCCTTGAAGGAATTTAGTCCCGATATAAACAAGAAAAGTGCTGTTGCCGAGCCAACTCCTGTAAACTGCGATTCGGTAACTCCGCTTGAAGTTCCGATTTTCATTGTGAAAAGGCTAAAGCCCAATAACATTAATATAGTCACACAATAAATTATAATATAGTAAATCATTATTGATTTTTTGTGATCCATTATTTGATAACGATACGAATTTTTAATATTCATTTTGTCCATCTCCCCTTAAGAATTTGTAAGCTGAATAAACAGCTTTTGTAAATCCAGCTTGCTAATTTCCAATCCCTGCGGCATATCACTTTGCATAGTTCCGATTATATATGCGCTCTTTAATCCGCCCAAACTATCTGTACCCAAAATATTTTTCCCTGCAATGAAAGAATCAACCAGAGCCGCATTCCCCGAAACTGTATATCCCTTTGAAAGAAGACTTTCGCACGACTCATTTTTAATAATTCTACCATTTTTTATAATCACAACATCTTCGATAACATTTGAGACTTCTTCAATTAAATGAGTTGAAATAACGAAGCAACTAGGATTTTCGCTGTATTTCTCAATAAGCAGACGGTAAAATAAATCTCTATTATTCGCATCAAGTCCCAGCACCGGTTCATCCAAAAATACATACGGAGTATTTACCGATAACGCAACTATTAATTTGAAAATTGACGAAAAACCTGTCGAAAGCGATTTGATTGCTTTATTGGTATTTAATTCAAATTTTTCGGCGAGTTTTTGGGCATATTCAACATCAAAGTTTGGGTAAAATGTTTTCGTCCACTTAAACACATCTTTGACTTTCATAGTTTCCGGATAATAAGTTTTCTCACTCATTAGGTATATCTTTTGTAGCGCTTCATCATTCTCGCGTGCAATCGCGCCGTCAACCAACACCTCTCCGCTATCCGCAAATATTCTGTTTGTTATGATGTTAAGTAAAGTCGATTTACCGGCACCATTTCTTCCAAGTAAACCGTATATCTTATTTTCATCAAACTTTATATTTACATTATCAACCGCACACGTTTTACCGAAATTTTTGGTAATATTTTTTATTTCAATACAATTCATTTGTCAAACCCTCTTTCTATCATTGATTTAATTTCTTCTTCGGATAATTTAAGTTTTTTTGCTTCTTCGATAAGTTTGATTACAAAACTTTCGTAAAATTGATTTTTTCTTGTTAAGCACAACTTATCTACTGCTCCTTCTGCTACAAACATACCCAGTCCCCTTTTCTTATAAACAATTCCATTGTCTACTAATATATTTATTCCTTTAAGTGCAGTTGCCGGATTTATTTTATATTGAACCGATATTTCCGTTATAGAAGGAATTTGACTTTCTTCTTTAAAGCTTCCCGAAATAATACCGTCTTCTATGCCCTCTGCAATTTGAATAAAAATCGCTTTCTCAGAACTAAAATCTATCAGCACAGTATAACCCCCTCTCACAAATTGTCTTTTGGTTAGTTACTGTACTAACTAACGTAACTACATAATAAAATATAACTGCGCCTTTGTCAATAGCAGTTTGAAAATTTTTTTATATTTCTTTTTGGGCGTTAAATAGCTTTGCGTAGAAGCCTTTTTTATTAATAAGTTCTTCGTGTTTACCCTGCTCAACGATATTTCCATCACGAACAACCAATATCAAATCGGCTTTTTGTATAGTAGATAAACGATGTGCGATTACAAAACAGGTACGCTCTTTCATCAGGTTCAACATTGCGCTTTGAATACGACGTTCTGTTTGTGTATCTACATTTGAAGTAGCTTCATCAAGTATAAGCATTTTAGAATCAAGGAGCATTGCACGAGCTATCGTCAAAAGCTGTTTTTGCCCTTTAGAAATATTAACTCCGTTATCTGTTAGTACTGTATTATATCCATCGGGAAGAGAGATAATATAATTGTGTATTTTAGCGGCTTTAGCGACCGAAACGACTTTCTCCATCGTAACGTTTTCGGTACCGTAGGCAATATTTTCAAATATTGTTCCGTGAAAAAGCCACGTATCCTGTAATACCATGGTATAAGCACGTCTTAAACTTTTTCTGGTAACATCCATAATATCGTAGTTATCAACATAAATATTTCCAGAATTAACATCATAGAAACGCATAAGTAAATTGATGATTGTCGTTTTACCCGCGCCGGTAGGTCCTACTATAGCAATAACAGCCCCAGGGCTCGCTTTGAAAGTTAAATCTTTGATTATAATTCTACCGGGATCATAACCGAAAGTAACGTTTTTCATGGAAACCTCTCCTTTTGTATCTGAAAGGTCGTGTGCTTCAATCGAATCCTTGGGTTCTGGCTGCGTATCGATTAAAGTGAATACTCGCTCGGCTGCAGCAAATGCTGATTGTAAATCACTTATTATGTTTGCAAATTCATTAATCGGTCCGGAAAATTT
>Ga0209373_10004667_pt1 | contig 11675 bp, 13 predicted proteins | sample Higcelweek5metaG_FD_187173 | JGI IMG/M metagenome (GOLD analysis project Ga0209373, IMG submission 187173) | Freshwater pond sediment microbial communities from the University of Edinburgh, under environmental carbon perturbations - High... | ecosystem: Environmental > Aquatic > Freshwater >... | reverse complement strand
TTTGTTTGACAACTTAATTATACCATAAACGAGTGGTTTTTTCTATATATTTTATAGTGATTTTTAGGGTTGCCATGCCCTTGAAACTCGCATTAATACTATACTCCGCGAGTTTTGCTCATGGCTATTATTATAATTAAAGGTGGTGAATAATTTGAAATATGGTCTTATAGACGTAGGGTCAAACACGATTAGAACTGTTATTTATGAGGTTGAGGATAAAAATTTTAAACAATTAATAAACCAGAAAGATTTTTCAGGAATTATAAGTTATGTTGAGGATGATAAATTATCAGATGCCGGAACTTGCAAAATAGTTTCGGTTTTGAATGAGATGACAAGTCTATGCAATTTAGTAGGCTGTCAGAATATATTATGTTTTGCCACAGCCAGTCTTAGACATATTGAAAACACAGACGCTGTTATTAAAAAGGTTTTAAATGAAACCGGGATAAAAATCGATATAATTTCCGGCAGTAAGGAAGCAGAATATGATTACCTTGGTTTAAAGCTGTCTGTTTCCGACAGCAACGGAATAGGTCTTGATTTGGGAGGAGGCAGCTGCCAGATATTTAGTTTTAGAGATCACCGCCCTAATTTCTCAGCCTCAATTAAAGTAGGAAGCTTATTAATTTATAATGATTTTGTAAAAAACATATTTCCTACCAAAAAGGAAACAAAAAATATTAAAAATTACGTTAAAGCTGAACTGATAGACTTACCCGAAATTGAAAAACTGGGTTATGAAACGCTATACTCAATGGGCGGATCTGCAAGAGCCGCAGCAAAGCTTCACAGAGCAATTAATAATAGCAATGAACCTGTTTCGAATTATATAATCACACTTGAACAAATGGATTATTTAATTAAAATTATAGATGATATGGGTATTAGCGGAATCAGGCTTATAAGCCAGATAATACCTGAGCGTATAAATACTATTATACCAGGTTTAATCGTGCTCAAAACCATATGCAGGCATTCAGGCGCAAAGCAGATTCAAACTATTAAAAACGGCGTCAGAGAAGGCTACTTATGGAAAAATATTATAGATAACCCTGATTACGCTGTAAAATAATAAAATCTTACTATTTTAACAAACCCTCTGCAAATTATAGCCAGAGGGTTTGCTATTTTTAAGAATTTATTTAACTATTTGACAAAATAATCGGCTGCAGCTGTTTACCTTCCATTGCACTTTCCAAAGTCGGAAGAAGCATTGCAAAATCAGAAATCATAGAAGTTTGTTTTGTCATAGGATCATCCTGATAAAATGGTACAAAGAATATATTTTTTACATTCATAAGACGCGCTATATTTTGTGCGCCGACACCAAGTGCATCATTTGTAGATATTGCAATTATAACAGGTCTGCTGTTTCGCAAATGCGCCTTTGTTGCCATAGCAACAGAGGAATCTGTAATACCATTTGCTATTTTAGCCATTGTGTTACCGGTACAAGGCGCAATAATCAAAGCATCAAGCAGCTTTTTAGGCCCTATCGGTTCGGCATCTTTTATAGATGCAATTATATCATGACCTGTTAAATCTTTCAATTTTGCTTTATAATAATCCGCGCTTCCAAACCTTGTGTTGGTATTCCATACCATTTCACTCATGATAGGAATTATATTAATCCCGGCCGCAACAAGAGTTTCAACCTGTGCTAACGCTTTTTCTAATGTACAAAATGAACCGGTTACTGCAAACCCGACTACAAGGCCTTCTAAATTCATATTGAAAAACCCCCATTTTTACATTTCATTTATTATATTTACTATTGTATCCTTTAGTATTTTCCCAGCTGTCGCCGGAGCAACCTTCCCCGGAAGGGAAAGAGCCCATATAACATTAATTCCTAATTCCTTCGCTGCCTCAAAATCTACTCCGCCAGGTTTAGAGGCAAGGTCAATAATTATCGCGTCATTTCGAACATCACGTAATACATCCCGCGTGAATATTTTTCCTGGAATCGTGTTGAAAATTGCTGTATATTCATGTATATAATCTTTTAGGTCTTTAGTATTTTTGGCATCGTATCCATATGCTTTAATCCATGCAATATCCTTATGCTGTCTTGCACTGCAGCTTACAATTGCGCCCATACCATATAATCTATGGGCAAGTATTTTACCAATCCTGCCATATCCGGTAACCAGGCATTTGCAATTATGTAATGTATAAGGCAGTTCTTCCATAGCAATTCCTATAGCACCTTCAGCAGTTGGGATTGACGTATCGAAAGAGGTGTGAAAATGAAAACCCTTATACAGAGCGGTTTTGGAGCCTCTATAAAAATACAAAAATTAGCATTTTTATAGGGATTTGAGGGTACACAGCGTTATCGATAGAGGTATAATCCCGAAATAACCTGAAATAATGCGGCTTTTGGGAATATGTTAAAACTTGCCATTCGGTTCATGTATTTTGTGTTATTTATGGTATATATTAGTTTTGCAAAAACAGAGTATTTCATATCCGCTTAGTGATAAAAATATCAAAAAAATAAGATGCTGTTACAATTATTTGTAACGGCATCTTATTTTTTGTATAAGCTGAAAATTCGGATATGGAATTAGTGTTAATATATTGACTATTTGCATTATTTGTATTATATCTTTATACAACGAACATAAAAAGATTCGCTAAGATCATCTTATTAAAGAATCATGAATAAAAATATGGAGGGATTTAATGATAGATATAAAAGTTGATATAAACAAACTTCTCGATCAAATTGTAAAGGGAATTATAGCACCCGTCAAATTTATAGAAAAGTTATATACTCAAAATAATAGTAATAAAGTGAATACAAAAAACATATCAGAAATTGAGAAAAATATTATAATGAAATTTTATGATTCTAACTTGAATGAATTTGTAACGACTCCGGTAACAATAGCAGAGAATGACGAGACATTCTCAGTTCTATGTAAACTAGTTGATAGAAATATTCTTGAATATAAATCGGATATACAAAGGATAATGCTCTATGATGGGTTTGGAGTACCATATAAAATGAGTAAACCTGCAACAATAAAATTAAATAAGATTTATAAAATACAGAAATCAATATAATTAATATGTGAAAATTATTGACTATTGGTATAATATGTATTATATTATTTGCGATAGCATTTGATGTATAAAGATAATCATATATAAGAATCTGTTTTATTGAGAAAAAATAGACTGTCATATATTTGCTGAAACTAAAGGTTTCAGAGGTTGTACATAAAAATTTATAACTTTGACTCTGGCATTTCGTTGGTTCGAATCCAGCCATCCCAGCCAAAATTAGAAAATGTATACAGCCTGTAGGGATATATGGACAAGCCATATATTAGCTACAGGCTCTTTTTTACCAAATTATTGATTTCAATAATACAGATTTATTTGTGTAAGATTTTTAGTCTGAACCGTATGAATGTGTAATTTTCTTAATGCTATCGAATAAAATATATTATATTTTTAGGAGGGTATTATGAGAAGAAAAGTTTTACTTGTAAGTGGAAAGATTACTGTTGAAAAAGGGTTTGAATATTTTCAGGATTATAATAGCGCAAAAAATTTATCGGACAGAACCATACGTTATTATGATGATTGCTTTAAATATTTCCGGAGAATTTTTTGATATTAAGCAGCCTTGTGAATTGATAAATAACCATACGGTTATTGAGTACATTCATTTTTTACGAAAAAAAGAAGTTGGCGACATAACATTAAACAGTTATTTGAGAGGAATCAGGGCAATCATATATTATTTTATCAATCTTGGGTATACATCATCATTCAAAATTAATTTAGTTAAAGCAGATAAGCCAATAAAGCAAACATATTCTGATTTCGAATTAGAGTTGCTTTTGAAAAAGCCGAATCCCAAACAATGCAGCTTTACAGAATTTAGAAACTGGGTGATAATAAATTATTTACTTGGCACTGGTAACAGAGCTTCAACCGTTGTCAATATTAAAATTGGTGACGTTGATTTTTCAGGAGAATCAATTATTTTGAAGAAGACAAAAAACAGAAGGCAACAAGTAATTCCATTGTCAAAAACACTGTCTATAACTATCAAAGAATATTTAAAGTTCAGGCAAGGTGGTGACGAGGATTATCTATTTTGTAATGCTTATGGTGAGAGATTGACAGTTGCTTCATTACAGCATGCAATATATTGTTATAACAGAGCCAGAGGCGTTATGAAAACCTCTTTACACCTATTCCGTCATACGTTTGCCAAAAAATGGATTCTAAATGGAGGCGACATTTTTAGGCTTCAAAAACTTTTAGGACATAGCAGTTTCAATATGGTTCGAGAATATGTAAATATGTTTGAAAATGATTTAAAGCAAAATTTTAATGAGTTTAATCCATTAGAAAGATTTGCGCACAAGGAGAAACATGTTTCTATGAGAATATAAAGCAATGGTATTAAGGGCTGAATGACAGCCCTTAAATTATATCTAAATATAAATCATTTCTCATAATCAAGTAAATAAACAAATGCTTTTATCAATGCGGATATATCTTCCTTGCTTCGGTCTTTAAAAGCAAATGACAATATATTTAATTGTTCTCTAGTAAGTTCAACATCAATAAAATCTGCTAACTCAGGATTCTTTGTCCCCCCATTTATTAAAAGGTCAATACTTACATTTAAAGCATAAGCAATATTTACTACTGTTTCAAGGCTGGGTTTTCTGCTAGCATTTTCAATTTGGCTCATGAAAACAGATGAAATATTTGAAGTTTCAGAAAGTTGCTCTTGCGTTAATTTTCTCATTTTCCGATATTTTCTTATATTACCTCCGAGTAATTCATAATTCATTAAAGTTCCTCCATTTTAGCTATTAATAATATAATATTAGCTTATAGCAAAACTTTTAAGATTCTACAAGCAATTATTACTTGCCATTGGGCTAAATGTATGATATTATATATATAAAGTATGGTCGGCATTATAATTGCATATTCCAAATATTTATTTGGAGGTGTTTTTTTTAACTCAAAATGGAGTATGTCCTTAGAAATAAAGATCATACAAATATAATTTAAAGGAGCGAAAATTTATGTTACGATGGAAACGGTACAGGACATTCATATTAGGTATGGCTCTAATATCTATCATAGCAATTATGGCGGTAACAGTATTTTCAAAACAGACTACAGAATCAATTGAGGTTATATATGATAATATAAAAATCTTGATTGATGGCATTGAGTACACATGCAGCGATGCTAATGGAAACGTTATTGAACCTTTTGTCTTTAACGGTACAACATATCTACCGGTGCGCGCAATTGCAAATGCGTTTGATAAAGATGTTTCATGGGAACCCCAAACCAGCACGGTTATATTAGGCTCTAAAAAATATAATTGGCTTGACCAAATAGGCTATGCAAATTATGAAACAAGTGGTAATAAGAATCAATTGACTGCATGGGAATATGGACAGAAAGCGTCTGACGGTATCAAATACAGTAGAGGCATAGAGTTTTCATTAGGTTATAGCAGCAATGATGGCGCAAAAGAAAATCTTAATGGGTCTTTAGAATCATATCAAAATGTAGAATATCTTTTGAATAACAATTATAAATCTTTTGAAGGTATAGTTGCCTGTTGTTCAAGTGGCAGTAATAATCAAAACGCGATTATTAAAATATATGGTGATGGGAATTTATTATATACTTCCTCGTCGCTGACAAAAGGCTCACAACCAACCAATTTTAAAATCGACATATCAGAATTTAAAGTAATTAAGATTAATGCAAGTATTCCCAACATCATTAAAAATAGTTATAATAAATCATTAATTGGGATAATTGAAGCACGTCTTGCAAAAAAATAATAATTTAAAAGGAGCGATATATAAAATGGAATGCCCATATTTAAAAACTTATTGGTTAAGCAGCAACGAATGCAGGGTTGAAAACAGAACTATTGATAGCTCACATACAAGTAATGTGTGTCAACGCAATTATGAACAGTGTCCGATATACAAAACTGTCCGGGATAGATAAAAACTGTTCTGATTATATGTCACAAACCTGTTCTAATTAGATATGAACAGCATAAAATATACTAACGCCCTACACAAGTCTTGAAAGTGTATATATATCCATACATAAGAGCAGTAGAGTAAGTGGGGTCACGGCTATAAATACCCGTGACCCCACTTACTCTACATGAGATACTAATGTGATAAATATATATAATATAAGTAGACTTGTGTAGGGCGTTAGTTGTGTGTGTAGTGTGTAGTGTGTAGTAGTAGTGTAGTGTGTGTTGTGGTTGGGGGTGTGTGTAGTTGTGGGGTTAAGGTTGGTAGAACGAGATTATACGATTTTGAATGAAATCGTAAGGTGGAGGTTTTGTCTTGGCAGACAAATTAGAATATTAAGCGGTTTTGAAGGTCAAAGAGCCTGTGACCGTAGACTTGCAAAGCTAATTGAAGCTGGTTACCTAAAACGAGAATATTTCATATACGGCATACCGGGGCTGTATATCGTATCGCAAAAAGCAAAAGAGATTTTTAATTTACAATATTATACGCCAAAGATAAGAATTGAACAGATTCAACATGATATAGCGGTGATTGATACCGCTATATATTTAATTCATAGAGGTATTGATTCAAAAAGCATAATAACCGAACGAGATTTAAAACACAGAGCGGGCTTTGGAAATCCGAAGCACTATCCCGATTTTATATATCAGCTTGATAATAAAACCTATTGCGTAGAGGTGGAACTATCCGTCAAAAAGCAAAATACGCTTGAAAAAAACATCAAGGATAATTATATAAATTATGACGTTCAAAAATGGTTTGTACCGAATAACAAAGTCAAAATTTCAGAATATATCAAAACGGCAGAAAAAAGATACTCAAACATTGAGATAATTCCTTTAGAGGCGGTGGAACAATATGTCAAAGCGTTATAAAGACCATTCAATATTAAATATATTGATGGTGACTGTTTTACTAATTGTTTTAGCCCCTGTAATTCCGATAAGCATAATATTTATAATGGCTATATATCTGACCAATATAAAAGAAAAATATATAATTTTTTCAAGTGCAGCAATTTTAATATTAATGTTTTTACTCTACCAAGATATTGCAGCGATGTTTATAGCGGAATTCAGCAATGTATTTAATCAATCGGTAAATAATGTAATGCAGGGTAATTTGTTATCCAATTTAACAGTATACAAAATATATTCGCTTTCAAGTTGGTTGGTTATTGTGCTTATATCCCTAATCGTATCAGGCTATTTTATTGGAAGAATAAACAAGCAAAAAAGACTTTCAAACGCGGGTATAAACACATTAAATGATAACATATCTGTCATGGAAGAGAAAACCTTATCAATTGAGAGCAAACCACAGAAGACAGATAAAAAATTATCAACATTAATAGGATATAACAAGACAAAAAAGCCTGTTTATTGTGAGGATAATGCAAAGCATATTTTTGTTTGTGGTACAACCGGGAGCGGAAAAACCGTTTTACTTTCAAATTATATAAAAAGTGCGATTGAAAAAAATTACGGATTATTAATCATTGACGGCAAGGGCGACATGGGAAATGATTCCATGCTAGAAATAACAAAGAAATTTGCACAGGAAAACGGCAGAAGGTTATATATTGTTAACATGAATGACCCTTCCCATTCCAGCCGATATAATCCGTTTGCAGGGGCAAGCGAAACGGTATGCAAAGATATGTTAATAAATATGACTGACTGGAGCGAAGAGCACTACAAAGCCAATGCAGAGAGGTATATACAAAGATTAATAAAGCTGCTGAACCTACAGGGAGGAATGCTTTCATTTGAGAGAATCTTGCAATATATGCCGACAAGCAAATTTGAAGAATTATCCGCCTTTTTGACAAAGACAGGACAACAAACAAAAATACAGCATTTAGAAAATTTAGAGCTTGTCAAAGCCAGCGGTAAAATTGCCGAAAATGCAGGGGCAAGATTTGCAACCATTGCGGAAAGCGAAATCGGAACGATATTTGATGAAACGGGAATTGATATTTTTACAGCGTTAAACAGCGGAGCGATCATTTTATTTGTTTTGAATCCGTTAATCTATCCGGAAACCTCACAGGTAATGGGCAGACTTGTATTAATAGACGCAAAAAAAGCAATTAGTAAAATGTTTGGTAACATGAACAAAAGAAGCTTTTTCATATTTGATGAAATCAATGTTTATGCTTCAACTGTACTTATTGATTTAATCAATAAATCAAGGAGCGCGGGGGTAACGTGTATTCCTGCAACGCAGAGCTTAGCCGACCTTGAAGCCATAGCAGGGGACGCATTTAAACAGCAGATAATCGAAAATTGTAACAACTATATTGTGTTAAGGCAAAACAGCTTTTCATCAGCCGAGGAATGGGCGAAAACACTAGGCACTAAGGAAACAATGAAAATGACCTATCAGGTATCACAAAATCAGTCAACCGGAATGGGTACGGCAAAACGAGTAAGGGAATTTATGATACACCCGGATGAAATCAAAGCACAAAAAACAGGCACCGGGATATTTTTATCCCGTGATGATGGAAAATGCGAAAGAATAAAAATAATAAAACCATTTTAATAGGGAGGTATTTGCAATGTTAAACAAGCTAAAAGAGATGTTTAGAATCCTACTGAAAGAGTTTATCCCAAACAGGCTGGCGCGGTATAAGATATTTATACAAAGACCAAGGTTGCTTATATGGCTGTTAGTCAGTTTTGCAACATTTTGTTCCGGTTTTGAAAAGCTGGGTACTGTTATACCAATAATACTGTATTTGATTGTAGTAAATGTTGCATTGTCCGATTTCGCGGAAAAGATATTCAGAAAACTGGAAGATGTCCGGCGTATAGCCACGAAAACAGAAAAAGAACGCTTGATACCATTATTTAAAAATGTTTATGAGCAGTCCAAGGCAAAAAGCAAGTACATAAGCAGAGAATTAAAACTGTACATTATTGATGATATTTCAGTAAATGCCTTTGCATTGGGACGGAATACCATCGCTGTTACAAGAGGACTAATGGAAAATATGAACGATGAAGAAATAGAAGCCATCATAGCCCATGAATTCGGTCATATGGCAAACGGGGACGCTCAATTAAGCATGATAATATCAATAGGTACAACAATGTATTTATGGTTTTTCTTACTGCTTAAAGGAGTACTAAGGGCAATAGAAGGTACACAGTCGGAAAATACATCAATGAGCGGTATACTTTCCATTATACGGTTTGTAATTGAATTGGCAATTAAAATTGTAATATTCATATGGTCTGCAATTATCGCCAGCGGAAGCCGAAAAAAAGAATATAGGGCGGATATGTTTGCAAAAGATTTAGGATATGGAGAACAACTTTTATCTGCATTATATAAGCTGTACGATATGGAAATTTCAGATAAGAAGAATTTAGTTGAACAGATAAAATCAAGCCATCCGAAGATTGCTTATAGGATTGAAGTACTGGAAAATTGTTCAATTGATTCAAATTAATTAAAAAATATACAAAAAATCATATACCTCATTGTGACATTTGTCACAATGAGGTATTTTTGGTTGATAATTTAAGATTTTTATGGTAATATAGAAAATAGAAGGATGTGGTTTTGTTTTATATAAAAGAAATAACATTGCTGCAGGTATGTATGAACTAAAGCTAGGGAAATACCATCGGATAGACCAATATAATTAAACACATATCATACGAAATGAGGAACAAAAATGATAAATTATGAATTAATTGAATGTATTCATAAATCCGAAAATGGGTCTACTGTGAATAAAGTGCGTGATGAATCTGGGAAGTATTATGCGTTAAAAATAATTGGCTCGTTATCTGATAAATTAAATAATCTGATTTTCAAAAGAGAAATCAATGCACTTAAAAAGTTAAATAAATATGATGACATTGTTAAAATATATGATTATGATACAGGTTTTAAATATAGAGGTGAAAAAAACGTTGGAGCTATTTTGTTGGAGTTTGTTGAAGGTATTCTACTAAGTGAATGTAATTTAAAACAACTTTCACAATTAGATAAATATAAGCTTTGCTTAAATATATGCAATGCTATATCAAATGCTCATAATAACGGTATTTTACATAGAGATATTAAACCCGAAAATATTTTTTGTATTAAAGATAAAATTAAAATTATTGATTTTGGGAGTAGTAAAATTAAAGCTATTATTGAAAGAGATACTACAATACCTTTATTTTCCTATTATTATTCAGCTCCTGAGGTAGTAGCGGGAGGAAATGCTAGTGAAGCAAGCGATATTTATTCTCTTGGAGTTGTTTTATTTGAAATATTTACTAGTAAAAAAGAATTGACAATTAAAGAGAGATATCAAGAAATAGAAGATTCAAATATGCTACAAGAATTAAAAGAATTATTGTAGCATATGCTTGAAACGGAACCTAAAGATAGATTGAATGATATTAATTATGCAATTAATTGTTTTCAAAAATTAATAGGAGATCTAAATGTTAATACATCTAAATATTGCTTTAGCATTAATACATATAGACTAGAAGATTTGAAAAAAGACAATGTAATTGAAGACAATATGACTTATCCTCAATTTATTAATAATTTTTTGCCTAATGAATTCCGAAAAATTTATGGCACATACGATAATAATGAAAATACATTTAAATTTATCGGTGATAAATTATATATGGAATGTAATTTTGATAACGAAAAAAATCTTTTTATAGTAACGAAAATTTATGAAATTTTAATAAATCGCACTATTAAATATCAAAAACTATATTGCGAGATTGAAGGCAAAATAGTATTTGTAGATTTTCGTGATAGAGGTAGCTTAAGCAATAATAATAAACTGAATATAATATTAAAAAATCATTCTAATAATTTAAAGTCTTTGGAAACTAAAACTAAGTTATTTGATGATTTATTTGGAAAGTGGCAGCAAAGTTTATATGATTCTATTGAAACAACCAAAGAGAAAAATGGTAAAATCTATTATAAAAATTATAATTTAATTGATGGGAAATTAATTCTTGTATTAAAGCAATATAAAAATAATTCAATTGATAATGTTAATACAGATACTAGATTCTTATTTGAGGAAAAGATTGAAGGCCGCATAGCTGTATACCCGGTAGGTAGTTATGAAGATGTTTCTTTTGAAAACAATGAGATAAATATAATTATCTCATTGTTACCAAATATAAAATTACAAAAAATAAAAGAGTTTTTAGATAATTGCATAGAGCTTCAAGAAGATTATATATATAAAATTAAGTCTTATAAAAAACAAATAAATGCAATAAATGCTTTGCGAAATGATGAATGCAGTTCAAAAAATCTAAAAGATATTATTCTTGAATTGGAAACGCCATCAGCAATACCTTCAATAAAATCTTTGAAATATAATAATGCCGAAATGAATGATTCCCAAAAAGAGGCAGTTAAAAAATCAATATTTTCAGACAGCATAAGTTTAATTCAAGGACCTCCTGGTACTGGCAAGACAAAAGTAATTAATGTCTACTGAATAAATGCCCATTTTTCATATTTCCTCAAATCAGCAAACCAACCACATAAAACTTGAAAAAGGGCGCAAAGAACCTTACGCAGGTTCAGCACGACAATAGACAGGGCTATGGC
>Ga0209373_10004666_pt1 | contig 11676 bp, 6 predicted proteins | sample Higcelweek5metaG_FD_187173 | JGI IMG/M metagenome (GOLD analysis project Ga0209373, IMG submission 187173) | Freshwater pond sediment microbial communities from the University of Edinburgh, under environmental carbon perturbations - High... | ecosystem: Environmental > Aquatic > Freshwater >... | reverse complement strand
ATCTTCAGTATCCTCGAATTCCAGATCTGCATATCCCCCGCTGATAGCAAGCTCGGGACGGTATCCTTTCTTGCGGGTGCCGAAAATCGGTTCTCGCGAAACCAGCTCCCACGGACCAAGAGGTGATGAGGATTTTAAAAGACCTACTTCATATCCTCGTGTCCATGAAGAAAAAAACATGAAATAGGTCTCCTCTTTTTTTATGACAAAGGGGCCCTCTATGCCTCCCACCATCCAGTCCGGATAGCCCGGCTCCCTTTTATCAAGAAATTTCTGAACATCACCTATAACCCTTCCTGAAGGCAAATCTATTTCTGCCTGAAAGAGCCCGCCACCGCTGCAGTATATATATGTCCGACCATCACTGTCTTCAAACAGTGTCGCATCATTGTTGTACTGAGGGGTAAGTGGTCCGTTGACAAGACTATACGGCCCCGTGACGCTGTCAGATACAAAAAGCCAGATGCTGTGTGTACTCATCCCTTTCGGATCTTCTTCGGTGACCTTTCCACTGTTAACCGTCATCCAGTATTTGTTTTGTATATGGTGAATTTCCGGTGCCCAGAATCGTCCGTTATAGGGACAGTCAGCAGGCAGTCTGGCTGCGTCTATAAGCCATGAATGCTGCTTCCAGTTAATGAGATCATCAGAGACAAGTAGTCTGACACCCGGGTTATGCCCTGTCCAGACAGGATTGGATGTCCCCGTGCAAAACCACTTTTTCCCAACCTTTATGATGAAATGATCCCTCATTGAGATAGCGGTATCCCTGGTGACAGGGTTTGTATAGCGGAATTCATAATGATCTGCACAGTCATTCATCCTGGCTTCTGCAGGAATTACCTGTGCCGGACAGGGAGCCGATATTAATGTCAGGATACAAAACTGGATGAGTTTGTGTTTTGATGTCTTCATATTGAAAATGTCCAAGTTAGTCTATACGATTCTTTTCCGGCCAACCACATCCGGAGTGTCCCTTCCTGATACCAGGCCTGGTTTTGTAATGAAAATTTCTCTCATCATATCATTTATCATTTAATAACAGAGCCCTTATCATGGCAATCGGTTAGATTCCTATCTCTGACTCATGTCTTTAACGTTCCAAGTCAAGACCTGATCAACTGATCAGCGATTTAGAGTAAATTTAATAAATGTTAAATATGAAAGAGCATATTTAATTGTTATGAAATCGGTTGCATTTTAAAAACTATTTATTATATTTACAATGTTGTAGACTATTTTTCCAGGTTTGAGTTTCAGGATTTTGGTTGAAATGTGGCATTAATAAGGCTTTTGTTAAGGTTTGCCTGTTAGTCTGCCCCTGTGGTAAAAGGATGTTTAGTACCGAATAGACAATATATTAATACATCAGACAAATTACCAGCCATGCGAACAAATGAAGATTCCTCGTGAAGCAGAGAATCTGTTTCCTGAATTATCAGGAGGGGGGAGACTGATTTTAGTTCGTCCCGCTCAAAAACCCAGACAATTTAACCTTAAAACCAAAATCTTATGATCAAAAATCCATTGACTCCGGGTATTTTGAAGAAATACTTTGGAAAACTACTTTTGAGCTTAACGCTCATGGCAATGCTGATTTCTGCACAGACAGGGATGGCATTTGCCTCAGGAGCTGATCCTGAGGGACTGAACCTGGCTCAGCAGAGAGTAATTACAGGTCTGGTCACTGAAAATGACGGAAATCCCTTGCCAGGCGTAACAATTATGGAAAAGGGAACAACAAATGGTACCCTTTCGGATGCAAACGGGCAATACAGAATAACAGTTGCAACAAATAACCCTGTACTTGTTTTCTCATTTGTCGGATACACTTCACAGGAAATTACTGTCGGATCGAGGTCAGCTGTTAATGTGACGATGGCAGCCAGTGACATAGGCCTTGATGAAATTGTAGTTATCGGGTATGGTACTGTGAAAAAGAGTGACCTCACCGGATCTGTCGCTTCCATCAGGGGAGACGTGATGCGTGATGTGCAGTCTTCCAATATCTCCCAGGCTCTGCAGGGGCGCATATCAGGGGTGGAAATGGCACAAACCTCAACGAAACCCGGCGCTACGATGCAGATCCGTATCCGCGGTTCACGTTCGCTGACTGCAAGCAATGAGCCGTTGGTAGTTGTCGACGGAATACCCTTCCCGGGATCGATTGGCGATATCAATCCGAGTAACATTAAAAGCATTGATATTTTGAAGGACGCCTCTGCAACAGCTATTTATGGTTCACGCGGATCGAACGGCGTTATTCTTGTAACAACTAACCAGGGGTATGCCGGCCAAAAGGCACAGGTAACATACAGCAGCTATGTCGGTCTGAAACAAATCTTCAGTGAATTTCCAATGATGGACGGACCGGAATTCATTGCGCTTCGCGCAGCACGCGGCCAGTATACAAACGGAGTGGATGAAGCAGATAATATCAATACAAACTGGCAGGATCTTTTTTATAAAAACGGCATGGTTACCAACCATGACCTTGGGGTCACCGGTGGCACTGACGGGGGTAACTATAACTTCAGCGTCGGTTACTACAAGGATGAAGCCGTTATGCCTGGTCAGGATTACAGTCGTTTTTCGATGCGTGGCAGCCTTGACCAGTCAGTTGGTAAGTTTTTCCGCTTCGGATTCATTTCGAACAACAACTATTCAATCAACAATGGCAATAATCTCGGATTGTACGGTGTGCTGAGCATGTCACCCATCGCCAATCCTTATAACGAAGACGGAACCTGGAAGAGAACCGTCAAGATGCCTCTGGATGAACAGTGGAACTATTCGAGGGAGATAATTGAAAACCTGGGTGATAAATGGATAGACCAGAGCAAGGCTTATGGCTCATATAACACCCTTTACGGTGAGGTTAAGATCCCGGGAATCGAGGGCCTGAAGTATCGCCTCAATCTCGGAGGAAACTTCCGCATGAGCAATGGTGGCAGCTATACAGGTGAAGGGGTCTTCAGCACTACTGCATCAACACCTTCAACTGCAACTATCAGTCATTCGCTCACGACTAACTGGACTGTTGAAAACCTTCTGATCTACGAACGCACTTTCGCCACAAAGCACCTGGTAAATGCAGTTGCAATGTACTCCGCAGAAGAGACCAGTTACAACCGGTCACAGGTTTCTGCAAAGGATATACCTGCTGACGCATTCCAGTATTACAATCTCGGACGGGCCGGTGGTGAGATAACTATTAATCCTGATAATCAGGACTACCAGGTAAGTGGCCTGATGTCATATATGGGCCGGGCAATGTACTCGTACGACAACCGTTATATGCTTACCGCCACATTCCGCGCAGATGCTTCATCAAGGCTGGCTCCGGGGCATAAATGGCATCTCTATCCTGCCGTTTCAGCAGGATGGAATATCAAACAGGAGCCCTTCATGAGCGGCGTTACTATACTTGACGCGTTAAAGCTGCGTGTAGGCTTTGGACAGACCTCCAACCAGTCAATTAATCCCTACCAGACTCTTGGACGATTGAATACAAGGCCTTACAACTTCGGCACTGCCTACTCCACGGGGTACTATGTGTCACAGCTGCCCAACGAAAATCTGGGTTGGGAATTTTCTGTTACTTACAACATCGGCGTTGATTTCTCAATGCTGAAGAACCGCCTCTCAGGTACAATTGAGTTATATCAGACTGATACCAAGGACATCCTGCTCAGTGTAGGACTGCCTGCTACTTCAGGCGTCAGCAGTTACGTGGCGAATATCGGGGAAACCCGGAACAGAGGGGTTGAGTTTTCACTTGACGGAGTGATACTTGACAGCCCCAGCGGATTAAGGTGGGAAGCCGGATTCAACCTTTATGCCAACCGTAACGAGTTGGTGGCACTTGCATCCGGGCAGCAGAGGGATGAAGGCAACTGGTGGTTCGTCGGACACCCAATAGATGTGATCTACGACCATGAGTACATTGGACTATGGCAGGAGGACGACCCTTATCTCAGTATACTGGAACCGGGAGGTAACGTAGGCATGATCAAGGTCAAATATGATGGCGAATACAATGAAGATGGTTCACCGACAAGAGCTATCGGAGCCGCTGACCGTCAGATACTCAGCCTTGAGCCTAATTTCCAGGGTGGCTTCAATACCCGTCTTTCCTATAAAGGATTCGATCTGACTGCTGTTGGCGCCTTCAAAAACGGTGGCACACTTATAAGCACACTCTATTCGGCTTCCGGTTATCTCAATCTTATGACAGGACGAAGAGGCAATGTCAAGATAGACTATTGGACACCCGATAATACTGATGCCAAATATCCGAGCCCTGCCGGTGTCCTGAGCGGCGACAATCCAAAATACGGCAGTACCCTTGGTTATTTTGATGCATCCTATCTGAAGATACGCAATATTACACTTGGGTATAATCTCGGTCAGGTCAACCTGATCAGAAACGCCGGCATTGACAGACTGAGGCTGTACGCAACAGTCCAGAACCCATTTGTGATGTTCTCGCCCTATAAAAAGGAATCAGGGATGGATCCTGAAACCAACTCATTTGGCAACGAGAATGCAGCTGTCGCACTGTCTTATAACCTGAGACGTCTGCTTACGATAGGCACCAACACGCCATCAACACGCAACTACTTGATTGGTATTGAATTGACATTCTAAAACGATGAGACTAATGAAACGTATACAGACAAAAACTGTAATAGGAACAGTCCTGATGGCATTGTTCCTTGGGGCGTGCTCTGATATTCTTGAAGAACAGCCGCGCAGTATCTATGAACCCGGTTTTTTCAAGACTGAAAAAGGTGTCTATGGCGGACTGACTTCAATGTACGCCCACCTGCGCTACATATACGGGCAAGCGTATTATTACAATGCTACCCTTACAGGTACCGATGAAGCAACATATGCTCAGAGTGCCGACGGCAACTTCAAAGACCATGATCTGTCCGGTGTAGGTTCTATCACTGCATCCACAAGTCGTTCAGATGTATTGTGGGGAGCTGCATTTTCCAACATCAACACCGCCAGCGGTGTGATCGAGAATGCTGCTGTTGTTGGAACTATATCCGATGCATTGATAGCAGAAGCAAGGTTCTTCCGCGCTTTTGACTACTTTCTTCTTGTCCAGACATTCGGCGGAGTGCCTCTGGATCTTGGTTCTGGTGAACTGAAGTTCAACACCACACCCGTCAGGACCTCAGTTCGCAACACTGTACCGGAGGTCTACACAAAAGCCATCTTCCCTGACCTGCTGATTGCAGTAAACGATCTGCCGGAAACAGGTCGTGTCACAGGCGGTGCAACAAAAACACTTGCACGCCTTCACCTGGCAAAGGCATATCTGACTTATGCATGGTGGCTGGAAAATCCAAATAACATTCCTACCTATCCGGAAGCACAACGTACAGATCCTGACGGACATAATGCTCAGTGGTACTACCAGGAGGCTTACAATGTAGCGGTAGCAGCTATTGACAGTCCGGGTCCGTTTGGCCTGATGCCCACATTCTATGATGTTAACCTGGCGCAGAATGACCGCAACAAGGAGATACTCCTGTATGCTGATCATACGCAGGCAAGTGAATTCTATAACGGCGGGAGTCTTACCTATGGCGGCGGCGGCGCTCCGGACAATTTTGCCGGGTGGATGATGACATGGAACTATACGAACATCAGAAGTTCCGGTGTAAGCTCTGTCCAGCGTGAAGCTGAACAGCATCTGGGCCGTCCATGGACACGCATGTGCCCCACAATAAGTGTGATTGAAAACACTTTCGCTGACAAGACAAATGACTCCAGGTACGATGGCACCTTTACAACCGTATATCGTGGCAACTGGCCTAAAGGCGGCAACACAAGCGCCTCCCTGGTCAATGCAAACGGTTTGTCTGTTGTTCCGGGCGATGCTATTCTTACATTCCTGAACGAAAATGACCCGACGATTGTGTATACTGCATCTACTGCCAACATTGGCGCAGGGGTTTTGCCCGGAAGAGCCGACTTTGTAATAGCCCCTCGTGGCATAAGCAGGGTAGTATATCCAGGGCTGTGGAAGCTTGGCCCATATCGTACTGATAACGGTACGGGACTTGGTCAGCCCAATGCCGGTTCAACCCGTCCATACAACGTAGCCAAGTTCTCGGAACTCTACCTCATCGCTGCCGAAGCAGCTGTCAAGGGAGCAACCACTCAGGCCGGAAAAACAGCTTATGACCTTGTCAATGTACTTCGTGCCCGTGCAGGTGTATGGCGCTGGGACAACAATGGTAACGTAGCCAAAGTGGTTGATAACAGCGCTGCAATGACTGCTGCCACCCCCGCTACAATAACAGTTGATTATATCCTCGCAGAACGTTCGCGCGAATTCTACGGCGAAGGATACCGTTGGTTCGACCTGGTACGCACCCAGAGATGGGCTGCCCTTGCTGGTTCATACGAAATATGCGGAACTGCCTATGGAGATCATACTCCGGTAACAGTTACACGTACAATCGAGGCGAAGCATTATCTGCGCCCGATCCCGCAGGGTCAGCTCGATGGCATGGAGATGACCGCAGAGGAAAAGGTGATTTACCAGAACCCCGGATATTGATCATCTGTACAGGATGGAAATATTCAGGTTAGCAAAACCAACGACTGATATTGTTCGAATATATGATTAGAATTTTTAATTAGGGTTGGTTCAGGTAAAAGTGTCCGTGGCCCTTGTCCACGGGCACTTTTTACCTAATTTCACCGCCGTTTGTTTGCCGGAGCCTTTAAGCAGTGCAGGCATGTTTTATTGTTATTGATTTTTAAGATGACTGAGTTACTCGAAAAAATCTCAACCTGCGTTGAATTTGGCAAGGTTGACATAAAATCTCCTTATCCTCCGGCAATGAAGGATCAGGAGGGGGCCTTTGAGCTTACACGCCATGCCCTCGATGCCGGAATCAGCCCGGGCAATATTCTCGAGGAGGCACTCATACCTGCAATGTCAAGAGTGGGGCAGAAGTTTTCAAGAAACGAAATATTCGTTCCGCAGATGCTAATGGCCGCGAAGGCGATGAGCAGCTCGATGAGCCATATAAAACCCTACTACCTTTCAGGAGAAACAAAAAGAAAAGGTACTTTCATAATCGGGACCGTAAAAGGGGACCTCCACGATATAGGCAAGAACCTTGTAGGCATGATGATAGAAGGTGGCGGATGGGAGATTATTGATCTGGGAGTGGATGTAAGCACTGAAAAGTTCATTGAGGCAGCTGAGAAACACCCCGGAGCTGTGATAGGACTGTCAGCCCTTCTCACAACAACGATGGAAAACATGCGGAAAAGTGTGGCTGAACTACGGCAAAGATTCCCGGGTCAGAAAATTCTGGTGGGAGGGGCCCCTGTAACTGCGGAATTCTGCCACAAGATCGGAGCCGACTTCTACTCACCCGATCCTCAGGGCGCGGTAGAATACCTGAAAACGCTCACTTAAGCGCGCCGGACAGTCCAATTTTACAATGATGAAGACTATACTGAGGGGCAGAACAAAAGAGGTAGTAATTGATACCGGAGGACCGGTTGTAATAATAGGTGAATGCATAAATCCCACCAGGCGCAGGAAACTTGTCTCAACTCTTCAGGCGAGGGACTTCAGCTATATGCTCGAGCTCGCCGGATCTCAGATAAAAGCAATGGCGGATGTCCTGGACGTCAACGTCGGGTATCCCGGTGTCGATGATGAAGCTCTTCTTCCAGAGGCGGTGATTGCCCTTCAGGATAACTTCGATATACCCCTTTGTCTCGACTCCCCCAATTCGAAGGCGATTGAGGCAGCCCTGAAAGTAGCAAAGGGGAAATGTCTCATTAATTCGGTTAACGCCGAAGAGGCCTCACTGCAAAAACTTCTTCCGGTCGCCAGAGAGTACGGGGCAGCAATCATAGGCCTGGTTCTCGATGACGACGGCATCACAAATGATCCTGAGAAACGGTTGCGGTTAGCTGAAAAGATCATTGAACGTGCTGTACGTGCGGGCATAAGGGAAGAGGATGTAATAATTGACCCGATGGCCATGGCCGTGAGCGCCGATCCCAACGCCTGCAGGGTGACTCTTGAAACGATAAAGCTGGTGCATGACCGGCTGGGGCACAATATCACACAGGGTGCCAGCAACATCTCCTTCGGTCTGCCCAACCGCGAGAACATCAACAATGCCTACATGGCCATCTCAATCATGTACGGTCTTACATGCCCTATCGCCAACCCGGAGAAAATTGCAGGGTTGGTGAGGGCTGCAGACCTCATTTTGGCGAGAGATGAATACGCAATAAGGTTCATTGAGCACTATCAAACCACACTGCCATCCTGACCAGATTCAGTTATACATTCCGCGAGCTCCTGCCCGGAAGGGAAGCCCTGGAGAAGACAATGGGATATGCCCCGGGAACATCCCCGGAGCCTGTCGCTGATCTCATCGAAGAGGTGTCAGCCGAGCTGATGCCGCTGGGAGATGTCAGGGCTGAATATATCATTTTTGAGCAGATGAGGTGTATTCAGGGAGATAAGTCAATTGACTTAAAGGGTGTTGTATTTGAGGTTAAGCCTATTATTTTCAGCCAGATAAAGAAGGCCGTGGGGGCGGCTCTCTTCATTTGCACGGCAGGCCCGGAGGTGGGGGAGAGAAGCCGCAGAAGCATGAAGGATGGAGACCTCCTTCGGGGCTATGTTTATGATGTGATCGGTTCGGAGGTGGTGGAGAATGCAACCGACAGGATGCAGGAGGAACTGCGTCTTGCAGTTGTCGGTAAGGGATTGAAAATCACAAACCGCTTCAGCCCCGGATACTGCGGTTGGGACGTGGCAGAACAGCATAAGCTTTTCAGCTTCTTTCCAGATAACTATTGCGGTATCACTCTCACCGAATCTGCCCTCATGAATCCGGTAAAGTCAGTCAGCGGCCTGATTGGTATTGGCAGGGAGGTACGCTATGCTCCTTATAAGTGTCATCTCTGCGATGACAGAAACTGTATCTATCGGGGGAAAAGGGCTGAGGGTCTGAAAGTCTTCAGTAGTCAGTAAATCAATTATATATATGATTCTGGCTGCAGACTGCCGACTGCGGACTGCCGACTATTTGTCAGTCCGGAACGGCATGGCCGGCAGTCCCTCCCTGTTATAGAGATTGGCTCCGACAGGATTGTCTGCCCAGGCATACCTGACTGACACAGGCTTCTTAATCTTCCTGCTTTTGACAATCACCTGGTCACCCCTGAGCCTGGCCTTTGCCCAGACGAACTGCATATCCTCACCGGCAATAGAAAAGTGTCCCGGTCTCCCGCCACCCCTGGCAATCAGACCTGTTCCTGTGTTGTCAAACGAAATGATGACTTTACGGCCCCTGACTCTCATCGATTTGTAAGTGGGGCCTGAAGCTACCACCTCTGAATCACCGTATGCCACTTCACTTGCAACCAGAGCCAGCCTGACACCTACATCCTTCTTGTTCAGCGGGTGAATGTCATTCCACTCACCGATATCGTATGTGACAGCCATTCCTGTAGCTGAGAGTTTCAGAGCCTCAGTCTGCGCCTCCCTGAAGAGAGCCCATCCGCTCTCATAAGGGGCCTCTCTTGCCTCCATGAAGTTCGGCAGTTGCACCACAAGGAATGGGATATCCCCCTGCCCCAGATTTTTCCTCCAGTCCCTGATCAGTGCCGGAAGGAGGCTCCTGTACTCTTCCGGTCTCCCGGCATTCGATTCTCCCTGGTACCATAGTATTCCCTTCACACTGTAGTTCAGCAGAGGAGCAAGCATCGCATTGAAGAGGCCCGCGGGCTTGTAGCCGAAGAAGGTCTGTCCTCTCAGCGGGGGCATAACTGCACCTACCTTGTATTTCCATTCGCCTACGAGGCTTGTTTTGAAGTCACCGGCTGTCAGTTCATATGGTTTGTCCGGCACGAATCCACCATCACCGATGTTGCTGATTACTCTCACAGTCAGAATGTTTTTACCCTCTCTCAGAACGCCAGCCGGGACCGTGTACCATCTCGGGGGGTATTGGTAGGCTACTGTACCGATGAAGGTGCCGTTCAGAAATGCAGAATCCGCATCCACGATCCTCCCAAGGTTGACCGTGGCCGGCTGCCCGGCTGCAGTTGCAGGTATGTCTATCTCTTTCCTGAACCACACCACTCCGTTGATGCCTTTCAGCGGTGTTGCTGACCAGTATCCCGGAACTGTCATACTGCTCCAGTCGTCAGTGTTCAGATTTTCATCATGCCATCTTATCCCTGTTGTCCAGTACCCGGCGTCAGCTGTCTGAAGGTTTTTGTACCATTCATCAATTCGGGAACGATCCTCTTGCTCTGTTGACTTAATCAGAGACCCTGATTTGAGCTGCTGAAGCTCCCCGTAGTATGCCGGGAACTCCTTCAGGCTTTCCTCGCTTATCCAGGCCTCGGCAGGTGAGCCTCCGAAAGCCGAGGTCAGCAGTCCTATTGGTACTCCGTATTTGCTGTTTATCTCCTTCGCGAAGAACCATGCTGCGGCGGAGAAGTCGAGGACAGTCTCCGGACTGGCTGCCACCCATTTACCCCCTGGCAAATCGTTCTGCGGTCCTGTGAAAACGAACGTCTTTGGTACTGTAAACGACCTGATGAGATTGTTTTCAGCTGCGGCAATTTCAGTTCCGTACAGGGGTGCGACCCGTCTGACCGGCAGTTCCATGTTGGACTGGCCTGAGCAGAGCCAAACGTCGCCAATCAGTATGTCGTTTACTGTCAGTTTGTTGCTTGCTGTTATTGTCATTGTGTGAGGTCCTCCGGCCTGTATTTGGGGCAGAACAACAATCCATTCACCGTCAGCATCAGCTGTGGTGGCATATTGTTTCCCTGTAAATTCGAGGGCAACATTTTCGCCGGGTGCAGCCCACCCCCAAATCTTCAGTTCGGTGTCACGCTGCAGCACCATGCCGTCGCTGATCAGCCTTGGCAGTCGCACCTGGGCGGTCAGCGGAAGGGCGAGGAGAATTGCAAACAGTGTTGCGGAAAGGATATGAAGTTTGGTTTTCATGGTTTGATATGTAATGCTATGCTGGATTTACAATTCTTTATCCCCTACGGGGAATATTGATTTTTCTGTGTCCATGCTACAATTCTATAAGCCCTACGGGCTATGGTTGTCAACACTATTGCCGACTACCCACTGCTACTGCCGACTGCTATTGCCGACTGCTATTGCCGACTGCCACTGCCGACTTCTACTGCCGACTGCTACTGCCGACTGCTATTGCCTACTGCCTGTTGCCTGCAAAAGCTCTCCGGTGGCCCTAGGTATGACGGCCTGAGACCTCCGGTGTTAACCACTATCTTTTCAAGCACCATTCCCGGGTCAACCATCCACACCTTAAGGATATGATAGCCGGGCCCGGTAACATAGATCTTGCCCTTAACATGGCGGATACTGTTGCGGACGGTCTCCTCCCATTCCCTGTTGAAGTTTTCGGCGTTAAAATCAGCCGGGACCACGGTGATGAGCTGCGGTTCGCCGTCATCAACCGAGAGGCCAATTTTGAAGTCTCTGTCAGGCAGGAAGTTAAGTGAAGGCGCCATATAAAGTGTCGTTTCGAATTCGCCTCCGGAGAAGAGATACATTTTGTATTCGAGCCAGGGGGCATCTTTCCCGGGAGTTGCGGGAGGTGCATCTGTAACTGCCGA